>Ga0181534_10000960_pt1 | contig 19555 bp, 17 predicted proteins | sample PEATcosm2014_Bin_37_FD_119758 | JGI IMG/M metagenome (GOLD analysis project Ga0181534, IMG submission 119758) | Peatland microbial communities from MTU Mesocosm Facility, Houghton, MI, USA - PEATcosm2014_Bin17_10_metaG | ecosystem: Environmental > Terrestrial > Soil > Wetlands > Peat | place... | reverse complement strand
TCACTCGCGAGATGCTGACGTCCAAGCCGCCAGCCGCAACGGCCGACAGCACGACCGATGCGCCAACGCCGGCGCCGGACTCCAACACCCAGCGCAGACCTCGTTGCAACATCCTGGGCCCTACCGCACTGGGGTTCAGACATCGCGATGATGTCGTTGAAATTCGCAGGCTGCTCGAGCGCATGGGAGTCGAGATCAACGTCGTCGCCCCCGCCGGCGCCTCCCCCGCCGATCTTGCGCGTCTGACTGATGCCGACTTCAACGTGGTGCTTTACCCGGAAATCGCCGGCATCACGGCGCAATGGTTGCACCGGAATTTCAAGATGCCCTACACCCGAACCGTTCCGATCGGGGTGGGGGCAACGCGCGACTTTATAAATGAGGTCGGCGCACTGACCGGTGGGCGTGTCGACGTCGCAAGCATCCTGGCGCACGAAACTTCACGACTCCCCTGGTATTCCAAGTCAGTCGATTCAACCTACCTCACCGGCAAGCGTGTCTTCATCTTCGCGGATGCAACGCATGCAATCGCCGCGGCGCGCGTGGCGCGCGATGAGATTGGCTTCGAAGTCGTCGGCCTGGGCACCTACAGCCGCGAGCTCGCGCGCGAAGTGCGTGACGCCGCGAAGCTGTACGGCCTCGAAGCCCTCATCACCGATGACTACCTGGAAGTCGAAGCCAAAATCACCGAGCTCCAACCCGAGCTCGTGCTCGGCACGCAGATGGAACGTCACATCGCGAAGCGCCAGCGGATCGCATGTGCCGTTATCTCGGCGCCCGTGCATGTCCAGGACTTCCCCGCGCGCTACTCGCCCCAGATGGGCTTTGAGGGCGCCAACATATTGTTCGACACGTGGGTCCAACCTTTGATGATGGGGTTGGAAGAGCACTTGTTGACCATGTTCAGTGACGACTTCGAGTTTCACGCTGACGCAGGCGCTTCGCACTTGGGATCGACCCGCTCGTCACCGGCTCGTGCCACGGCCACGGCCACGGCCGACACCCCAGCGCTGCCACTGGCACCGACCTGGGCTGTCGAGGCCGAGCAGGAGCTCACCAAGATTCCATTTTTCGTTCGCGGCAAGGCCCGTCGCAACACCGAGCGCTTCGCGCGCGAGCGTGGAGTTCCGACGATCACGGTGGAGACTCTCTATGACGCAAAATCTCACTTCTCTCGCTGACACTCCCGTGTCAGTGCGCGTGGTGATTGTCACGCTCGACACTCATCTGGCCAGTGCCGCTGAGCGAGCGCGAGAGACCCTGACCAAACAGATTCCAGGGTTGATATTGAGCGTCCACGCCGCTTCGGAGTGGGATCACGATCCCGCCACGCTCGCGCGCTGCCGCGCGGACATTGACAGAGGTGACATTGTGTTCGCCTCGATGTTGTTTCTCGAAGACCATTTCAAAGCGGTGTTGCCGTGGCTGACGGCCCGCCGGGATCACTGCGACGCGATGGTCGGCTGCATGTCAGCCGGCGATGTGATCAAGCTGACGCGCCTGGGCCGCTTCAACATGAACAGCGCACCCGGGGGCGCGATCGGACTGCTCAAGCGGCTGCGGGGCGGCAAGAAACATGGCGCCACGGCGGGTGCTCAGCAGATGAAGATGCTGCGGCGGCTGCCGCAGATCCTGCGTTTCATTCCCGGTCCCGCACAGGACGTCCGTGCCTACTTCCTGACATTGCAATACTGGCTGGCCGGATCGGAAGAAAATGTCGTCAACATGGTCCGCTTTCTGTTGGACCGTTATGCCGATGGTCCGCGCAGGAAGCTGCGCGGCACGCTGAGTCCGGCGGCCCCGGCCGAATATCCGGAGACCGGCCTGTACCACCCGCGCATCAAGGGCCGCATGACCGAGCGGCTCGACAAGCTTCCGGCCCCGAAGGAGTGCCGTGGCACTGTTGGAATGCTCGTGATGCGCTCCTATGTGCTCGCGGGAAATACCGCGCACTACGACGGCGTGATCGCAGCACTCGAGGCGCGCGGGCTGCGGGTCATTCCGACCTTCGCGACGGGTTTGGACTGCCGCCCGGCGGTGAAGAAATTTTTCTATACCGGGGGTCGCCCCTGTATCGACGCCTTCGTATCGCTCACCGGCTTTTCGCTCGTGGGCGGCCCCGCGTACAACGACTCGCGCGCGGCCGAGGAGATGTTGGCGGAGCTGGATGTTCCGCACATCGCCGCCCACCCTCTCGAATTCCAGTCACTGGCGCAATGGCAAGCCGGCGATCGCGGTTTGATGCCCGTCGAAGCGACGATGATGGTGGCTATCCCCGAGCTCGATGGCTCTGTGGGTCCCATTGTGTACGGCGGACGTTCAGGCGAGCCTGGTGCCGGACCCGGACGTGACATGGTATGTCACGAAGAGCGCGCCAACATGCTGGCCGCCCGCGTCGATCGCCTCGTTACATTGCGCCGGACTCCGCGTGCACGCCGCAAGATCGCCATTGTCCTGTTCAACTTCCCGCCTAACGCGGGAAACACAGGCACGGCAGCCTTCCTGTCCGTATTTTCTTCCTTGCATCGAACACTCGGCGAGCTCGCCAGGTCCGGGTACACAGTCGACGTGCCGGCGGATGTCGACACCCTGCGCAAAAGAATCATTGAGGGTAACGCACAGCAATTCGGTACCCACGCCAACGTCCATGCCCGGATCAACGCGAATGACCACGTGCGTCGCGAGCGGTGGCTGCGTGATATCGAGGCCCAATGGGGGCCGGCGCCCGGGCGGCAGCAAAGCGACGGCAACTCCATTTTCGTACTCGGGGCCCAGTTCGGCAGTGTGTTCGTAGGCATCCAGCCGGCGTTCGGGTACGAGGGTGACCCCATGCGGCTGCTGTTTGAGAAGGGGTTTGCACCCACCCACGCTTTTTCCGCGTTCTACCGCTACCTGCGTGAAGACCTGGGCGCGGATGCGGTCCTGCACTTCGGCACGCACGGGGCGCTGGAATTCATGCCGGGCAAACAGGTGGGCCTGTCGGAGAAGTGCTGGCCTGACCGGCTCATCGGCGATCTGCCCAACATCTACCTATACGCAGCCAACAATCCGTCCGAGGGCATGCTCGCCAAGCGCCGCTCGGCGGCGACCCTGGTGAGCTATATGACTCCGCCTCTGGCGAACGCGGGCCTGTACCGCGGACTCCTCGACCTCAAAGCATCGATAGAGCGCTGGCGGACCCTCGAGCCCGGCGCGCCGGAGGCGAAGGCGCTCGGCGAGTTGATCCAGACGCAGGCCTCGGAGTTGGATCTGGTAGCGGCCGAGCCGGCTTGGCAGACTGCCGACGCCGAGCCGCAAATCGTCAAGCTGCAGGCGGCCGTCCTGGAGTTGGAATACACGCTCGTGCCGTATGGGCTGCACGAGGTTGGCAAACCGCCCACTGCGGATCAGAGAGTCGACATGCTGCTGGCAATGGCCGGCGCCGGCAGTGAACTGGCAGTCGACCGGCGCGCCATTGAGACCATTGTGCAAGGAGGCTCGGTCGCCGCGGCGCTCGCCGCCACCGGGGATGCAGGCGCCGACAATGAAAAATTGCAAAAGCTGTTGGACGACCTGAACCGGGCCAACCAGCTCATGGCGCAGGACCATGAGCTGCCCGCCATCATCCGGGCGCTCGATACCGCCTACATCCGGCCCGCTCCCGGCGGCGACCTGTTGCGCAACCCGGAGGTCCTGCCGACGGGCCGCAATATTCACGGCTTCGATCCCTTCCGGATTCCGAGCACCTTCGCCATCCAGGAAGGCACCCGCCAGGCCCATGAATTACTGCAGCGGTACGTCGCCGACGGTCACGACATGCCGGCCACTGTCGCCATCGTGTTGTGGGGTACCGACAATCTCAAAACGGAAGGCGGCCCGATCGCACAGGCGCTGGCACTGATGGGCACAGCACCGCGATTCGATGCCTACGGTCGCCTCGCAGGCGCAAGCCTGATCCCGCTGGAGCAACTGGGGCGCCCACGGGTAGACGTGTTGATCACTGTGTCGGGGATCTTCCGCGACCTGCTGCCTCTGCAAATGCGCCTGCTGGCCGAGGCGGCCCTCCTGGCAGCGCAGGCAGATGAGCCGCTGGAGCTGAATTTCGTCCGCAGACATACCCTGGAATATCAGCGCACCAACAACTGCGACCTGGAAACCGCCGCCCTGCGAGTTTTCGGCAACGCCGACGGCGCCTACGGCGCAAACGTGGGCAACCTGGTTGAAAGCAGCCGCTGGAGCGACGAGAGCGAGATTGCAGAGACCTACACCCGCCGCAAATGCTTCGCGTACGGCCGGAACGGCAAACCTGTGAAGAACCCGGCGTTGCTGCGTAGTGTCCTCGAGAATGTCGAGTTGACCTATCAGAACCTGGACTCGGTGGAAGTAGGCGTCACCAGCATCGATGTCTACTTCGACACCCTGGGCGGTATTACCACCGCCGCGAAGCGGGCGACCGGCGCCTCAGTCCCGGTCTACATCGGCGATCAAACGCGCGGCAAGCCGGTCGTGCGCACCTTGAGCGAGCAGGTTTCACTCGAAACCCGCACCCGCACATTGAATCCGCGCTGGTACGAGCAATTGCTCGAGCATGGCTACGAGGGCGTGCGTCAGATCGAAGAGCAAGTGACCAATACCCTGGGCTGGTCGGCCACGACGGGCAAAGTCGCCCCGTGGGTGTATCAGCGGATTACGGAGACCTTCGTGTTGGATCCGCAGATGCGCAATCGCATCGCGGCTCTAAATCCGACGGCCTCCGCCAAGATCGCAAACCGGCTGCTGGAGGCGCACGCGCGCCACTACTGGACGCCGGATGATGACATGTTGGAGGCTCTGCACCGCGCCGGCGAAGAGCTCGAAGATAGATTGGAAGGCGTCGTCGAAGAAGAGGTAGCCGCATGATGGTCGCAACAGCCCCTTTCCCTACCTCCACCAAGCGTCGCACGCTGACGGACGGTGAAGGTAGCGTACAAGTCGAAATGGACCCGACGCTGAAGATCGGCAAAGCCAAGGTGTTTGCCGTGTATGGGAAGGGAGGTATCGGCAAAAGCACGACCTCGTCCAACCTGTCGGTCGCCTTTACCAAGCTCGGCAAACGGGTCCTGCAGATCGGCTGCGATCCCAAGCACGATTCGACCTTCACGTTGACCAAGCGCCTGGTACCGACCGTCATCGACGTGTTGGAAACCGCCAACTTCCACCCCGAGGAAGTGCGCGTGGAGGATTTTGTTTTTGAAGGCTACAACGGGGTGATGTGCATCGAGGCCGGAGGACCGCCCGCCGGCACGGGCTGTGGCGGCTACGTGGTCGGACAAACCGTCAAGCTGTTGAAGGAACACCACCTGCTCGACGATGCGGACGTGGTCATATTCGATGTGCTGGGCGATGTGGTGTGCGGCGGCTTCGCGGCCCCTTTGCAACACGCGGACCGTGCGCTGATTGTCACCGCCAACGATTTCGATTCGATCTTTGCCATGAACCGCATAGTCGCCGCGATCCTGGCGAAGTCGAAAAACTACGCGGTGCGCCTGGGTGGCGTCATTGCCAACCGCAGCGCCGCCACCGAGCAGATTGACCGGTTCAACGGCCGCGTGGGCCTCAAGACCATGGCGCATTTCCCCGATCTGGATCTGATTCGCCGCAGCCGCCTGAAGAAATCCACCCTGTTCGAGATGGAACCGTCCGCGGAGTTGGAGGCGGTACAGGCGGAGTACCTGCGACTGGCCGCGGCACTGTGGGCGGGGACCGAGCCACTCATTGTGGAGCCGCTCAAGGACCGCGAAATTTTCGACCTGTTGGGGTTCGACTAATGAACACGTACGAATTGCGCCGCACACAGTTGGAAACCTACTTCGACCGCACGGCCGCGGAAGCCTGGTCACGCCTCACGTCGGATGCACCGGTCAGCAAGATCCGTGCGACGGTGCGTGCAGGCCGGGACCGAATGCGTGCCACGTTGATGCACTGGCTGCCGCAGAACCTGGCTGGCAGCCGCATTCTCGATGCCGGCTGTGGGACTGGTGCCTTCGCGATGGAAGCAGCCCGGCGCGGCGCACGAGTGGTGGCCATCGATGTCGCCGCAACACTCGTGGAGCTCGCGCGCGAGCGCAAACCGGCTGATGTCGACCCCGACTGTATTACGTTCCTGGTCGGCGACATGTTGTCCGAGGCGCTGGGCCGCTTTGAGCACGTTGTCGCGATGGACTCGATGATTCACTACGCCGCGGGCGATATCGTACGGATGATTGCAGACCTGGCGCAGCGTACCGACAGATCCATTCTCTTTACGTTTGCGCCGCGAACTCCCGCGCTCTCCGTCATGCATGCAGTGGGGAAGCTCTTTCCGCGCGGCGATCGCGCCCCTGCCATTGAGCCGGTGAGCGAAAGTGACTTGCGCAGGCGAATTGCTTCGACGCCTGCGCTGCAGGAATGGCAAGTGCAACGGACAGAGCGAGTCTCTAGCGGGTTCTATACATCGCAAGCCATGGAGTTGGTGCGACAATGAGCCGCATCGCAGACCGGATCGCGCACAATTGGACGCGGCTCACGCCGAGCCTGCTGCCGTTTGCGGACGCGGCGTCCGCCGGCCTGCCACTCCCGAGGTTGTTGCGGCTGTCGTTGTTTCAGATCACGGTCGGCATGGCGGTCGTGCTGCTGAATGGCACCTTGAATCGGGTCATGATTGTCGAGTTGGGAGTCCCCGCGTGGCTAGTGTCTGCCATGGTGGCGTTACCCCTCTTGTTTGCACCGTTCCGGGCATTGGTGGGCTTCCGCTCGGACACCTATCGTTCGGTACTAGGCTGGCGGCGGGTCCCTTTCATCTGGATGGGCACCCTGCTGCAATTTGGCGGCCTCGCCATCATGCCGTTCGCACTGTTGATTCTGTCTGGTGATACGCACGGCCCTGCCATCATCGGTCAGATCGGCGCCGTGTTGGCATTTCTCATGGTGGGCGCTGGATTTCATACTACGCAGACCACCGGGCTCGCGCTGGCCACGGACCTCGCGCCACCGGCGCTGCGACCGCGGGTCGTTGCCCTGATGTACGTGATGTTGCTGCTGGGAATGGTGGCCAGCTCGTTGTGTTTCGGGCTGCTGCTGTCGCACTTCAGTGAGTTGAGGTTGATTCAGGTGGTGCAGGGAGCCGGTCTGCTCACCATGATCCTGAACTGCGTGGCCCTCTGGAAGCAGGAAGCCCGTGACCCGACACGAACTTCGCTGGCTCAGCCGGAAGTCAAATTTGCCGACTCCTGGCGCGCGTTCACGGCGAATGCCGGGGCCAAACGCTTTCTCACGACTGTGGGGCTGGGCAGTGCCGCCTTCAGCATGCAGGACATCCTTCTCGAGCCCTACGGCGGTCAAATTCTGCATCTGGCCGTGGGCGCTACAACCCAGCTGACGGCGATCATTTCGGTCGGATCCCTGCTCGCTTTCGGTTTGTCCGCACGGCGCCTGGCGCGCAACGCGGATCCCTACCGCCTCGCGGCCTATGGCGCCACCGCCGGACTGTTGGCATTCGCGGCAGTGATCCTGGCAGCTCCCCTGGACTCGGCATTGTTGTTTCGCTGCGGAAGCGCGGTGATCGGTTTCAGCAGCGGCCTGTTTTCAGTGGGCACGCTGACGGCCGCCATGAGCCTGGACAGTACCGCTGAAAACGGACTGGCGCTCGGCGCCTGGGGCGCAGTTCAAGCCTCGGCAGCAGGGCTATCCATAGCGTTGAGCGGCGTGCTGCGCGACGTGTTCGCGTCAATGGCGGAGCACGGAGCGCTTGGCCCGGCACTGACCGGGCCGGCCGTCGGTTATGGCGCTGTCTACTGCATCGAGTTGCTGTTGTTGTTCGCAACTCTGATTGCCATCGGTCCGCTGGTGCGCCAGACGCATCCGGCGATCTCAGGGTCCCGGTTCGGGCTCGCGGAATTCCCCGGCTAGTGCGGCGAAGGAGTTATTTATGGGCTTTGGTGCGATTACTCGTTATATCGACATACCACAGGTCGTGTTGTACCTGTTCTGGATTTTCTTCGCGGGACTGCTCTGGTACCTGCGTCGGGAGGATAAGCGCGAGGGCTATCCGCTCGAATCGGATCGCAGCCGCTCGATTCGCATCGAAGGCTTCCCCCGGATGCCGTCGCCCAAGGTCTTCAAGCTGCGCGATGGGGCCACCTACACCGCTCCCCCCGGAAACGCGGAGACGCGGGAAATCCGTGCGGCCTCCGCGCAACCCTGGAACGGCTCACCCCAGCAGCCCATGGGCAACCCGATGACCGATGCCGTGGGGCCTGCGTCCTACAGTCAACGCGAGAACCGACCGGATCTGACAGTTGACGGCCAGCCGATGATCGTGCCGATGCGCGTCGCCACAGGGTTCACGGTGGCGGCTGAAGACCCGGATCCGCGTGGAATGGTCGTCATGGGCGCGGACAACCTCGCCGCGGGCAAAGTGACGGATATCTGGGTCGATCGCGCCGAGCCGCAGATTCGCTACCTGGAAGTACAACTGGAACCGGCTATCGGCACGCGCACCGTGTTGCTGCCGATCGGCTATCTCAAATTCAACAAGAGCCGGCGAATCGTCCAGGTGGCCTCGATTCTCGCGGATCAATTTGCCGGCGTACCCACGATAGCCAATCCGGATAGGGTGACCTTGCTCGAAGAGGACCGCATCATGGGTTACTACGCCGGCGGCCATCTGTATGCACTGCCGTCCCGCTTCGGACCGATTGTATGAGCCACGACGAGTTTGAGTTCGAGCCCATCCCGGGACTGCCCGCGGAGTTGCCTGCGGGCGAGCAGCTCTTGTGGCAAGGCTCACCCACCTGGCACGCGACCGCCTCTCGGGTACTGCACATCCGTGCCGTGAGTTGGTATTTCGCCGCGATATTGCTCATACGGCTCGTGGGCGGCTGGCTGTCAGACCAGGACTGGCACACGATCGGGGTTTCGATGCTTTGGCTCGCAGCGCTCGGTGTGGCGACGGTTGCATTCCTGGCGTGGGTTGCGCGGATGATCGCGGCCGGCACGATTTATACGGTGACCAGCCGGCGAATCGTCATGCGCTTCGGGATAGTGGTCCCCGTGACAATCAACATTCCATTCGCCATCGTGCGCTCGGCCGGACTCAGGACCTATGAGGACGGCACCGGCGACATTCCGATTCAGATCGGCGGCAACGGCCGGATCGCATACCCGCATCTGTGGCCACATGCCCGTCCGTGGGTTGTCAGGCATCCGGAGCCGATGCTGCGGGGCGTTTCGCAGGCAGTCTCGGCCGCCGGAATACTCTCAGTAGCATTGGGGCGCGCCACACCGTGACCGAGATGACACACCAGCCGTTTCCACGCGGCGCCCTGTTGGGAGGTGCCCTGATGGTGGGCCTTTCGCTCGCGCTCGCGACGTTTGTAAGACTTTCGGGAGCGGATATCAGCTCCATGCCGCCTGCCCGGCCCCTGCTGGTCCGTTCGCTGCAGTTCATCGATGGCTCCGACGGCTCAGTGCTCGTCTACGACGCCAGGAGCCACCAGCAGATCCAGTCGCTGCCTCCCGGAACCAACGGGTTTGTCAGGGCTACGATGCGCAATTTCGCCCGCGAACGGCGCAGCAACTCGGTCGGCGCGGACATTCCCTTCACGCTCATCGCCAGCCGGGATGGCCGGCTGGTTCTGGATGACCCGGCGACTGGACGGCAAATCGACCTGGAAGCCTTCGGTCAAACCAACGCTGGCGTATTCGCCGGCTTCTTGACAACCGCAGCGGCCCCCGGAGAACACCATGATTGAAACAGTACCCGAGCGGCAGCCGAACGATACAACGCGCAGCGCCCAGACGGACAGTCTGCTCAGCCCGCGGTTCTACACAACCGATTTCGCGGCTCTCGATCGGATCGACGTGCAACCTATCCGCAGCGAGTGGGACATCCTGCTGGAGGAATTCCGACGCGATGCCAACAAAGGTCACTTTGAGCGTACGGCCGCGTTTGCAGCCGAGCTGCGTGAGCTCCCCGAGCCCCTGCGTACCGAGTTCGTGGAGTTCCTCACCAGTTCGCTGACGGCGGAATACTCAGGTTGCCTGCTGTACAGCGAAATCAAACGCCATGCACAGAATGAGCAGATTCGCACGCTGTTTGCGTATATGGCACGCGACGAGGCGCGCCACGCCGGGTTTATCAATCAGGCCCTAAAGGACTTTGGCATCGCGGTGGACCTGAGTTTCCTCAAGCGCGCCAAAAAGTACACGTTCTTCAAACCGAAGTTCATTTTCTACGCGACCTATCTGTCGGAAAAGATCGGCTACGCCCGCTACATCACCATGTTCCGGGCGCTGGAGCGCCATCCGGAGCATCGCTTCCATCCGATTTTCCGCTGGTTCGACAAGTGGTGTAATGACGAATTCCGCCACGGCGAGGCCTTCGCGCTGCTGATGCGCGCGAATCCGCGGCTGCTGAGCGGAGTCAACAAGCTGTGGATCCGGTTCTTCTGCCTGGCCGTGTTTGCGACCATGTATGTGCGCGATCACACCCGGCCGGCCCTGAACGCGGCGCTGGGGCTGGATCCCACCGAATATGACTACACAGTCTTTCAAATCACGTCCGAGATCTCGCGTCAGGTGTTTCCGCTGACACTGGACCTGGATCACCCTGCATTTCGTGCCGGCCTCGAACGCCTTCGGCGGATTGCGCAGGCAAACGATACAGCGCAGGCGCGGGGCGGACTGCTCTCGTTGTTGAAGCGTGCGGGCTACGTGGCGGCAGCTGCGACTACGTTCGTTCGCTTGTTCCTGTTGCCGGTACGCAGGAACGACTTGCCGGAGAATATCCGCATAGTCCCGGCCTGGTAGTGGGCGACCGATGCTCAACATCGCGGCTGCCGTCGTCGTCGCCCTTTCCATTTGGTGGGTGAGCACCGGGCTCATTCTCATACTCGACGGATTGCCGCGGCGCACGTACCCCATCAGCATGGTGGGAGCCACGGCGCTGCTCGGTATGGCTCTGTTCGGCGTCAGCTACGTGCAGAACGACGTATCACCGTTCGGCGCGTATGTCGGATTCGGATGCGGTATCGGCGTCTGGGCCTGGCTCGAGATGAGTTTCCTGATGGGCTTTGTGACCGGGCCCCGTCGCCACGGATGTGTGCCACATTGCCGTGGCTGGCGTCATTTCCTGCATGCCATCCAGGCAATCCTGTATCACGAGCTCGCGATCATCGGCGCCGGGCTGTTGGTTTTTGCGTTGAGCCGGCACGGCGCCAATCAGATCGCCGCCCATTGCGTCGCCATCCTGTGGGCTCTGCGCGCCAGTGCGAAGCTCAACCTGTTTCTCGGTGTCCGCAATCTGAGCACGGAATTGTTGCCCGCGGACCTGGCCTACCTGGGCAGTTTTTTCCGCAAGCAACCCATGAACTTCCTGTTTCCCGTGTCGGTAACGGGCGCCACCCTGTTGGCAGCCCACTACGTGTCGCGGCTGATGGTGCCCGGGATCACCGAGTTTACGCAGACCGGCCAGGCGCTACTGGCCACCATGGCCATCCTGGGCGTGCTGGAGCACTGGATTCTCGTGCTGCCGTTTCGAGCCACCGCGCTGTGGAGCTGGGGCATGAAATCCCGTCAAGCCCACAGCGCCTAGCGCGAAAGCCTTTATTGTTGTTGGGCCGCGACCTTGACCGGCCCTTTCAATTCAGGATAGTCGGGCAACATGCTGACGCCGTTCAGCGGCTTGAATGCACCCTGGTGACAAGTCGCGCAGTTCAGCTTCGGGGCATCCCCGGTCACACCATGGCGAACGGGCGGAAAGATCGAGCCCAACGGATCCAGATAGTGATAATTGAGGTCGCGCACCAGGCGAATGCCGTACCACGCGGTTGCCCGTTGTGGCGTGCTTTGATCCCAGGAGAAGAACGAGCGGCTGTTGTGGCAATACGTGCAATTCACACCCAGTGACTGGGTGAAATGCATCATCAGGCCGTAGGTCTGCTCAGTGGTCTTGATCGATGAGCCCATGCCGTCCTGGCGCAGGGCCGACTCGCCGATCACTCTGATCTCACGCGGTGTTTCCAGGTAGGTCGAGAAGGGATCGTTCGGCAGCGAGGCAAGGCGGACGGACTCGGCCGGCGCATTCTGGCCATCCTTCCAGCCGGCATAGAACGAGGCATGCTCGGGACCCGGGTTCTTGTACCAGATCGCCGCCGGCACGTTATGGCCGCGATGACAGGTAAAGCACGTCACCCCGGTGTTGGCTACATGTTGATGCCAGTCAGTGTTGATGTGGCGGGTCATCTCAAACATCCGGCGCGCCACCTGCTTTGTGTAGAGCGCGTCGGAGGAGAAATCCGCTGCCTCGTGACAGTAGGCACAGCCCTGCTGTGGGGCTACCCAGGCCGTCACCGCCACCATCAGTCGAGTGAATTCAGGGACCGGGACATCCTTGAGAACCTGCACATTCTTCAAGGTCGCGCCCGCCAATGGGGTGTCCGGAGTCACGGGCGGTCTGGGCAGCGCCGCAGGCACCGCATTGATGGCCGCCTGGGCCGCGGTCCGATGCGGATTTTTTACCTGCACCATCCCTGTACCCCGAAAGCCGGCCTGAAATGACTTGGTGGCGGCGGGCTCACAACCTGACAGCAGCGTGCCCGAGGTCAGCACCAGCCCGGTCGACAGTGGAACCAGAACGTCGCGGATGCGCAGTTTCATTGCGGCACTCCAGTCATCGTTGGTTGCGTAACGTGCGGATACACCTGTGGGTACATAGGCGCGACTCCGTGCTTGACGGCCCACAGATACCAGTTGTCGACGACCGTGCCACTCAACAGAATGCCGATGCCGCCAACGAGTGGACACAACACGGCAAACCACCAGGCCCAGCGGTGAATGGACTCGACGGTGGCATTGAATCCCATGGTCCAGCGCCAGAACAGGGCCGCCCGCTCGGCGCCGGTGCCCCGATCCACAATCTGCTCGATTTCACGATCGGTGCCGAAGCGGCTGACCGCGAGAATCGTCGCACCGTGCATGGCGAACAACAGCGTCGAGCCATACAGAAAGGCGATCGACAGCATGTGGAAGGGACAGTAGAACAGGTTGCCGTAGCGTATCGAGAAGGCTGCGGTCCAATCCAGGTGCGGGAATATTCCAAACGGCACCGCCTCGCTGAAGTGTCCCATCAACAGCGGACGGATGAACCCCAACACCAACATCAGCCAGATGGCAGCGGCGAACGCCCAGGCAACGTGGGTGCCCATCCCGAGCGACCGCGCCCGGCGGTAAACACGGACCCACCACAACAGGACCGAGCTGGTCATGAAGAAGCCGGCCATGAGCCACCAGCCCCCCTCGTTCAGGGGCGGAAAGTGGAGACCGTACTTGGGCGCGGGCGGCTCGAGCGCCAGCCATGGCAGCTGCCGCACGAGTTGGATGGGACTCCAGTTCACGGAGGCGAGCATGTTCAGGCCGATGATCTCAAAGGCGATGAAGCCGCACAGCAGCGACGCCACGCCCAGGAAGCCCAGGTAGACGGGACCGATCTGCGCGTCGCCGAAGCGGCCGAACAGGTGACTGAACCAGGGCTTACCCTGTCGGATCCAACTCCCGTCTTTGAGCGGCACGCCCGCATACGCCGGCGCACGGATCTGAATACTGGTGAAAATGTTCTGATATTCCGCCACGTTTCCTCTCCTTAACTCATTTTCCCCAGATGGGCAGGTTGAGCCACCAGCTCCACCACTCCGGCCAGCCCCGGGTCCAGAACGGGCCGCTGATGACGATGCACACGGCGCTCCAGAAGCCCGCGGACAGCGCCAGGAACAGGCCGAGACGGTGGATCCCCAGCGTGCCGATCGAATAACCGAGTGTGTCGCGGAAGAACGTGTTCTCGTGCTCCGCGGTCTTCACCTCTTCCCCGGCCTTGGGATTCACGGCCGAGAGAATCAACCCGCCATGTAGTGCCAACGCCATGGTCGTGGTGAAAAAGAACGACACCGCCAGCATGTGCGCGGGGTTGTAGTGGAAATGCAGGTACTGGTAGCCAACGTTGGAGACCCAGTCCAGGTGGGAGATGATTCCGTAGGGAAAGCCGTGCCCCCACGCACCCAGCAGAAAAGGCCTGATCACTACCAGCGTGACGTACGCGAGTATCGCAACCCCGAAGGCCGCGGGCACGTGATATCCGATTCCCAACTTGCGGCAGATCTCCACCTCGCGCAGGGCCCACGAGACAAACGCACCGACTGCGCAGACCGTGACGATCTGCCAGAGGCCACCCTCCTGCAGCGGCGCGAGCGCGAGCCCATAACGCAGATCGGGCGGCGCGATGTTGATCTGCCATAGATTCCAGTTGTGTCCCAACGACGCCCCGTAAGCCAGCAGCGCCGTGCCTAAAAACGAAAAGAAAATCGTCGTTACACCGAAGAAGCCCACGTAGAACGGCCCGACCCAGAAGTCGAACAGACTGCCGCCGACCAGCGTGCCACCCGGTACCCGGTATTTTCTTTCAAAGCTGAGCATCGACATCGTCTATCCCTCCGCGTGGGTGGTGGACGCAGCCACCACAAAGGCTGCATCCACCAACCTTGCCGACAACCGCGTTGCTACTGCGGCGCAGCTGTCGTAACAGCCGGTGCCGCCGAGCGCGGTCCGTCCAGCCAGTTGAATCTGTTGGTACTGAGCAAAATGAAATGAATCACCAGCGCCAGTACGAACAGAAAAGTGAACAATCCGATCAGCGCGCGGCGCGGATCGAACAATAGCCAGATTCTCCACATGTTCATTCTCCCCGGTTCAACTCACTAAGTACTGCACAGCGCCGTGCAGCGTGTCGATCATTCCCGTATAGCCGTTGGGTCCTGGCAGCCAGGGACGCCATTGCCACACGAGGATGTGAGCGACGATCGCAATCACCGTGAAGATGATGAAGCTCGTCATGAAGATCTTGTGGAACTCCTTGGCTTCCTGCTCGCTCAAACCTGATAAAGACATAACCTCACCTCCAAAAAGGCCCGTGGGCCAGCTCCGCGCAGCCCGCGCGGCCGGGATCTCCATGACTTTGAGCATGGAAAATACTTACTCATGCAGCACGCCCCGCGGTCAACGCCGCGCGGCTCCTGGCGACACGCGCCGCGGTCACGCGCTGCTCGCCGGCCGCCCGCGCGTCGCGCTCCGCGAGATCGCGGAGTTGCTTCGCGGCTGAGATGCGTACCAGAAGCGGTTGCGTCTGCAGATACTGTTCCAACTCTTGTTGGGCATCGCTGTCCCAGGCACCGATGTCGGGCCGTGCGAGCCGCGCCGGAGTCGAATCGATCCGGTCGAGCTCGGTCCCCAGGGGCAGAATGTTGAACAGCGCATCGAACAGAGCGTTGCAAACTTCCTGGATGAGGTAGGTAGCGCCGCAGTAGCCCATGAAAGGCGTACCGGTATGCCGGCGGATGATCGCGCCGGGGAATGAGGCCGGAATGTAGATCGCCCGGCCGCCGGCTTCCGCAAGATACATGCGCTCGTTGTAACTGCCAAAGAGCACCAGGGGTGTCTTCTCGCGCACCGCCTGTCGCACGGCCTGGTTGTCCGGTTTCTCGCCGGGCTTACGGGCGAAGCTGAACGTGCACGGCAAGCCCATTTCCACTTCGAGAAAATACCGGATGCCGCGCGCATGGGTTTCGTTGGCCACGATGGCAAAACTGGCCGTACCGAAGAAATCCTGGGTCACGGAGCGCCACAGGTCCCACAAGGGCTTCAAGGTGGTGTGCTTTTCGCGCTCAATGAAGGGCTCCGGATCCAGACCGAGCAGCTCACCCAGTTTGCGTAGGAAAGCAGTTGTGCTGTGCATGCCTACCGGAGCCTGCAGATAAGGCCGCTCCAGCGTCTCGCACAGCAGGCGCCCGTATTCACGGTACATGCACACGTTGACGTCCGCCTCCGCCAGTCGCGGCACGTCCGCAAGATGGCTTCCGAGCGGGAAGGTCAGGTTGATCTCGGCGCCGATGCCTTGGATCAGCCGTTGAATTTCTGCAAGGTCCGACGGTGTGTTGAAATAACCATAGGCCGGACCGATGATATTGACTCTCGGCTTGTCGCCTGCCGCGCGCGCCTTGCGCGGCGCGACCTTGCGGGTACCGTACTCGGTCCACAGCCAGTTGAGTGCCCGGTCGGCGCTCTGCCACTGATCCTCGTCGATGGTCCGCGGCAGAAAGCGCTTGATGTTGGTGCCCTCAGGGGTCACCCCTCCGCCGATCATTTCCGCGATCGAACCGGTCACCACAACGCTCGGCAGTCCTGGATCGAGTGTCCTGTGAGCGCGCTTCATGGCGCCCTCGGTGCCATGCTGACCCAGCTCCTCCTCGCCCAATCCGGTCACCACTATCGGCAGCTCGTGCGGCGGCAAGGCGTCCGTGTAATGCAACACCGAGGTGACGGGGAGATTCTCGCAACCGACCGGACCATCGATGATGACCTGCAGCCCCTTGATGGCGGTGAACATATACACCGCGCCCCAGTAGCCACCGGCCCGATCCAGATCGATGATCAACATCAGATCATCTCCTCGCTCTTGCGCGCCCGGGCAAGTTTGGCCAGTTGCCCCCGGTAGCGTTCGCGAAATTCCGGCCGGTCGTGCGGCTGCTCGGTCCAGATGCCCGTTGCATGACCGGTCCCTACGCCGGTAAAAAACTCCTGCATGGCCGCCATGCGTTGCTTGTTGCCCAAGGCGGCATTCAACACCTGCGACAAGGTTCCCGCGCCGGCCGGTCCCATGAGGGGCCGCGAGGAGATCAGATTGGTGAAATACAACGCCGGAATCGCCTTCTCCTTGGCTTTTTGGACCACCGGAGTGGTCCCGATCGCCAATTGGGGAGCAAACTCCTCCAGCGCGGCCAGATCGTGTTCCAACGACGCCCGATACTGGACACGCACGCCTTTGGCTTCGAGCCATTCGCGATCGGTCTCGGACCAGCGAGTTCGTGGACAGGCCGTGCCGACATAGCGCACGTCGGCGCCGCTGTCGATCAGCAGCCTGGCAACCAACAGCTCGGAGCCTTCGTAGCCGGACAACGTGATGCGGGCATCGATGGGCGCCCGATCCAGGCCTGCGCGAATCGCCGGCAGGAAGCGATTCTGGGCAGCGCCGACGACATCCTTTGCGATTCCGGCAGCCGCGCCGATCGCCTCCAGCCAAGTTGCTGTTCCGTCGTACCCTACGGGCGCGGAACCCACTACCTGTCGTCCGCTGGCTTCGAATTCCCGGATAGCCGCGGTGTAGAACGGATGCAGTGCCGCCGCAACGGAGCAATCCAGCGCAGCGTAGAGCTCGCGCCACTCCCGTGTTGGAACGACCGGCCCCGCGGCCAGACCGAGCGGCTCCAGCATCGCACCAATACCCATTGGGTCGGCCGGGAAAATCTCGCCCAGCAAAGCCACCGTAGGCCGCGCGGCACGTCCGGCTCGCGGTGCCTGAACAGGCCCCTGCTCCACTTCGGATCGGGCATACCGCAACATCGCACCAGCCAGCACGTCTTTGGCTTCTGCGTGGGTTGGCACTCCAAACCCCGGCACATCGATGCCGATGATGCGCACGCCGTTGATATCTTTCGGCAGCAGTTGCAGCGGCACACCCGATGCGGTTGGAACACACAGGTTGATGATTACAACGGCGTCGTACAGCGCCGGATCGGCGAGTTTGTAAACTGCTTCGCGGATGTCTTCGAACAGCTTGCCGGTGACGAGTGTCTCCGAATTGAACGGGACGTAGTTCACCGGCCGACGGGCACCGTAGAAGTGCGACGTGAATGTCAGACCGTATACACAACAAGCGGAACCGGAAAGAACCGTGGCTGTTCGCCGCATGCGCAGTCCGACCCGCAGTGAGCCGAACGCAGGGCACATGCTCTGCGGTTGATCGTGTGGCCCGATAGGATAGTCACGAGCGTAGCTGTCGAGTGTCGCACTTTTCCCGGCCGACGCGGCTGCCGCACGCAACTGCGCTTTTCCCGAGTGACACCCCAGACCATCCCCCGTCGTCGCCGCGACGTTGATAGCGATGTCCTGCGTATCCGGAATGTTGCTTATATCCATCAGACTGTGTCGTAGATCACTTCGAGTGACCTCTTTTCTACAATCGAGCCGCCGCACATGTCTTCGTTGCTCGCGGGGTCCAGAACGACGTCACGCCCCACGGCATCCCCTGAGAAAAGACCTAACAGACCATCCTGTTGCAACGGGTGCGGATGGTTGGGTATCGACTCGGCGATGTTGCTGGCCAACTGGCCGAACAGATCGCCCCACTGCCCGCCCGGCCGACCGATGATCTCGTAGTTCGCGCTTTTACGGCGGATATCCTCGTTGGCCGGGATCGCCGCCAGCACCGGAATACCGACCGCCGCCGCGAATGCCTGAGCCTCCCCGGTGCCGTCATCCTTGTTGATGACGAGACCGGCGACCCCGACGTTGCCGCCGAGCTTGCGGAAATACTCCACCGCCGAGCACACGTTGTTGGCCACGTACAGAGATTGCAGGTCGTTGGAGCCGACGACGATGACCTTCTGACACATGTCGCGCGCGATCGGCAGGCCGAAGCCACCACAGACAACGTCGCCAAGAAAGTCGAGCAACACGTAGTCGAATCCCCACTCGTGAAACCCGAGTTTCTCCAGCAGCTCAAACCCGTGAATGATGCCGCGACCGCCGCAGCCGCGGCCCACTTCCGGGCCGCCGAGTTCCATGGCAAACACACCGTCGCGTTTGAAGCAGACATCGCCGATCCGCACCTGCTCGCCAGCCAGTTTCTTCTTGGCCGAAGTCTCGATGATGGTCGGGCATGCGCGACCGCCGAACAGCAGTGACGTGGTGTCACTCTTCGGGTCGCAGCCGATGAGCAGCACACGTTTGCCTTGCTGGGCCATCATGTAAGACAGATTCGCAAGCGTGAAGCTCTTGCCGATGCCGCCCTTGCCATAGATCGCGATGATCTGAGTGGTCCGCGTCGGCGTGTCGAGAGCCGGCGGATCCGGCTCGATCGCCGCTTCAGCCCGCAGCCGCACGTGAATGTTGTCAACCCGCACCGCGGCTTCATTCAACTGAGTCATGCGCAGCCTCTCCAGTCGAGAATCATCTTTAGACAGGTTGGATCGCTAAAGGCGCGGGCGTAGGCCGTACCGGCCTCCCGTGCCTCGTGGCGGTGGGTAATCAGGCCACCCAGGGACAATCGACCGTCGGTCACGAGCGCCTGCACCGAATCGAGATCCGCAGGCCGCCATTCCGCGGCGATGCGAATGCAGGCTTCGCGCATGAATGCGGGCGGAAATGCGAACGACAGGGGTTGATCGTAGAAGCCCGCGAGAACGATCTCGCCGCCGCGGCCGAGGCGCGCTATGAGCGTATCGAGCAATGACGAATCGCCGCTCACGTCGCAGATCGCACGATAATCGCGGCGCTCATCCTCGTCCGGATGGACGACCCGGTATCCGAATCCGTTCGTATCACGCCGGTCAACATTGCGTTCCCAGACAATCGGGGTCCCGCCCTTCAGACACGTGATCCGTGCGATGAGCCTGCCAAGCACGCCGTGCCCGACAATCAAATCCGGCAACGTGCCATTCAACACCGAGATAGC
>Ga0181534_10000959_pt1 | contig 19567 bp, 12 predicted proteins | sample PEATcosm2014_Bin_37_FD_119758 | JGI IMG/M metagenome (GOLD analysis project Ga0181534, IMG submission 119758) | Peatland microbial communities from MTU Mesocosm Facility, Houghton, MI, USA - PEATcosm2014_Bin17_10_metaG | ecosystem: Environmental > Terrestrial > Soil > Wetlands > Peat | place... | reverse complement strand
CGGCTGGGACGCGCTTCAGACCTACGACTACGACCTCATCATCACCGACAATAAAATGCCGCGGATGACCGGTGTTGAAATGATCGGGAAACTGCGTTCAGCGAACATGGCAGTGCCGGTCATCATGGCGACAAGATATTTGCCCGTGGATGAATTTGCCCGCCGGCCGTGGCTGAAACCCGATGCGGCGCTGGAGCGGCCCTTTTCCAATGACGATTTGCTTGAGATGGTAAAACAAGTCCTGTGCGAGGCGGATTACCCCACCGACAGCTCCCAAAGGTATGGCGGCCAGACTTTATGACTGACAAAAAAATCCTGCAAACCAGCGAGCTGGCCGGCGCGCCAGTTAAACGCCCGGCGGGCCCGACCCGCCGCATTCTCGTCGTGGACGACGAACCGGACATCCGCCGACTCAATGCTGAAGTGCTGAAAGACTCAGGCTACGTGGTGGACGCGGTCGAAGACGGCATCGCGGGCTGGCAGGCGCTTCATGCCGTCCGCCACGCCCCGGAAAGCTACGCGCTTCTGATTACCGACCACGACATGCCGGGATTGTCCGGCCTGGCGCTGGTCAAGAAATTGCGTGCCGCCCACATGACGCTGCCGGTCATCATGGCCACCGGAACTTTGCCAACGGAGGATTTGTTCACCCGATACCCCTGGCTCCAACCTGCGGCCACGCTCGTCAAGCCCTATTCCATCGAGCAGTTGTTGGAAACGGTGGAAATCGTTCTGCGTGCGACCGACGGCAACCGCCTGGAGATCTCGCCGCCTTCAAACCGGCCATCAGCCGGCGGCTTGCGGTTATGATGATTCCAATCCCCAATCCGACGTCCCGTTAGGTTCCTCCAGCCCGGACAATCCGCATCATTATCATGAAACCAAAAAATGTCGTGAAATGGAAACAAACCGGGCCGGGAATCTGGACGAGAATGCCCGATGGCGAGTCGCCCCGCTCAAAAGGGCCCACGCGCAAGCTGCCTTCGTCAATCGCGGTTCCGCAGCTGGCGCAGGCATTCCCGCAATCTGAACAGCGCCGTCGTGTTCTGGCGCGGCCCGTTGCCCGTGGGTGATTGAAAGCAAAATCCACGATGGTTGAGCAGCGACAGCAGGCAACTTTTTCCCGACGCTTCAGGTTTCATTGACAGATATTTGGATCTGCCCGCCGGGATCAAATTCATCAAGTCCGGCATGGGTAGAACACCCCATGGCGGGCGCGGAGCTTTTCTGCACATTATTAAACTATGGCTCGCAAAATCTTTTGACTCATGCAAACCCGTCTTCATGGAAAAATGAAAAGCAATGATTTGCCGCCGCCGGATCATGTCTTCCGCGGACACATCAGAGTCATAATAATTGATCCCAAAGTGTGAATCGTGAAACCGGCATTGCACATATTGCATTTGGAAGATGACCCGAACGATGCCGCGCTCATACAAAGCATCCTCGAAACCGGAGGCATCACCTGTGCCATCACCCGGGTGGAAACCCACGATGAATTTGTGGCGGCGCTTGAACGTGGCGGCCTTGACCTGATCCTTTCGGATTTCTTGCTGCCGGCGTTTGACGGGCTGGCGGCGTTGAAAATTGCGCAAGCCAGGTGGCCGGACATCCCGTTCATCGTCGCGTCCGGGACGCTCGGCGAGGAACGGGCTGTTGATTCACTCAAGAGCGGCGCGACGGATTATGTCCTGAAGGGGCACCTCGTGCGTCTCGTTCCCGCCGTGCGCCGCGCCATGCAGGAAGTCGAAGACCGGGCCGAACACCGGCGGATTGAGAGGCTGATCCAAAGCGAGCGCAATTTTTCGGAGACCAGCCTGAACAGCCTGCCCGGCATCTTTTACCTGTATGACCAGGCGGGAAAATTCCTGCGCTGGAACCGGAATTTTGAGCGCGTCTCCGGTTATGCCGCCGAAGAACTCGCCCGCATGGGGCCGCTGGATTTTTTTGTGGGCGACGAACGGGACTACATTGCCAAAAAGATCGAGGAGGTTTTTGCGGCGGGCGCGGCGAATGCCGAGGCGCGCTTTGCGGCCAGGGATGGCACGCTCACGGACTACTATTTTACCGGACAGAAGGTTCAAATGGAGGGCAGGCCGTGCCTCATCGGCACCGGCATTGATGTATCCGAGCGCAAGAAGCTGGAGCTGCAGTTCATCGGGGCGCAAAAAATGGAGGTGATGGGCCAGCTCGCCAGCGGCGTGGCGCACGACTTTAACAACATCCTCGCAGTCATGATGGGTTACGGCAATTTGATCCTGGCGGAACTTGGCGCGGGCAGCCCGCTGCGAAAATATGCCGAGGAGATCCAGCACGCGGCGGATCGCGCCGCCGGGTTGACGCGGCAACTGCTCGTCTTCAGCCGCAAGCAGACGATCCAACCCGTCGTGCTCGACCTCAATGACGTGTTGAAAGACCTGGACAAGATGCTGCACCGGCTCATTGACGAGCACATCACCCTGACGATGGTCCCCGGAAAGGAAATCGGGCGCATCAAGGCCGATCCCGGCTACGTCGGGCAGGTGCTGATGAATCTGGTCGTCAACGCCCGCGATGCCATGCCCAACGGCGGCAAGCTCACCATTGCCACTGACAATGTCACGCTGGATGCGCGCTCGCATAAGGGTGCAATTCCCGGCGCCTATGTGAGGCTCACCGTGAGCGACACGGGAACCGGCATGACGGACGAAGTCAAAGCGCGCCTGTTTGAGGCATTTTTTACGACGAAGCCCAAGGGCAAAGGCACCGGGCTGGGGCTGGCGACGTGCCAGACCATTGTCCAGCAATGTTGCGGCCATATCGAAGTGCAAAGCGAGCTGGGCAAAGGCACGACGTTCAAGATTTATTTCCCGCGGGTCGAGCAGGCGGTGGACACAACCACCAAACCCATCGAAACAAGCCCGCCGCCGCGCGGAACGGAAACCTTGCTGCTCGTGGAAGATGAGCCCTCCGTAAGGCATCTGGCTGCGGGAGCGTTGGAAACGCTGGGCTACAACGTGCTGCGCGCGAACAACGGCCAGGATGCGTTGCGGGTGGCGCGGGAGCATAAAGGATCCCCGATTCGTCTGGTGGTCACCGACGTCATCATGCCGCAGATGGGCGGCAAGGTGATGGCGGAGTGGTTGAAAACAACCTATCCCGATCTCAAAATCCTGTTCACTTCGGGTTACACGGATGACGCCCTGGCGCAGCATGGCGTGCTGGAGCCGGGCGTCGCGTTTCTGCCGAAACCTTACACGACAACAATCCTCGCCCGCAAAGTGCGCGCCATGCTGGACAATGAAACGGACACCCCCATGCTTCGGAAACAAAGGGAAACGATCCGTCAAAGCCAATCAGTGCGCCGATGAACCATGTTCAAACAATTATCATTGCCCAAATTGATTTTATCCGGCGCGGCGCTGGCGTATTTGTTGATGGTGATTTTAGCGGACGCCGCCGACACCAATCAAGCTGCGGCCTCCGGCGACTTGGAGAATTTCTCGCTGGAGCAGTTGGTGAATGTGCAGGTCACTTCCGTTTCAAAAGAGAAATCCGATCTATTTACCGCGCCCGCCGCCATCTACGTCATCACGCAGGAGGACATCCGCCGTTCCGGCATGACGAGCATTCCGGAATTGCTGCGCATGGTGCCGGGACTGGACGTGGCGCAGATTGACGCGAATCACTGGGCCGTGAGCTCGCGTGGTTACAACGATCAGTATGCGAACAAATTGCTGGTGCTCATTGATGGCCGCTCGGTTTATACGCCGGTGAGCGCCGGGGTTTTCTGGAATGTGCAGGATGTGCCGCTGGACGACATTGACCGCATCGAGGTCATCCGCGGGCCGGGCGCAACGCTTTGGGGCGCGAACGCCGTCAACGGCGTCATCAATATCATCACCAAAAGCGCCCAGGACACCCAGGGCGGACTGGTCACGGTTGTTTACGGAACGGAAAATCAACCTTATACCACCGTCCAATACGGCGGCCAGCTGGCGACGAATCTATTTTATCGCGCTTATGTGACCTATTTCAACCGGGACAATTTTGTTGATGCCACCGGCCAAAACACGGCGGATGCCTGGAACGCGATTCGCGGGGGCTTCCGCATGGACTGGGAACCGACCGCGGAAAATAATTTTACGCTGCAGGGAGATTATTATTCCCTCAACGCGGGCGAAACGATTGACGAGACGACGTTGACGCCGCCCTTCGTGAACCGTGTCAATTTCGTTGATGACGACACTGGCGGAAATGTGCTGGGCCGCTGGACGCATAATTATTCGGACACGTCGCAATTGAGCCTGCAAATGTTTTACGATCGCTCGGAGCAGGGCGACGCACCCATCGTCATCAAAAACAACACCTACGATTTCGATTTGCAACACCGGTTTGCCCTGGGCAGCCGGCAGGAAATTGTCTGGGGGGCCGGCTACCGCTATCTGACGGAAGACATCGCCAACTCGGACTTTTTTGTGTCATTCTCGCCGACCAGCGATCATGATCAAATTTTCAGCGCGTTCCTGCAGGATGACATCACGGTCATTGAAAACCGTCTGCATCTGACCATCGGCTCGAAGCTGGAACATGACAACATCACGGGATTTGAAGTGGAACCCAGCGTCCGGCTGGCCTGGACGCCGACGAAAAAGCAAACCGTTTGGGCCGCCGTGTCGCGGGCGGTCAGAACTCCGTCCTATTCCGAACTGGACATTCTTGAAAATCGTTCATTCAACCCGCCGGTGCTCGCCACGGTCTCTGGAAATCCGAGTCTCAATTCCGAGGAATTGACGGCTTACGAACTGGGCTATCGGATCAAGCCCATCGAGCCCGTGTCATTCGACGTTGCCACCTATTACAACGTCTATGACCAATTGATAGCACCGGTGCAAGGCGCCCCGGTTTTCGTGCCGCCGGCGGGTCCGGTCATTGTTCCGCTGACGTTCGAAAACGTCCAGCACGCCGATACCTATGGCGCGGAAGTTTCCGGCGAATGGCGTGTCACCGACAACTGGAAGCTGGTCGCCAGCTACACGTTTTCGGAGACGCACCTGAGTCCAACGCAGGGATACGACAACAATCCGCAGAACCAGTTTCAAATCCGCTCGTATGTCAACCTGCCGCACCACGTTGAGCTGGACGGCGCGGTTTATTACGTTGACCAAATCAGTCCGCCGCTCGGCAACGCGAGCACGACCATTCCGGCGTATGCCCGCGTGGATCTCGGCGTGACGTGGCGGCCCGTCAAAACGCTGGAGCTTGGCATTTTTGGACAAAATCTCCTGGATGGCAACCATCCCGAATTCACGAGTTACAAGACGACGGTGCTCACGGAAATCCCGCGCAGCATCATGGGAAGGATCACCTGGCGTTTTTAATGCGACGAAGCCTGTGTCAACTCATCCATGAACAAACCCGATTCCAAGCAGCAGAACCTGCGGACGGCAAAACCGTTCGCGCGGGCGATGGCGCTGCTGGGCCTGACAGTTTGCCTGCTGGTGACGGACTCCGGGTTTGCCGGCGAATCTCCCGCCACCGAATATCAGGTCAAGGCGCTCTTCCTTTTTAATTTCGCCAAATATGTGGACTGGCCGGCGGCGGCGTTCACGAACGCCGCCGCGCCGATCACCATCGGCGTGATTGGAACGGATCCGTTCGGTGACTATTTGCAGAATGCGGTCGTAGGCAAAACGATCAACGGCCGTCCGTTTATCATCCAGCACCTGGCGGCTGACGCGGATTTGAGCGGCTGCCAGATTTTGTTCGTCAGCGATTCGGAAGTCTCCCGGATCGGCGGCATTTTGGACAAGGCCGGCGCGCTGCCCATTCTCACCGTGGGCGAGGACGAGGAGTTCGCGCAGAAGAATGGCATCATCAACTTCGTGCTGAAGGATGGAAAAGTCCGGCTCGAAATCAATCTCGCTGCGGCCAGGAAAGCCGGGCTGACCATGAGCTCCAAATTGCTGGCGGTGGCGGACCTGGTCAAGGGCAAGACAAACTAAAGGCCTATGCACTTCTTGAAAAATCTCTCCCTCCAGCGCAAGCAGATGCTGATCATCATGCTGACCAGCAGCGTGGCGCTGCTGCTTGCCGGCGCCGCGTTTATCGCCTACGACACGGTCACCTTCCGCCGGGAGCTGGTCGGGAGTGTCTCCATCCTGGCGGAAGCCATTGGCAACAACTGTGCGGCGGCCATTGATTTCAACGATTCCAAGACCGCCGAGGACACGCTGGCGGCGCTGCGCGCGAATGGCAACATTGTTTCCGCCTGCGTCTATTCCAGCGACGGCCAGGTGTTCGCGCTCTACCAGCGCGACGGGGCTTCGCCATTTGTTCCTCCGGCCGTGCGGGGCGCCAGCCAGGAATTCACGGGTGATGAACTGCACCTGTTTCGTCCCGTCATGCAGCGAGGCGAGGTGGTCGGCACGATTTTTGTCGCTTCGGATTTGAAGGATCTTTCGGCGCGCCTCATGCGTTACGTTGGTATCGTGGGCCTGGTGTTGCTGGCGTCGTTTCTCGCCGCCCTGGCGCTGTCCAGCCGGTTGCAGCGGCTGGTGTCCGATCCGGTTCTGAATCTCGCGCAAGTGGCGCGGACGGTGGCGCAGGATAAAAATTATTCGTTGCGGGCAAAAAAGCAGAGCAACGACGAAATCGGCCAGTTGGTGGACGGGTTCAATGAAATGCTCGCGCAGATTCAGCGGCGGGATGCCGCGTTGCAGTCCGTGCGGGGCGATTTGGAACGCCGCGTCGAGGAGCGGACCAGGGAGCTGGGCGAGATGCAGTCGCTTTACCATTCGCTGGTGGATCAAATGCCCGCCGGTATTTTTCGCAAGGACGCGGCCGGCCGCTTTATTTTCGTGAATTCCTGGTTTTGCCGGATCAAAGACCTGGAGCCCGGGCAAATCCTGGGCAAGACCGCCGAAGAGCTTGCCGCCGACGAAGCGGCGGGTCCGAATGCAAAACACCCGCAAGAAATCCAACTGACCATCCGTGGCGCGAGCCACCATGCTTTGATAATGAAAACCGGCGGGCCAATCGAAGTGGAGGAAGCGTATCCTCGTGTGGATGGCAAAATGGAGTATTTGCGCGTGGTGAAATCACCGGTGTTTGACGCCGGCGGCAAGATTGCGGGCACGCAGGGAATGCTTTTCGACATCACCGCCTCGAAGGAGGCCGAGGCCGCGCTGGCTTATGAGCGCCACTTGTTGCGGACCCTGCTGGACAATTCACCGGACCACATCTATTTCAAGGACGCTCAATCCCGCTTCATCAAATCCAGCAAAGCCCAGGCCGCCCAATTTGGCATGGCCTCATCCGATGAGCTGGTGGGCAGGACGGACTTCGATTTCTTTGCGGAAGAGCACGCGCGCCCGGCCTTTGAGGACGAACAGGAAATCATCCGCACCGGCCGCCCCTTGATCGGCAAGGTGGAAAAAGAGATCTTGAAAAACGGGCAGGTGTCCTGGGTGCTCACGACCAAAATGCCTTTCCGCGACCAGGCCGGCGAAATCATCGGCACGTTCGGCATCTCCAAAGACATCACGGTCATCAAGGAAACCGAGGCCCAGTTGGAACAGTTGCACCGGCAATTGCTGGATACGTCCCGGCAGGCGGGCATGGCGGAGATTGCGACCAACGTCCTGCACAACATCGGCAACGTGCTCAACAGCGTGAACATCTCGGCCAGCCTGGTCGTTGACAGCGTGAAGAAATCCAAGGCCGCCAGCCTCGTCAAGGTCGCGGCCATGCTGCGGGAACACGAGCACGATCTGGGGACGTTCATCACCGGCGACGATAAAGGAAAACAATTGCCGGTGTATCTGGGCCAGCTCGCGGATCAGCTTCTCGCCGACCAAACGACGGCCGTTCGCGAGCTGGATCTGCTCGTGAAAAACATCGAGCACATCAAGGATGTTGTGAGCATGCAGCAAAATTATGCGCGGGTTTCCGGCGTCAAGGAAATCATCAACCTCCGCGAACTGATGGAGGACAGCCTGCGCATGAATACTGGCGCGCTGGGCCGCCACCGGGTGGAAGTCATCCGTGAATTTGGAGACGTGCCGCCGGTCAACATTGACAAGCACAAGATCCTGCAAATTCTGGTGAACCTGATCCGCAATGCCAAGCACGCCTGCCAGGAGTCGGAGCGCCCGGACCGGCGGTTGACGGTGCGCCTGGCCGGCGTCGAAGGCCGGATCAAAATAACCGTGGCGGACAATGGCGTGGGGATTCTGCCGGAAAATCTGACGCGCATCTTCAACCATGGTTTCACCACGCGGAAGGATGGCCACGGCTTCGGCCTGCACAGCGGCGCGCTGGCGGCGAAGGAAATGGGCGGCTCACTGGCCGTGCAGAGCGACGGCGCCGGCCTCGGCGCGACGTTCACGCTGGATCTGCCTTGCGACACAAATCAAAACCCACATGAATAACTTGCCTGCCGAAAAAAACCGCCGGATTCTGATCATTGATGACAATCACGCGATCCACGATGATTTTCGCAAGATCCTTTCCCCCGCGACCATCGCCGCCGCCGCGCTGGACGTGGCCGAGGCGGAATTGTTCGGGAAGCCGGCGAGTGCGGTCCGGCAAATCCGCTATGAAATTGACTCGGCTTATCAGGGACAGGGCGGCGTGCTGCTGGTGAAACAGGCGCTGGCCGCCGGGCGGCCCTACGCGGTGGCGTTTGTGGATGTGCGGATGCCCCCGGGCATGGACGGCGTGGAAACCACCCGGAAAATCTGGGAGCTGGATCCCGATCTCCAGGTTGTCCTCTGCACCGCCTACTCCGATTATTCATGGGGCGAGATGTTTGAAAAACTTGGCCAGCACGACGGTTTGCTGATTCTCAAAAAGCCGTTTGACACCGTGGAAGCGCTGCAACTGGCGCATGCGCTCACGGAAAAATGGTGGCTGCATCAGCAGTCCCGGCAAAAAATGGAAGACTTGGAGGGCATGATTGCCGCGCGCACCGGCGAGTTGCAGTGGAAGACGGCGTTTCTGGAGGCCCAGGTGAACTCCTCCATTGACGGAATCCTGGTCGTTGACCAGAAGGAAATAAAGACGCTTCAAAACCAACGTTTTGTTGATTTGTTGAAAATTCCCCCGCACATCGCGGACGATAAAGACGACGAGAAACAGCGCCGCTGGGTCGCGGGCATAACCAAAAATCCGGAACCGTTCATTGAAAAGATAGCTTATCTTAATTCGCACACGGACGAAATCAGCCGTGATGAGATTGAACTGACGGATGGGACGATTCTAGACCGATACTCGGCTCCCGTGGTTGGCAGGGACGGAAAATATTACGGCAGAATCTGGACGTTCCGCGACATCACCGGGCGCAAACAGGCGGAAGCAGCTTTAATGCGGCTGGCGGCGATTATTGAATCTTCGGATGACGCCATCATTGGCAAAGACCTGAACAGTATCATCACGAGCTGGAATAAAGGTGCGGAAAAGCTTTTCGGTTATACGTCCGACGAGATGGTGGGGACTTCAATCATGCGTTTGATTCCCGCCGACCGGCAGGATGAAGAGGATCAAATCTTGGGGAAAATCAGGCACGGCGAGAGTGTGGAGCAATTCGAGACCTTGCGGCAAACCAAGGGCGGACGGCTGGTTGATGTGTCGGTCACGGCCTCACCGATCAGAGATGCCACCGGCAAAGTCATCGGCGTGTCGAAAGTGGCACGCGACATTACCGAACGGAAACGAACGGAACTGGCGCTGCGCGACAGCGAGGCGTTCCTGAACACCGTCGTCGAGAACATTCCGCACATGATTTTCGTCAAGGACGCGAGGGAGCTTCGGTTCGTAAAATTCAACAAGGCGGGTCAGGAGCTGCTGGGATATTCACTGGCGGAGCTGGCCGGGAAGAACGATTACGACTTCTTTCCGAAAGACCTCGCCGACTATTTTACGGAGAATGACCGGAAGGTTCTGCTGGGGAAGAAGGCTGTGGACATACCGGAAGAGTCCGTGCAAACCCGCGACAAGGGAGAGCGCATCCTGCACACCAAGAAAATCCCGGTCTTCGACAACGCCGGGCAGTTGGTCTATCTCCTCGGCATCTCGGAGGACATCACCGGGCGCAAGCAGCTTGAAGAACGCCTGTTCCAATCACAAAAACTGGAAACCGTCGGCAAACTGGCGGGCGGCATCGCGCACGAGTTCAACAGCATTCTGACCGCCATCATCGGCCAGAGCGACCTGCTGCTCGGCGATCTGCCCGCCGGGAGTCCGCTGGCCAGGAACGCGACCGAAATCAGCAAGGCCGCCAATCGTGCCGCCGCGTTGACACGGCAGCTCCTCGCGTATGGCCGCAAACAATTCCTGCGGCCGGAGGCGCTCGATCTCAACCGGGTCGTCACCGGCATGGAAGGTGTGTTTCAACATCTCTTGGGCGCCGGGGTGGACACGCAGATCGTTCCGGCTTCCGGCCTGCATCTGGTAAAGGCGGACGCCGGACAAATTGAGCAGGTCATCATGAACCTGGCCATGAACGCGCGCGACGCCATGCCCAACGGCGGCAAGCTCACGCTGGAAACCGCCAACGTCTTGTTCGACCAGGACAGCGTGGGCCGTTATCCTGAATTGAAGCCGGGCAACTACGTGATGCTGGCGATCACGGACACCGGCACAGGCATGAGTGAGGCGGTAAAGGCGCGGGTGTTCGACCCCTTTTTTTCCACAAAGGGAATCGGGCAGGGGACCGGTTTGGGATTGTCCACCTGTTACGGCATCGTCAAGCAAAGCGGCGGTCATATCAGCGTTTATAGCGAGCCTGGGCGGGGCACCACCTTCAAAATTTATCTGCCGCAAGTGGAGCCGCCAGCGGAGATTCCCATTGAGCGCCTCGATTCGCCGGATTTGCCGCGCGGGGCGGAAACCATCCTGCTGGTCGAGGACGATCCGGCCTTGCGGGAGATGGCGGCGATGTTGTTGAGACGGCTCGGTTACGCCGTTTTGACGGCAGGCCATGGCATCGAGGCCTTGAGCCTGTGTCATCAACGGGACACCGGACGCATTGATTTGCTGTTCACCGACGTGGTGATGCCGCACATGAGCGGCAAGGAACTGGCCGACCGCGTGCGGGCGCTTTATCCGCAAACCAAAATTCTTTTCACCTCCGCCTACACCGAGAATGCCATCGTCCATCAAGGCGTGTTGGACCCGGGCATGGCGCTGCTGCAAAAACCGTTCACGCCGTCCGCGCTGGCGCGCAAAGTGCGGGAAGTGCTGGATCCAGCAAAGCCAACCGGAAGTTGACCATGACAAAACGGATTCCAAATCAAAACCTGACGACGTTCACGCGCGTGGTGATTCTCATCGCGCTTTACTTCATCGGGGGACTGGTTGGCAAAGAAACCTCTTTTCTCTCCGGCAGCATTGCGCTGGTCTGGCCGCCGGCGGGCATCGCGCTCGCCGCCATCCTGCTGTTTGGCTACCGGTTCTGGCCGGGTGTGGCTTTGGGCGCGGTGCTGTTTTCGTTGACAGATGGAACGCCGTTCGGATTTTTCACGTTTGGAACGGCCATTGGCAACACCATGGGCGCCATCGTCTGCGCCTACCTGCTAAAAAAATTCATCGCCTTCGACAATGCCATGGAGCGCACGCGCGACGTGACCGGCTACATCGGGCTGGCGTGTTTTCTCGGCACGACCGTCAATGCGGCGTTTAATGTCGTCAGTCTTGCCTACAGCGGCGCGGTGAAGTGGGACGATTTATTTTCCTCCATTCTGGTCTGGTGGGTGCCGAATGCGCTGGCCGGGCTGGTGGTCGCGCCGTTCATCATCACCTGGGCAACGCCGTCGTCCATTCGCTGGAACGGCAGGTTGATTACCGAGGCTATTTTCTGCGGCGCGGGGTTGGTCGGCGGCACGCTGATTTCCTTCAATTCCTGGTTTGTCTATGGGATTCAAAGTTATCCGCTGGCCTATCTGCCGTTTCCCTTTCTCGTCTGGGGCGCGCTGCGCTTTGGCCAGCGCGGCGCCACGACCGGAACGTTGCTGGTGTCGGTGCTCGCCATTTATTCGCTGCTCCGCGGCATCGGGCCGTTCGTGACCAGCACCGAGACGGACAGCCTGATGCTGATCGGCAGTTACATCGGGATCCTGGCGGTCACCAACATGCTGCTGGCCGCCGCCGCCGCCGAACGCCGGGCCGCCGAGCGCGAGGTGTCGGAAAGCGAAAAACGTTTTCGCGCGGTGGTGGAGGACCAGACGGACTTGATTTGCAGATTCAAGCCTGACGGCCTGCTCACGTTTGTCAATGATGCGTTCTGCCGCTTCCATGGCAAACGCAGCGAGGCACTGATCGGCACAAATTTTTTCCAAACCCTTTCCGAGGAGGACGCCGCCGTTCCGTTAAGTTACATCAACTCGCTGCCGGCGGATGAACCGGTGGTTTCGTTCGACCATCGCCTGCATGCGCCGGACAAACTCGTGGTGTGGCATCAATACCGCGTCCGGCGTCTCTTTGAGGAAAAGGGCGACACGCGGGAATTTCAGGCGGTGATCCAGGATATCACGCAGCGCAAACAGTCCGAGCAGGCCCTGCGCGCGAGCGAGGAAAAATACCGTTCGCTCATTGACCACATCCCGGACGTGGTCTGGACGGCGGATGCCAACCGGGATTTGACTTACATCAGCGGCAATGCCGTCAAGGTGCTGGGTTTCAGTGCGGAAGAATTACTCGGCGGGCAGCTGTGGCTGGATCGAATTCACCCGGAAGACGCGGCGCGCGTCGGGCTGGCTTATCAGAAACTTTTTTCCGGGGGCGAGAGGTTCGACGTGGAATACCGCATTTGCCGGAAGGACGGCGAATGGATCTGGCTGCACAACCGCGCATTCGCAACGCGCCCGCACGATGGAATCATGTGTGCCGACGGCATTTTCAAGGACACCACGCTGCGCCGCCTGGCCGAAGCCGCCATTCAACACACCAAGGACGCCGCCGAGGCCGCGAATCTCGCGAAGAGCCAGTTTCTTGCCAACATGAGCCATGAGTTGCGCACGCCGCTCAACGCCATCATCGGCTTTTCAGAAATTCTCGCCGACAAGACGTTCGGCGAGCTGAACGACCGGCAGTTGAAATACAGCAACAACATTCTCAACAGCGGACGCCACCTGCTCCAGCTCATCAACGACATTCTCGATCTGGCGAAAGTCGAGGCCGGGCGCGTGGAACTGATGCGCAACACGTTCAGCGTCAACAAGGCCCTGTCCGAGGTGCAAACGATTGTCAAAACGCTGGCCAACAAAAAACATATCCGACTCGAATTCAAGGCGGCCCCGGACCTGCCGTCGCTGTTCGCGGACGAGGCGAAGTTCAAGCAGGTCATGTATAATCTGTTGAGCAACGCGATCAAGTTCACCCCGGACGGCGGGAAAGTTTTGGTGGTTGCTTCCCTCCAAAACGCAATCGCCGGCGATTCGTTTTTGAAAATTGCCGTCACGGACACGGGCATTGGCATCAAGGCGAATGATCAGGAACGCGTTTTCAAGGAGTTCGAGCAGGTGGACTCGTCTTACGGACGGCAGCAGCAAGGCACGGGTTTGGGACTTGCGTTGACAAAACGACTCATCGAAATGCACGGCGGAAAAATCTGGGTGGAGAGTGAAGGCGTTGAAGGCAAAGGCAGTGCTTTCATTTTCTTGATTCCGATTCCAAAGTCCAAAGACGGCAGCGCCAGCCAGCCTTCAACCTTCAACCTTCAACTTTCAACCGACTTGGCCGGCTCGACCGACGACATCATTCGCCCGCTGGTTTTGGTCGTGACGAACGATGATGCCAACCAGCAGCTGGCTGGAAATTATCTGACGGGCGTGGGCTACGAGGTTGCGGTGGTTTCCGAAACGGCGGCGATGATTGCGGCGTTGAAAGATCGGCGGCCCTATGCCGTGGTGATTGACCAGAAAATGGGCAGCGCGGGCGGCTGGCCGGGCGGCGCAGGCCAGGCGTCAGATCAGCCGAAATCCGACACTTCAGACACGCTCATACAACACAAGTTCCACTCCCGCATCCCGGCTGGAATACCGCAGGTGATTTTCTGGGACGCGGGAAACACCCGGCTGGGGTTCAGTTTGTTGTGCAAGGACGGAACGGTGTCCGAGCGGGTGAATTCCCGTCTGGTGGACGCCATCCGCCAATCCGACAAAACCGCCGGCAAGGAACTCAAAACGATCCTGATCATTGACGACGAACCGGCCTTGCTGGAATTGCTGGCCAAGACCCTTCTACAGGAGGGTTTTCGGGTTCTGCGGGCTTCCAACGGCCGCAAGGGTGTGGAATTCGCCACGCGTTATCACCCGGACGTGATCGTGCTGGATTTTAACATGCCCGAATTCGACGGAACCAAGGTCGTCGAACAACTGCGCGCGCATCCGCGAACCAGGGACATTCCCATTCTGATCCAGACGGGCACCGTGCTCAATGAGGAGGAACGCCAGCGGCTCGCCGGCCATGTGCAGGCGATCACCTCCAAAACGGAACGAGGCAGTCTGCTCGCCGAACTGGAACGGCTGGATTCCGCGAGTGACGAGGCCGCGACAACCGGAGCGAACCCATGACCCGAAACCGGATACTCATCATCGAGGACAACGTGTTGAACCTCGAGCTGGCCACCGACTTGCTGGAGGCGAACGGCTTTGTGGTTTCCTCGGCGCAGACAGCCGAGGAAGGGCTGCGAATGGCGCGCGAGCTTATGCCGGATTTGGTGTTGATGGATTTCAGCCTGCCCGGCATGGACGGCCTGTCCGCGACCAAACACCTTAAAGCCGATCCCGCGACGCGCCACCTGGCCGTGGTCGGCCTCACGGCCAACGCCATGAAGGGCGACGAGGAAACTGCGCTAAGCGCCGGTTGCGACGGCTATCTGACCAAGCCGATTGACACCCGCACCTTCATCGCCGCCGTGACCCAATTCATTGTGTCGGCAAACTTGCCGCAAACCACCAACCACCCGCCGGAGGAATAAAATTATGCCAAGTGAAATTGAAATCAAAAACCACAACCCCGTGGCTGCCGCAGCAAAGCCCTCGCTGGGCTTCGTGCTGGTCGTGGACGACGAGGAGCAAAACCGCACACTGCTGCGCGACCCGCTCGAAGCGCGCGGCTACGAAATCGCGGAGGCCGAAAACGGCATGGTGGCGCTGGAGAAAATCGCCGCGCGCCTGCCCGACGTCATCCTGCTCGATGTGATGATGCCGCAAATGGACGGCTTCGAGGTCTGCCGCCGGTTGAAAACCGATTCGAAGACGGCGCACATTCCCATCTTGATGGTGACCGCTCTCTCCGAGCGCAAGGAACGGCTGATGGGCATCGCCGTGGGCGCGAACGATTTTCTGAACAAGCCGGTGGATATTCAGGACGTGACCCTGCGCGTCGGCAACGCCGTCTACACCAAACATCTTCACGACCAGTTGCAGGTTGAGCAGGAAAAGTCCGAGCAGTTGCTGCTGAACATCCTGCCAAAGCCCATCGCGGAACGGATGAAAAAAGGTGAGACCAACATCGCCGACAGTTATCCCGATGTGACGGTGCTGGTGGCGGATCTGGTCGGCTTCACCACCTTGTCAGCGCATATCGGGCCGGAACAGATCGTCCAGTTGTTGAACGAGATTTTTTCCGCCTTCGATCTGCTGGCCGAAAAGCACGGCCTGGAAAAAATCAAGACCATCGGCGATGCCTACATGGTGGCCGGCGGCATTTCCTTTCCCCGGCCCGATCATGCCGAGGCCAGCGCCAGACTCGCGCTCGACATGCAGGAAGAGATCAAGCGGCTCAACCATGAGTATGACACCTCCGTCCGTCTGCGGATTGGCATCTGCACCGGCCCGGTCGTCGCGGGCGTCATTGGCCGCCGGAGATTCGCCTACGACCTTTGGGGCGAAACCGTCAACCTCGCCTGCCGCCTGGAAGCAACCGGCGAAGCGGGGAAAATTCAAATCGCCGAATCCACTTACGAACGGTTGAAGGACAAATATCAGTTTGAACCGAAGCACCGCATTGACTTCAGGGGACATGACACCCTGTCTGCCTGCTGGCTGGGGAAATCCCTTGCCGAGGCAACTCAAGCATGAGCGAGCCAACCAGCGACTTCAAAACTATGTTGGGCATCTCCACGAAGAGATGTCAGTGGCTGGAAACGGCGAGTAAATTCACGGTCAACATCCACGTCGGTTTTCTTTACACTGCCACAATAACAGATCAATGTTTCACAAGTTGTTGATTACAAATACATAAAATCGAATATCAAAGGTGTTCCAATTAAAAAATCCGTCGGTCAAGCTTACAAATCATTCAACAGTGATCGCGAATGAGAATACATGACTTTTATGTAACTATCTTGAAACAAACATGTTAAAACATAACGCTTCGGAGCGGCACGATTAATGCTGGAAATGCAGGGCAGCGTTAAAGAACGCGGTTATTAACATCATTTTGCCCCGATATGAATCACAACGCCGGCTCACAAGCGGAAGTGACAGGTAGCGCGCCAGCCCAATGCTGGACAAATTATTTTTGCCGCATTCTTTTGGTGGATGATGACTGCGAACTCCGCACTTTAAATGCCGAACTGCTGGTTCAATCAGGCTATCGCGTTGACACCGCCGAAGATGGCGCCTCCGGCTGGAAGGCGCTTAAGGCCAACTGCTACGACATCCTGATAACCGACAACACCATGCCGGGGGTGACGGGTCTGGAACTCATCAAGAAGCTCCGTTCCGAAGACATGACGCTGGCGGTCATCCTGGCGTCGGGAACGACGCCGCTGGAGGAGTTGCGCCAGAACCCGTGGCTGAATGTTGACGCACTGCTGCCGAAGCCATACACCATCACCGATTTGGTAAAAACCGTGAATGAGGTTCTGCACAAGTCCCGCGTTGTCCGTTAGGCGGTTGCGGGTCGGTATTGAAGCGCTTTCGAATTCCGGCGTTCGATTCGATCATAATTTACGCCTGCACCATCGCGGGTTTTTCCTCCGGCTCGACCCACTTGTTGTGTTCCTTGATGAGGTCCACGAGTCGTTCCACGGCCTCGGCTTCGGGGATGTTGAACTTGATGGCCTGCTTGCCGACGTAAAGGTTGATCTTGCCGGGCGCGCCGCCCACGTAGCCGAAGTCCGCGTCCGCCATTTCGCCGGGGCCGTTCACGATGCAGCCCATGATGGCAATCTTCACGCCCTTGAGATGCTCCGTGCGCGCCTTGATGCGCGCCGTCACGGTCTGTAGATTGAACAACGTCCGTCCGCAGCTCGGGCACGCGACGTAATCGGTCTTGAAGCTGCGGCAACCGGCGGCTTGAAGAATATTATAGGCCAGCCGCAGGCTTTGGCCGCCGCCCGGCTCGCCGCGAAGCAGAATTGCATCGCCAATGCCATCCGCCAGCAGCGCACCGATGACGACGGATGCCCGCAACAGGGCAATCTTCGGTTCCAAGGGCGCCGGTTCAAAATTGATGCAGTCCTTGAGGAGAATGGGATTGTTCCGGCCCAGCCGCTTGAGTTTGGCGGCGAGAAGGCGAAATGCGGTGATGGCCGGCAGTTTCACGCCGTCCTTCACGGTGACAAGCTGGGTCTCGCAATTGATTTCAATATCCTGCGTTGGGTCAATCTCCGCGACATTCAAGTCTTCGTAAATTGCTTCCGGCTTCACGTCGTCCTTGGGCCGGATTTTGTGCGCGACCTTGTCCCAGGTGGCTTTGGTCACGACAACGCGGATGAGCTGTTCACCGCCGCATTTGATGTTTTCGTTCAGTTCAATCTCCGGCGTCTCGCGTTTCTCGAAATGGAAAGGGTCGAAGGGAAATGTTAAATCGTTGAATCGTTGAATCGTTGAATCGTTTTCCGATGTAACGTTTTCACGATTCAACGGTGCAACGGTCAGCGAGGCAATCTGCGCCAGCAAATCGCGGCAGACTTCGATTTCGCGCGGGGAATCCTCGGTGAGCGAGACGCGGATGGTGTCGCCGAGTCCATCGCACAGCAGCGAGCCGATGCCGATGGCGGATTTGATGCGGCCGTCCTCGCCTTCGCCGGCCTCGGTCACGCCGAGGTGGATGGGATAATTCCAATCCGGCCCTTCCTGTTCCAACCGCGCGACGAGCAGCCGGTAGCATTCGATCATCACCTTGGGATTGGACGATTTCATCGAGAACTTGAAATTGTGGAAGTCGTGCTGGCGGCAGATGCGGGCGAATTCCAGCGCGCTCTCGACCATGCCCAGCGGCGTGTCGCCGTAGCGGTTCATGATGCGGTCGGAAAGCGAGCCGTGGTTCGTGCCAATGCGCAGGCAGCGTTTCAGCTTCTTTGCTTCGATGACGAGCGGCGCGAACTTTTCCTCAATGCGCTTGAGTTCGGTGGCGTATTGTTCGTCGGTGTATTCCTTCGTGGCGAACTTCTTGGAGTCGGCGTAATTGCCGGGATTGACACGCACGACCTCGACCCATTTCACGGCTTCCATCGCGGCTTCCGGCTTGAAATGGATGTCGGCGACAATCGGCACAAGGCAGCCGCGCTGGCGAAGTTCGGCGACGATATTCTGGAGGTTCGCCGCGTCCTTCACGGTCGGCGCGGTGATGCGGACAAGCTGGCAGCCGACGGCGACGAGTTCGAGCGTCTGCTTCACGGATTCGGCGGTGTCCATCGTGTCGCAGGTGAGCATGGACTGCATGACGACCGGGTGGTCGCCGCCGATGATGACTCCGCCGTGCGCCGGGTCGCCGATGATGATTTCACGCGCTTTCCGCCGCTTGTGGAAGAATGGGGATTCGCAGTAGCGCATGAATTATTTCGACGGTTCCGGCGCGGAGTCGGCGGGCAGCGCGGATTGCTGGATTTGCACGTCGCTTTTGAACATCGCGCGGAAAAGCGGGATGCGTTTGATGTCAAAAAACGTCACGTAAATCATGAACGAAATCAGCAGCAACGCGAAGCCGTTCGTGGTGTATTCAATAAATCTAAGGCTCAACGGACGCCGCCGGATCTTTTCAATGAGCGCCATCAGGATGTGGCCGCCGTCCAGCACGGGAATCGGCAGCAGATTGATGATGGCAAGATTGATGTTGAGCAGAACCAGAAAATTCAGGGCGAGGCGGTAGTCGGTGTTCACTTGCGCGGCGAGGACGCTCAAAATGCCGACCGGCCCGCTCAAATCCTTCGCGCCCACGCCGGTTTCGCGCGTGTGAATGAGCGCGCCGATGGTGGCAAATGTTTTGTTGAACACATCGCTGATCTGCTCCAGCGGCGAGGGCCCGGGTTTTTGAACGATATAAACCTGCGTGGAATCCGTGCCCAGCATGACGCCGATGTGTCCGATTTTTGTCGCCGGGTCAATCGTCGGCGTGACGGTGAGCGCCATTTTTGTGCCGGCGCGCTCAACTTGGATTTCGCTCGCCTTCCCGCCGCGGTTGCGCACCAGGTCAATGAACTGGTCGCGGCTCGCAATGGGAACTCCCGCAAATGAAACGACGTGGTCATTCGGTTTGAGTCCGGCCTTTTCCGCCGCGCTGCCGGAAACGACTTCCATGACTTCGGGATGGTCACGCGGGTCGAGATTCAGGAGCTTTAGTCCGATGGCGTTGT
>Ga0181534_10000957_pt1 | contig 19614 bp, 13 predicted proteins | sample PEATcosm2014_Bin_37_FD_119758 | JGI IMG/M metagenome (GOLD analysis project Ga0181534, IMG submission 119758) | Peatland microbial communities from MTU Mesocosm Facility, Houghton, MI, USA - PEATcosm2014_Bin17_10_metaG | ecosystem: Environmental > Terrestrial > Soil > Wetlands > Peat | place... | reverse complement strand
TGAAGGCGGCGCGCGCCATGCGAAACGCAACAATCCAGGATTGGAACGACTGGCGTCAGCGTTAGGCGCCGGCGGCAGCGCCTATCGTCTCTACCTTGACACCAACCGAGAGGCGGTGACTGCCACCGCCGAGAATAATCCCGCGCAACGGGCTGACGTCGCCGAAGTCCCGGCCCCAGGCCACGGAGACGTGGTCGGTGCCGACAAAGAGGTCGTTGGTCGGATCCAACTCCATCCAACCGAATGGCGGCGCGAATACAGCCACCCACGCATGCGATGCCCCCCAGCCCACGAGCGCATCGGGGCTCGCAGGAATCTGCCGGATGTAGCCGCTGACATAGCGGGCAGCGAGCCCGCGAGCGCGTAAACACGCGATCATCACATGTGAGAAGTCCTGACACACGCCCTTGCGGCTTTTCAACACCTCGATCAGAGGTGTGGCAATGGCCGTTTCGCCCGGTGCATAGCGAAAATCCGCGTGCAACTTGCTCATCAGCGCCTGGGCCGCCGCCAGGACCGGGCGGCCGCTCGGGAAACAGTCCGCGGCGTATTCGTTGAACAGCGTCTTGATGCGCACATACGGCGATTCATGTTTGAATTTCGCCGCGTCCAGGTTATCGCGCGCCGGATCGAGCCCGCGGTAGGCCAGCTCGGCGACCGCCCGCTCCCACGGCAGGCTGTCCGCCGCATTCACAGTGGGCCGCGGATACACTTCGACTTCCATATCCGTGGCGACTTCCAGCTTGCGATGCGGGTGGTCGAACTCAACCCGGGTGACGAGATTGCCGAAGTGGTCGATCTCGTTCCGCTTGCGGTAGAAGGCCGGCGTCACGTTGATCACGTGCTCGAGGCATTGTTGGTAGGCGGTCGGTCGCGGCACCAGGTGCAGCAACTGATGCGAGTGCACGACGTCGTTACGGTATTCGTACGCGGTTTCGTGCCGGATGCGATAGCGGACCGTGGTCTTCATGTCGCCAGCGCCTGGGCATCCTGGGCGATATGCGAGAAATGGCGCAGTGACAGGCGGTCTGACAACTGTCCGGCGGCCCAACCGAGCGCCCGTAGCCGGTCAGCCATGGCGTGGCGCGCCTGTTCGGCCTCGGCTCCTTCGGCCTCGAGCGCGGCGAGCTTCGCGTCCGTGAGCTGTGGAATGGCCTCATCGAGGCCCAGCTCGCCGGTGATCCCGAGTGACTGGTTCACTTTCTCGAGGTCACGGGCAATGGCCCGGCTCTGAAACGCCAGGGCGCGCGGATGCTCCGAATCGCGGACCAACAGGTCCAGCATTGGCCCCAGGCGCGCCGCCACGACGTAGCGGGAGCGATAGATCCGGTGGCTGTCGTAGGCTTCCAACAACCACTCGACGTGCGGCTGCCGGGTCGCCCAACTGGACGCCAGATGTTGCGCCAACAGCCCGGCCGCAAACTGCAGCCGCTCGAGTCGTCGGCCGATACGCAACAACCGCCAACCCTCATCCTGCGTCATGTCGTCAAACGCGAAGCCGGCGAGCGCCGCCAGGGACAACAACAATTGATCCAACGCCGTGCGGGGATCCTCCTTCGCAGCCACCGACTCGTTCAGGCGGCGCTGCATATCGTTCACGGCCCGCCAGTAGCTGGCGGACAAGCGGCTGCGCACCTGTGAGGCGCACCACGCCAAGCGCCTGACGTCCGCAATGACACCCATTGGATTGCGCTCATCTCGCATGCAGGCTGTCGGTTCGACATCGACGGCACAGACTCCCAGCTCCCTGCAGAACTTCACGGCTGCGGTCCACACGGCCTCATCCGAGCGAGCCGCGATCGTGCCTCGCAACAGGCGGGCCTTATCTTCGCAACGCACGGTGTAACGGCCGAACCAATAGAGGTTTTCGACCAGCCGCGATGGGATGTCGTCGTGCCTGACCTGGGTGGCTTTATGCGCAGTCGCGACTACCGGCGTTTCCTCCGCCGCGTCGGGCAACACCCAGATATCCTTGCTCCCACCGCCGCGCTGAGTGGATACAACATCAATGGATGACTCAGGCGCCACGCGCGCAAGTCCGCCCGGCATGACTGTGGTGCCTGCGCTTCCGGCGAAGGCATACATGCGGATGGCGACGGGAGTGGCTGCAAATCCCAGCGCGCCGTGGGGTCGCCAGACCGGAGTTTGCGACAGTGACAGGTGCTCTTGAGCGACGTACGCATAAGGGCGCGCCCGCAGTCTCTGCACCAACCGCTTGCGCTTCTCGCCTTCGAGATTGCGACCGAACACCGGCTCGAAGCGTTGGTTGGGATAGGCCGGCTTGATGACCAGCTTGTCGAGGTGCGAGATCACGTATTCCAACGCCGGCCGCTCGCCGCACCACCAGGTTGCGACCGAGGGCAACACGAGCTTCTCGTCCAACAGGCGTTCGGCGAGGCGCGGCAGGAATCCCATCCACGCCGCGGATTCGAGCACACCTGAGCCCAGTGCGTTGGCAATGACCACCCGATTGGCCCGGACGGCACCGATCAGTCCGGGAATTCCGAGTGTCGAATCGCTGCGCAACTCGAGCGGATCGCAGAAGTCATCATCGAGACGCCTCAGGATCGTATGTACACGTTTCAACCCCGCAAGCGTCTTCAGATACACCGTGTCATCACGCACAGTGAGATCCGTTCCTTCGGCCAGTGGTATACCCAACTGCCGGGAGAGATAGGCGTGCTCGAAGTACGTCTCGTTGAACGGGCCGGGTGTCAGGATGACGGCGAGCGGATTTTCGCCTTCGTCGCCGTGACTCAGGAGTTGCTGTCGCAGCTCACCGAATACGCCGCCAACCCGTTTGACTTCGAGCTGTCGGATCGCCTCCGGCAGCACCTGCTCGACAATCTCACGATTCTCGAGAGCGTAGCCCGCTCCGGAGGGGGCCTGAGTGCGGTCGGCCAGTACCCACCAGCGGCCATCCGGCGCGCGGGCAAGATCCGCCGCGTAGATATGCAACCAGTTGCCGCCGCGCGGAACGATGCCCTGCAACGGCCACAGATAGTTGGGATGTCCGAAGACCAGCTCGGGCGGCACGAGCCCCTCGGAGAGCAGGCGCTGCGGGCCGTAGATATCGGTCAACAAAGCATCCAGCAACCGGGTCCGCTGTGCCAGGCCAACCTCAATCGTGCGCCACTCTTCGGCGAGCAACAGCAGGGGCACCGGATCGAGGGCCCAGGGCCTGTCGGCGCCCTGGGGGTCGGCGTAGACGTTGTACGTCACGCCGTTTTCAACAATCAGTCGCCGGGTCCGCTCCAATCCACGCCGGGCGACGCCCCGCGCGTCATCGGCAGTCAGTTGGTCCAGCAGCGGCCGCCAGTGCGGGCGGATCAAACCCTTGTCATCGAGCAACTCGTCATAGCGGCGCGCGTCCGGGACGTAGGCCGCCAGCCAACCAGGAGTGACCTGGCTGGTCAGCACCGAGACTTTGGGTTTCGACTCGCTCAAGGGGCTCGCAGGTCCAGCGTGAAGGGAAATTCGGCGCTCGGCGTTTCAGGCGGTGCCTGGATGGTGCCGGGAGTGTGGCCCATTCTGAAGAATCGCGCGAGCCGCCGGCTCTCCGACTCGAAGGCGTTGACCGGAAAAGTCGCATAGTTGCGTCCGCCCGGATGCATGACGTGATACTGACAACCGCCGAGCGAGCGCTGCATCCAGGTGTCCACGAGGTCGAAGGTCAGGGGCGAGTCCACGGTTTTGGTCGGATGCAGGGCGGAAGCGGGCTGCCAGGCCTTGTAGCGCACACCGGCCACGAATTCTCCGACATTGCCTGTTGGTCGAAGCGGGACCCGGCGGCCGTTGCAGGCGATGGCATAGCGGTCGGGGGCGAGCCCGGTGGCTTTCACCTGCAACCGCTCGACCGAGGAGTCGACAAAGCGGACGGCCCCTCCGGGCGCGCCTTCCTCGCCCATGACGTGCCAGGGCTCGAGGGCCTGGCGCAACTCGATTTCCACCCCCGGAGCCTGGAACTCACCGTACTTGGGGAAGCGGAATTCGAAGTGGGGGGCGAACCACTCCTGGCGAAGCGGGAAGCCCGCGGCCGCCTGCTCTTCGATGATGTCCGCGAAGTCGCGCTGCATGAAGTAGGGGAGCATGAAGCGGTCGTGGAGCTCCGTTCCCCATCTGGCCAGGCGGGGCGGCGTGTAGGGCGTGCGCCAGAAGCGGGCGATGAGGGATCTCAACAGCAGTTGTTGCGTGAGGCTCATGCGCTCGTGCGGAGGCATTTCGAACGCACGCAGCTCCAGCAGCCCCAGTCGGCCGTTGGGGCCGTCGGGGGAATATAACTTGTCGATGCAGAACTCGGCCCGATGGGTGTTGCCGGTGACATCGGTCAGCAGGTTGCGGAAGATCCGGTCGGCCAGCCACGGCGGGCAGTCCCGGCCCGGGGGCGGCAATTCCTTGAATGCCAGCTCCAACTCGTAAAGGGAGTCATTGCGGGCCTCATCGGTGCGCGGCGCCTGGGAGGTGGGGCCGATGAACAGGCCCGAGAACAGGTATGACAGGCTCGGGTGATTGTGCCAGTAGCTCAGGAGACTGCGCAGCAGGTCCGGGCGCCGCAGGAACGGCGAGTCGGTCGTCGTGGCCCCTCCCAACACGAAGTGATTGCCGCCGCCGGTGCCGGTGTGACGGCCGTCGAGCATGAATTTCTCGCTCGTCAGCCGCGACAGGCGGGCCTGCTGGTACAGGTGGGTGGTTCGCTTGACCAGCTCGTCCCAGCTCGCCGACGGATGAATGTTGACTTCCACGACACCGGGATCGGGTGTGACCCGGAAGCTGTTGAGTCGCGGGTCGCGCGGCGGTTCGTAGCCTTCCATAACAATCGGTTGTGACAGGGTCGCCGCGGTGGCTTCGATGGCGGCGACCAGCTCGAGATAGTCCTCGAGGCGGCCGGTGGGCGGCATGAAGATGTACAACACACCATTGCGGGCCTCGGCGCACAGCGCGGTGCGAGTGACCCAACCCGCGGATTCGCGCAGATGCGGCGGACGTGTTGGATCCACGGCGCCGTGTCTTGCTGCGCCGGCAGCAGTCCCGGCTTCTTTGCGGTCGGCGTCCGTGCCGCCGGCGCCGTCCGGGCCAGTGCCGGGCGCGGAGCCAGCCCGGTGGTGGGTCGGTGTTGGTCCCCACTGCGCCGGGTCGCCGTTGCGGGTCTCCTCGATCTCGGCGGCGGCGATTTGCGCAGCGGTCAGATCTTCGGAGACGGCGCCGTTGGGCGGCAATCCGTGCGCAGGGCCCGCTTCACGCAACTGCTGCCGAATCTCGGCATGAGGCGCCAACGGCGGAAAAGCCTGTGTTGGATCAGGCTGGTTGATGTATGGGTAGTCTCCCTGCGCTGCCCAAGGCAGAGAATCCAACGGCAACCGAAAGCCCAGCGGCGAATCTCCAGGCACCAGGTAACACCGCTCCTGCCGCAGGAACCACGGTCCCGTCTGCCATCGCTGCCCGGACGGGTCGCGCCCTACCGGGAAAACATAACCCGCCGGCCGATCGAGCCCCCGCTCGAAAATCCGCATCAGGCGTTTCCGTTCGCCGGCGTCTTCGAGCCGGGACTCAAACGGATCCACGTTGGAGGGCAACTTTCGCTCTTTCCACATGTAGTGGAAGGCATCCTCATAGGCCGCAAACACAAACGTGGGTGATAACCCCAGTCGGTTGGCAACAGTCCGCAGGAATCGTTGTGCCGTGTCGTCAGTCGCATCGGACCGGCTCTCATCTGAAAGGAGCGCAGGGTCCTGCCAGATGGGCTCCCCATCCCGCCGCCAGAAGCAATTGAGCGACCAGCGTGGCAAAGGCTCTCCCGGATACCACTTTCCCTGACCGAAGTGAGCCATGCCACGGGGGGCGTATTCCGCCTTCAGGCGGTTGTACAGATCGATCGACAACCGGCGCTTGTTGGGTCCGAGGGCGGCCGTATTCCATTCCGCGCCGTCCGGATCATCAATGGATACGAAGGTCGGCTCACCACCCATGGTAAGACGTACGTCGAGGGCATTCAGGTTCGCATCGATCTCGTGACCGAGCTGTTCCACCGCGGCCCACTGCTCTTCGCTGTAGGGCTTGGTCACGCGCGGGGCTTCCCACACGCGCTCGATCTTCATGGTGTGCGTGAATTCGACTTCAGACTCTTCCACCAAGCCGCTGACCGGCGCCGCCGTCGACGGCTCCGGGGTACACGCCAGAGGAATGTGGCCTTCGCCTGCCAACAGCCCGGAGGTCGGGTCGAGCCCGATCCAGCCCGCGCCCGGCAGATAGACCTCGCACCAGGCGTGCAGGTCGGTGAAGTCGGCGGTGGGTCCTGATGGCCCGTCCAGCGATTTGACATCTGCAGTGAGCTGGATGAGATAACCCGACACAAAGCGGGTTGCGAGGCCCAGGTGCCGCAGCAATTGTGCCAACAGCCAGCTCGAGTCGCGGCACGATCCGGAGGCTTTCTCCAGCGTGGCTTCCGGAGTCTGCACACCGGGCTCCATGCGGATCAGGTAGCGGATGTCCCGGGACAGCCGCATGTTCAGTTCCACGAGGAAGTCGATCGTGGAGATCTTCTTGCGCGGAATCGACTCCAGGTAGCGCGCCAGCAGTGGCGTCACCGGGAGTTGAGTCAGGTAGGGGGCGAGCTCACGGGCCTCGCCGGCCTCGTAGTTGAAAGGAAACTCTTGCGCGTAAGGCTCGAGAAAGAAATCGAATGGATTGAACACCGCCATTTCGGCGACGAGATCCACCTCGATGCGCAGCTCCTTGGTCTTGTCGGGAAAGGTGAGTCGCGCCAGATAGTTGGCTTCAGGGTCCTGTTGCCAGTTGACGAAGTGCTTCGCCGGCAGGACGCTGAGCGAATAGCCGAGGATGCGCGTGCGGCAGTGCGGGGCAGGCCGCAGACGCACGATCTGGGGACCGAGTGTGACCAACCGGTCGTACCGGTAGTGGGTGACGTGGCTGAGCGCGACATGAATTGACAAAGCGACCTCCCGGGTGCGCCAACAGTATACGGATAGGAACCGGCGAAAAGCGGTCGCACCAAATTGGACCGACGCGCCCTCGGTAAGCACCAATTCGTGGCAAATTCATTGCATGTTTGATTGTCACGCTCACGCGCTGGTATGTTCGGTGCGTCGTTTTGCCAAAATGCCTCGCCAATGAGCATCGACTGGACTACGTATTCCGCCCCTGGACACCACGACGAGCTGGTCGGCCCTGGCGGCGGCGCTCGCGCTGCAGGTCGAGCCCTCATGCGCTACCTCTCTGAGCTGGGTGGCGAGGAGATCGGTGTGCGCCAGCAGGCTGCAGAGCTCGCGATCAAGGCGATGGGAATCACCTTCACGGTCTATCACGAGCAGGAAGGCTCCATCGATCGAGCGTGGCCGCTGGACATCATTCCGCGAACCATTACCCGTAAAGAGTGGGCGAAGATCGAGAAGGGCCTGGAGCAGCGCGTCGCCGCGCTCAACCTCTTCATCAACGACGTTTATCACGAGCAGCGCATCGTCGCCGACGGTGTCTTCCCGAAAGAGATCATTTCCACCTCAAAGAATTTTCGTCCCGAGTGCGTTGGTATCACACCTCCGGGCGGTTGCTGGGCGCACATCTGTGGCAGCGACCTCGTGCGCGACAAGGACGGCACGGTCTACGTGTTGGAAGACAACCTGCGCGTGCCGTCGGGCGTCTCGTACATGATCGAGAATCGCCAGGTCGTCAAGCGCGTGTTTCCGGAGTTGTTTGAAAGCGCTGCCATCCTGCCGGTTGACGATTACCCGTCTCAACTGCACGACATGCTGGTCGCGCTCTCGCCACGCAAGGAACGGCAGCCGGAAGTGGTGGTATTGACTCCCGGAATCTTCAACTCGGCGTATTTCGAGCACGCCTTCCTGGCACGGCAGATGGGTTGTGAGCTCGTCGAAGGCCGCGACTTGGCGGTCCATGAGGATGACTGCGTGTATATGCAGACCATCCGCGGTTGGACCCGGGTGGATGTTATTTACCGGCGGATCGACGATGATTTCCTGGATCCCGAAGTCTTCCGGGACGATTCGACCCTGGGCGTGCCCGGACTGATGCGTGCCTGGGCCAGCGGCAACGTTGCTTTGGCGAACGCTCCGGGGGCAGGCGTGGCGGACGACAAACTCGTCTATACGTATGTTCCTGACATGATCAAGTACTACCTGGATCAGACTCCGATCCTCCCCAACGTACCGTCCTGGCGATGTCGGGAGAAGAAGGAGTTGGAGCATGTCCTGGGTCACCTCGATTCGCTGGTGGTCAAGCCTGTCGACGGGTCGGGGGGCTATGGAATGCTCATGGGGCCGTCCTCGACGCAGCGCGAGCGCAATTCGTTTTCATCGCAGCTCAAAGCCGATCCGCGCAGCTTTATCGCGCAGCCGGTCATCACGCTTTCGACAGTGCCCACGTTCGTAGGGGATCGCATCGAGCCGCGGCACGTTGACCTGCGGCCCTTCATTCTCAGCGGACGGAAGACCTATGTCACCACCGGCGGGTTGACTCGCGTGGCGCTTCGACAAGGCTCGCTGGTGGTCAATTCTTCGCAGGGCGGCGGAAGCAAGGACACCTGGATAGTGGATACCGAGGCGTAAACAGTTGCTCGCACGAGTAGTCGAAAACGTTTATTGGCTGGCACGCTATCTGGAGCGCGCGGAAAACACGGCACGCCTCGTCAGCGTCAACACCAACCTGCTGCTCGACCTGCCGAAGGGCCTGGCGCCCGGGTGGCAGCCGCTGATTGATATCACCGGCAGCCGTGAGCAGTTCAACAAGCGTGGCAGCAAGGCGGACGAGCGGGATATCGTGCAGTTCCTGATCGCCGATGGCGAGAATCCGGGCTCGATTGTCGCGTCGTTCAAGATGGCACGGGAGAACGCGCGCACCCTGCGTGATGTGTTCCCGACGGACACCTGGGAACTGTTGAACCAGTTCTTCATGGAGTTTATTGAAGAGCTGCCCACCGGGCTCAACAAGCGCAACCGGTTCAACTTCCTGAAGCGGATCGTCCTGACGTCCCAGACGATCACGGGCACGCTCGAAGGAACGATGAATCGCAATGATGCGTACACATTCCTCCTGCTGGGCCGGCACCTGGAGCGGGCCGACATGACCAGCCGTATCGTGGATGTGCGCTCCGCTCAGTTGTTGCCGGACGATGCTCCCGAGCTGCGGCCCTTCGACACGATTCAGTGGATGAGCGTGCTCAAGTCACTGTCCGGCTATGAGATGTATCGCCTGAGCCGGCGTACGCGTGTCAGTCGGACCGACGTGCTCGAGTTCGTGCTGCGGGGCGAACAGTTCCCACGCGCCTGTGGCTTCAGTTTGCGCCAGATCGAGCAGTGCCTGTTGGTTCTGCCGCGCAGCGCGGGCGTGCTGGATTCGTTGGCGGGGGTGATCCGATTCCTGGGCCAGGCGGACCTGGGTGCGCTGGATCAGCCCGGGCTGCACGAACTGATAGATCGACTGCAGTTACACATCATCGGCGTCCACGATGGGATAGCCCAGACCTACTTCCCCTCGCGGGGTGGCACGCAAACCCAACGTCAATCGCAGTGGTCTGACACCAGCGCTAAAACGTTGCCCCTGTTCGCCGACGCCCCCAGCGGCTGAGTTTGCCGGCTAACCTGGCGCCACTCGAGGCCGTGGAGCGAGTCGCTGGCGGAACTGCTGAGCCAGCAAAACCAGCGACACGATCGCCTGCAGCGTCACGGTGATGACGGACAGCCACCACATCTGCTTCAACTCGAAGTTGCCATGTGCGCCCAGCCATAGCACCGGCGCGACGTAGGTAACGAGTCGCGTCCCGGAGCTGATGAGCGACGGCCAACTATTGCCGATGGCCTGGAACATGCTCGAGGCCGTGAAGGCCAACCCGGTCGGTATGAAGTTCCACGAAACGATGTGCAGATAGCTGGCTCCGACGGCCACTACTGCGGCGTCGCTCGTGAATAGCCTCACGAGGAATTCCGCGCGCCACAAACACAATGTGCTCAGGCATGCCATGGCAATGCAGCTCATCCAGGCTGCCGCGCGAAACGTCTCTCGCACCCTGCTCAAATTGCCTGCCCCGAAGTTCTGTCCGGCCACGGGAGCGGCCGCAAAGGCGATCGCCATCGCGGGCAGAAAAATCGCCTGCATGAGCCGGGATCCCACCCCGAAGCCGGCCTGCGCTGCCGGTCCAAAGCCCCGGATGGCCCAATAAGCGGCCGCAATCACCACAAAAATCATCAACATCTCCCCGCCCGCCGGCAGGCCGATGTTCAGAATCCGCTTCCAGGTCGCGAAGTGGGGCGTCCATTGCTTCGAATCCAGCGCTACGAAATGCTCGAGGCGCTGGAAATAGACCCACAGAAACACGACCCCGATGGCGATGGCCAACGTGGTGGCGAGCCCCGCGCCGGCCACGCCGAAGGGATGGTGGGTGCCCCAACCAGCGATCAGCACGGGCGCGAAGATCGTGTTCAACACGACACTGAGCACCTGAACGACCATGGTTGGTTTGACGATGCCGGTGCCCCGGAGCGCCGATCCCATCGCCACCAACGCAAACTGCAGGGCCAAACCGGGCAGGTACCAATACAGATAGGTCGCGCCGGCCGCAGCCGCAGCGGCGTCGGCGGCCAGTGAGCGGACATACACGCCGGTGAGGCCATAACCGGCCACCAGGGTGGTGAAACCCAGAATCGCTGAGATCAGGACTGACTGATTGAAGACGAGATTCGCATCGGCGCGGTCTTTCCTGCCCGCCGCATGCGACACCAATGCGACGGTGCCTACACCGAGCATCTGGGTGAGAGCGATGATGATCATGGACACGTTGCCGGCGAGTCCGACGCCCGCGATCGCTGTGTCCCCCAGCCCTGCTACGAAGTAGAGGTCAACGAGGTAATAGAGCGTCTGAAAAATCATCCCGGCCGCGATAGGGACGGCAATCGCGACGATCTGCTGGGAGATCGGTCCCTGCGTGAGGTCCTTCATGGCCGTATCGTATTCCAAATTGAGAGGGGCCAAATAAAAGGGCGGCTCCTGCCGCAAAGGCAGGGCCGCCCGTTCTTATCAACCACCCCGTCTGGCGTCGAAACGCTACTTTGGCTCTTTACCCGGGTTTGGATCTTCCATCGGGAACGAAGTTGCTCCTGTCGGTGGAGACGTCCGCATCGGTGCAGGTGCGTCGCTCTGGACACCATTCGACGGAGCAGCAATAGGCGCCTGGGCGGTGGTCGTCGAGGCGCTGGCTACTGTCCCCGTGCCGGTGCTCACAGCAGTCATGAAGCGACGGGCCGAGTCGTCGCTGCTCTTGATCTTCCCGCCGATGATGTCGGAGGCGAGAATGTCCGGCTTCCCGTAGAACAACTCGTTCGCATCGTCGTCGATGGTCAGCGCCGTGCCGTCGAGGGCAAGGCCGGCGAACACGCCGCGTGTTCGTGAGTAGGAGTAGACCTCTGCCTTGAAGCTGGTGTCAGTCGAGGCTGACGCCTGGCGTCCCACCGGGCCTGCTGCCACGGAGGCATCCGCTCCCAACGTGAACTTGCCGCCGGTGATGCCTTCAACGCCCTTGCGTGTGGTGAACACCAGCATGATGTCAGTTGACTGGACACCCCACTGCCAACCGAAGCTGCCACCGGTCATGGTGATGAAGACCGGGCTGGTGAAGCGGCCGTCCTTGTCGCGCACGACGAGGACACCGTGACCCCGGCGGCCGCCGGCGAAGAATGCAATCTTTGTCATGTCAGGAATGACGGCGATCGCGTACGCGCGCTCCAGCAATCGGTCCGGAATGTACTGGTCGCGTGAGGTGCGCAGCTCTTCCAGTACCTGACTCGCCATGAGCAGGCGACCCTGTTCCCGGGCCTGCGCCCAAGCTCCCGTGGTGCCCAGTGTGAGCAGGAGCCCGACCAAGGCCGTGAACAGTCTCATGCGACTTCGCATATTTTTAATCCCCTTGCAGTGCTGTCAGACACGTCGCGCTAGCTTATATCACGCCGGCGCGCAAGAGGTTAAGAATCAAAACCAGATTGACCAGAAGATCTGGAAGATGTTGGCGTTCAGTTTGTATAACGGCTCGTTGCCGGCGGACCATTCCGGGTTGGCGCCGATCAGCAGCGCATTGCGGTAGTCCTTGTAATCGATCAGCAGGTGATCGAAGCGCAGGTTGAAGGTGCTGCGGTTGACCCACGGATTTTTCGGGATCGGGAAGTCGTAGGACAGGCCCGCACCGAGGGTGTAGCTGTTGAATGCCGCGAGCTCGCGGTCGCGGGCCATGAAATTCTGGGAATTGGCGCGCGGAAACAGGTCGCTGTAGAAGCTGGCCGCGTTCTGTGTGTAGTAGCGGAACGAGGCGTCAAATATGAATCTCTTCAACGCCGGGTGGGTATAACCGAGCTCGGCGGTGTGGGCATGGATACCCCACGTGTCGGAGAAGTAGCGATACGACCCGCTGAATGCCGCGTGCCAGGGCGCGTAATATTTGAGCTGCATCGCGCCCGCGTTGCTGGTGCGGGTGTTGGGATATATCTGTTCAGCCTGTGTATAACCCAGCCCGGCGGTCGGATTGAGGTACAGGATTTTACGGTACGGGCTCTGCAGGTAGCCCTGGTCCGTCAAGACCTCGTAGTTGAAGCTGGCGATCAGGGTACGGGTCAGGATCTGGCTGATTCCCAAACTGTAGCCGCGATGATCGGCATCCTTGGAGGAAATCGGGTTGCCGTCCTTGTCGAAGCCGCCGAAGGAGGGATCGTTGATGATCTGGCCGGAAGCCGCATCCTTCAGGTCACGATAGATCTTGTCCCAACCGCGCTTGTAGGTCAGCGACAGGGTGGTCAGGTCACCGAACATGTCCTGACTCACGGAGTAGTAGGTCGTGTTCGCTTTGTAGTCGGGCTCGGTGCTGTGAATCAGGCCGGCGCTGTAGGTCGACTTGCCGTGCAGGTACATGAACCCGCCGCTCTCCTGCGTGCGCTTCTCCTTGTAGGGGCTCGCGGAGAGCTTTACGTCGATGGAGGCGCTCGAGATGTAGTCCTGGTACCAGCTGCCGGTCAGCGCGAAGTTGTCGGTAATCTTCTTCTGCACCAGGATGTCGGGTCCCTGAATGGTGATCCCGCCACCCTGGTACCGGTGATACAGAGCATCTGTCCGATCTTCAGGCAACACCCCCGTGACAGCGGGGGTGGCGCAAACGCTCAGGAAAACCAGCGTGAGGAGGCGGTGTCGAATCACGTTCAGTTGCATCCGCAGCCGCCGCCCACGCCGCCGGTCGCACCTCGGGCACCCTCACGCGACTCCATGACGTGCTCGAGATAGGTCGTGGAGATCGGATCGCGGTTGAACGACATGATGGGATCGGCGAAATGCTCGCGCTCGTAGGGTTTCACCCAGGGTTGAATGGGTGAGCAGCCGCCGAGCAGCATTCCCAGGCCGACAGCCATCAATATCGTTCGAGCCCGCATGGCGGTGTGTCCTTCTTACTCGCGAACCAAAGACCGGATGCTGTCGAGATACTCGTTCTCGTCGCCGGGCTTGTAGCCTCGGTGCAGCACGCGGATGTTGCCCTTACGGTCGATGATGACGGTGCTCGGCATGCCCTGCACGTCGTAGGCCTTGCTGACGGTGCTGTCCTTGTCATAGATGACAGGGAAGCTGACGGGCGTCGTCAGACCTTTCAGGAAGCCTTCGGCATCCTTGGAATCCGGCTCGACGTTCACGCCGATCAACGTGAAGCCCATCTTGTTGTACTTCTTGTAGATGTTCTCCAGCAGCGGCATTTCCTGCCGGCACGGACCGCACCAGCTGGCCCAGAAATTCAGCATGACCACCTGGCCTTTGTACTGGGCCAGGCTGATCTTCGGGCCGCTGCGCGAGTCCAGGGTGAACTGCGGCGCGGGACCGCTCGCGCTGGAAGCGGCCAGAACCGGCACGCTGAGCAGCAGGGCGAGCATTGTTGCGATACGGTGTTTCATGTCGTCCTCAGAAAAATACGGTCGCTCCGATCGAGGCTTCCATATTGTTGGTCAGCTTGGACACGCCCAGCAGGTCGGTGCGGAATACCCGGTCCTGTACCTGGATGTGGATGGCCAGCCAATCCGAAGGCAGCACGCGATAGCCACCCCCGAAGTTCACCGTAAAGCGATCGTCGCCCGCGAACTTGGTGGCCCCGATGCCGCCGAGAAAATAGAAAGCCGTCGTCAAGGCGTGACCACGACCAATAAAGGTCTCGCCCGGGAGGAAGTTGTAGCCCAGGCTGATGTCGTAATACGTGAATTGTCTCTCAGCGCTGGTAAGCAGCTGGATATTGCCGCCGAGGGTCTCGAAACTGGTGCGTCCGGCGTACGCCCGACCGTATTCGCCCTGGAAAAAGAAGTCCTCGGTGATGTGATACGCCGCCGTCAGGCCGTACGCATTCTGGGTCCCGAAGTCCTCGATTGAGATGAATCCGTCATTGATGCCGATCTCGACATTCGAGCTGCGGATGTGCGGCACCTTGATCTTGCGGCGCTCGACCTCGGGGTCGACCACGCGCGGTGGGGTGGCGTCCGCATCCGCAGCTGCGGCCTGGGCGTCGGCTTGCGCGGCTTCTTCCTTGGCTTCCGCCTTCTGCTGGCGTACTTCGCTGCGGTGATGGAACCAGTTGCGCACGGAGGCGCAGCCCGGAAGCGTCATCAGGACCGCAGTCAGAAGAAGAACGCGAATCCCAGTTTCCATTCGTCTACTTCCTCATTTGCGTTGCGCTTCGTGAATACGATGTGACTCTTGGACTCGCCGCGCAGGAAAAGCCGGCGCGTCAGGTAAAAACGCAGGCCGCCGCCCACATACGCGGTCTGATCCGTGCGCTCGGTCGGCTGCACCAGCGTCGCTTTCGGCGAGACGTGCACGAGGCCCGTGCCGAGCATCAGAAAGGGTGACAGCCGCCATTCAGGTACCAGTACGTGAGTGAGTCCCAGGTCGCCGACAACGCCGTTGGTGTACTTGCCGAGGAACTGCCCGACCGACAGCTCCGCGGCGAGTTGCGAGTTGAATGAGTAGGAACCGTAGGTCGATACCAGCGTCGAGCCGCTGTAGGAGCCCGCGAAAATACCCATTTCAAAATTGTGGGCAGTGAAGCCCTGGCGGTCGCCGAGGTCGAACTTGAATGGCGTTCCGTCGGCCAGCACCGTCCGCAGCATGTCGCGTTGCGCAGCCCAACCTTCCACGCCGCGCTCCGTCCGAACCTTGAACCAATCCGTGCGGCGGAACAGAACCTGCACCGCCTCGTCGCGTTCCGCGACGTGAAATACCGGATAGCCGCGTCCCGGACCCGAGCGCAGCTCGAGATAGGGCGCGGTGATATACACCTGCAGGTGCTCACTTTCGCGGCTCACGGCAGGCGGCGCCGTGAGGAGCACGAATGACAGCAACAACCCGACTAGTACGAGGCGAATCAACGTATTCCTAGTTAACAGGAGCGGCCGGGTCGAACGGGTTGTTGAAGAATTGCGCGCCAATATCCAGCCACTCTGAAATCAAGCGAAGCTCGGCCGGAGTCAGGTAGCCCGCATGCGTGCTGCCTGAGCCCGTCGCGAACCGACCAAGGAACGCGCTCGAGAGCGGCTGATTCGCGCTGCCTGCATTCAAGTACGGCCCCACCATCAACGCTCCCCCGTTCGGATCATTCGGATCCGGAACGGGCGACAGGGCGCCCATGATAACTTCCAGCTTCGGCTCCTGAAACAGTAAATAACGATAGGACAGCGGCTGCAGGGGCTCGTCGTTCGAGGGATTGTTCGTCAGATCGAGCTGGCCTGCGGGTACCTGCACGGTCGCCGTCGAGGTCGGGGCGGGGGTGGTGGTGTGACAGCCACCCTGCGTACAGGTGTGATCGGTCACGACAGCGCCCGTCGTATCGAGTGTCTGCCGCTTGACGTCCCACAGAGCCTGAATGTGCGTCGGATAGTTGATCACTATGCGGCAGTTCCCTCTCCAGTTGGACGGGCCACCGAAGGAATCCAGGCATCCAGTGTTCGGCGCGGGCGTAAAGAACTGCGTTGGGTCGTTGTAGGAGTACACGAGCGGCGCGTCTGGGGTGCGCACCGCCGGGTCGGTCCACACGTCCGAGTAGTAAATATTCACGCTTGGCATCATTTGCCTGCATTTCGGCGTGTCCGTCGCGCAGCTCGTGCGGGCACGGGTTTCCGCCATGGTCTCACCCACCGCGGGTACGAATGTCGGAACCGTGTGGGGGAAGGGTGCTCCTCCGGCTGCTCCGGCCCATGCCGAGTTGAAAACACCCTTGCGCCCGTGCGATTTCGGGTTCTGCTGGGTTGCAGGAGTATGACAGCCGTTACACGCCAGGATCTCGCCCGGTCGCACCTGCAGCCACGCGGCCTGTATGGGCGAGATGCGCCGGCCATTGGAATCGAGAACGCTGATTTGGAACGCAACGTTGGCAGGAATGCGGATGTTGACCGAACCGTCCGGCTCGATGGGTGCATATCCCATGATCTCACGCATGAAGCCGCTGGCACCGAAGGCCGCGCCGTTCAGGTCGAGGACATCACGGCTCGGAATCGATACCGGCTTTTCCAGGCGAATGAAGCGCGCAGGACGCTGCCCGGCAGTTTTCGCCGCCGGATCGGCCATCGTGGCAATGCTCGGATTGGCGGTATCGACACCGTCAAAGTCATACACGCTGCGGATATCGAGGATGCCGAACCCGTCATTGACCAATGTCTGGTCGATATCGACGCCCGGAACCTTGTCCAGAATGATGTTCTGCAGCGCGCGGGGCTGTGCCGCCACGACGTCGGTGACCATGACACCTTCGGTCGGCGGCATGATCGGCAGCAACGTGTTCTGAGAGGGATTGAACATCCACACGCTGTAAAGGGGTGGTGCGGTCTTGACGGCCGGATTGCTCAGGCGCGAGTCTGTGCAAGGAACAATAGTGACTCCGTCCGTATCGAGCAGCCGGCACTGTGACCAGCTCACCAGGATGCGGCTCGAGTTATCCCACAGCGGGAAAGCGGAGTTGAAACGGCCGCCGGGTGAAGGACCGGGGACGTCGAGAACGTTGTTCGACGTGGCACGCGACTGTGCCGGGCCAGGCAGCCCGGCATCCGCTTGCAGCGGCTGGGTGTTTTCGACGAACTGGGCGCCATTGATGATGACGAGGTCGCCACCGAAGTCGACGTCCGTGTACGGCCGCACGAGCGTGAGTATCCGGCCGTCCTGCATCTCGCGCGGTTTGATGAACTCGATGACGGCGTTATTCGTTCCCGCCGGGTTCGTCCCCGTCATGTGACTGTTGGCGCCGTAATACAACTGCTGGTCGGTGCCATCCGGGTTGGATGTATACAAATGCATTCCGTCCTTGCCCGGGGCGTGATCCCAGCGGGTATAGAGGATGCGGCCATTGGACAGCACCGTGGCATCGCGATCGTGGCTCTGGTTGAACTCGATCTGGTGGAATTCGGTGCGGTCGGCGCTGATCACGTGCAGATCGAAGGCCGGCTCGTTACGGTCCTCGTCCTGGGCTTCGAACTGCGGCTTGCCCTCATCGAGCAGAACGGCTTTCGACTGCCGCTGGGCCGTGGAGGAAAACACGACGCGGCCGTCAGGCATGTAGTGAGGGCCGACACTGTTGCTCTGATCCGGCTCCAGCGATGGCGGAATCAGCGGCTGCAGTGTGTCCGTGGAGATTACGTATTCCCACAGGTGCCAGGTCGGCGGGTCCTTCTGCTTCATCTTCACGGTCAGCGGTCCGCGCATCGCGAACACGACCCTCTTGCCGTCGAGGGAGACGTCGACATCCTTGATGTCATAGGTGTCGGTGCCGGTCATGCGCGTCGTGATGTTGACTTCGTCGGCACTTGGCGACGCGCTCTTGCGCATGAACAGGTCGGCCTTCGGTACCACGAGTTGGTCATTAGTGGGCAGAACTGCGGCGCGCAGCAGACGTAAGTCGTCGCTGTCCGGTGGAATGGTGCGCTTTACATAGAAAATCGGGAAGTCGACGGTAGCCGGATCGGCGGACTGGCTGTTCGCCACGTCGATGTGCGCGTTGCCGCTGCACCCGCCCAAAAGCGCGACGCACGCCACAAGGGCAGGGGCTACGAGGCGGTGCAATGAGGCCCGCACCCGCAGCACTGCCAGGCGACTAATCACACTATCGCGCTCCGTACTCATGCAAATCACTCCAGGTCCGCCCTCCGCAATGCCGCGACAGGCGAATGTAACGTAATTCGGTCCCCGGATTGAATGCTTCCGTGATGCTTTTCTTTTGTTGTGCCGAGTCCGTCACGACACTCGGGCGCGGTTCGCTGTTTTCTGCACCCTGTGCACGTCAGCGTGTGCGCTGGGCCGATAGGTAAGCCTTCGGCTGCCGCAATGTCGTGATCAGTCTCGCAATTTGCTGCTCCAGGGACTTTTCACACTAGGTAACAATGGATGTGTCTGTGCCTGGCGACGTCATTTGCCTGAGACATTCAGGATGTGTTCAGCGGCTCCGTATAGTCCGGTCCGCGCGCATCGTAATCATGTTGGGAGTAGACCAGCGCTATGGACATCAAGACACCGTTCAAACTCGAGGGGGCGCGGCAAGCACGCGCACCGGCCGCGAGCGCGCTATGCGCGTTAGCATTACTTTCCTTGCTGGGGTCCGGAGGCGCTGCTGCACAAACAGCTACACCGTCGCCCGCACAGCAGGGTGTTTTGTTATACACGCGCATAACAGGTGTGCCGCCGACCGGCGCGACCCTGAATACGGTGATGACGTCCGCCAACGCGGGCGACTTCGCGAGCGTAGCGACGCTGGCTCTGCAACAGCCTCAGTTCTACAACGTGACGTTGCGCAACATTTTCGCGGCCGAGAGCAACCGCGACAACTCTGTGTTTGTGCCGCTCAATGACTACATCGTGACTGCGATCGGCATGGTCCACGATGACGTTCCCTACAACACTGCGCTGTCCGCGGACATCCTCTATACGCTGAAGGGCGTATCGCCCGCTGCTTCCGCCTCGGACAACAATCACTACCAGGCCGCCGACACTGCGGTGCTCGACATCAGCTCCAACCTGGTAAAGACCCAACAGACCACTGCCTACGGCTATCCGGCAGCAGCGGTCGCCGGCCTGATCACGACGCGCGCCGGTGCCATTCAACACTTCGATGCCGGCACCAACCGTCGCGGCTACAACCTCAACATCATCAATCAGACCTGCCACCAGATGGAGCAGATCATGGATACCTCGCTGCCCAGCGACCGTATCCGCCAGGACGTGGCCGCCTCCCCCGGTGGCGACAGCCGGGTACGCCTGCAGAGCTGCGTTGGCTGTCATTCGCATATGGACCCGATGGCGGGCGCCTTCGCGTATTACAACTTCGACGAAACCAAGGGCAGCCTCGTCTACACGGCCGGCACTGTGAATCCGAAGTACTTCATCAACTCGACCAACAACCCGTATGGCTATGTAACGACGGATGACAGTTGGGAGAGCCGCATCCGCCTGGGCGGTGCCGACACCAATATCTTTCAGTTCTCCAGCAGCCTGCCTGGCAAGGGCAACGGTGCTGCCTCCTTCGGCACTGAGATTGCTCAGAGCGGTGCGTTCGCGAGCTGCCAGGTGACCAAAGCCTTCAAGGCGGTGTGCCTGCGC
>Ga0181534_10000956_pt1 | contig 19619 bp, 12 predicted proteins | sample PEATcosm2014_Bin_37_FD_119758 | JGI IMG/M metagenome (GOLD analysis project Ga0181534, IMG submission 119758) | Peatland microbial communities from MTU Mesocosm Facility, Houghton, MI, USA - PEATcosm2014_Bin17_10_metaG | ecosystem: Environmental > Terrestrial > Soil > Wetlands > Peat | place... | reverse complement strand
GTGTGGTGCTCTTCGACATGAACGAGACCGCTGAGCGCAATCACACGGTCATCAGCTCCGTGATGCTGGGCGCATTGTGTGGCGCTGGTGTCTTGCCGTTCCGGAAGTCCAATTTCCAGGAGACGATCAAGAAAAGCGGTATTGCGGTGGCCGCCAACCTTGCTGCCTTTGAGGACGCCTTTCAGAGCGCTCAACGCGGCGACGGTGGATTCAATGGCAAAGCCGTCAGCAAGCTGTCGCCTGACGTGCCGGCACAGGCGCGGTCGCCGCGACTCCAGCCTGTTCTGGAGCGCATCCGGCGGCTGCCGCCGATTGTCCAACCCGTTGTGTTGGAGGGCGCCCGTCGCGCCGCGGACTACCAGGACGCGGAGTACGCAGAGCACTACCTCGACCGAGTTGAAACTGTCGCGGCGCTCGAGTCGCGCTTGTGGGCCGACGCTAGCTCATACGCGTTGCTGGAGGCTGTGTCGCGCAGTCTTGCGCTGTGGATGACTTTTGAGGACACCATCCGTGTTGCGGATCTCAAGACGCGGGGCTCGCGGTTCGCGCGAGTTAAGGACGAGGTTAAGGCCGATAAGGATCAGCTGTTCGGTATCACTGAGTTTATGAAGCCACGAGTGGAGGAGATTGCGGGCACGCTGCCGCTGGGTCTCGGGCGGTGGATCATGGGCTCACCCGGCGTAAGCGGGTGGCTTTCGAAGCACACCGCCGGCCGCCAGATCAAAACACGAACACTGAGGGGCTTTGGCCTGTTGTATGTGCTGGCCGGCCTCAAGAGATGGCGGCGTGGAACGTTCCGGTTTCACGAGGAAAACGCACGCATCGAGGCGTGGCTGGCGAAGATTGAGAGCGTGGCGAAGGACAACTACCTCGTCGCCGTGCAACTCGCCAAGGCGCAGCGCTTGGTGAAAGGCTACGGCGAAACCCACGAGCGCGGCTGGCGTAACTTCACGACCTTGCTCGCGCAGGTCGACACCTTGGCAACCCGCTCCGACGGCGGCCCCGTGTTAGCCCGCCTCATCGACGCCGCGTTAGCAGACGAGGAGGGCAACACCCTCCGCCGCGAGCTCGCGACCCTCAGCGCCCGCGCCACCGGCCGCGCCGCCTAGTCAGCCAGCCGCCCACCACGTCCGCCGCCAGCACCGCCCGTGTTGGCCAGCCGCCTACCACATCGCCGCCCTGGGCACCGTGCCCGTGTTAGCCCCGTAGCCTCGGCGCCTGTGGCCACCGTGCAGGCGTCAAAACGCGTTGACGCCCGTGAGCGCACGACCGATCGTCAACTGATGGATCGTCTCCGTGCCCTCGTAGGTAATGACACTCTCGAGATTGAGCATGTGCCGGATAGGCACATACTCGGCACTGATCCCCGCCCCACCCAACATATCGCGCGCATCGCGCGCGATATCCAGCGCCATGCGGCAGTTGTTCCACTTGGCCAGCGACACATGCGCCGGGGTCATCGCCCCGGAGTCCTTCAAGCGCCCCAGCTGCAACGCCAGCAACTGCGCGGTGGTGATCTGCCGAGCCATCTCCGCCAGGCGCACCTGAATGGTCTGGTTGTGCGCCAGCGTGCGCCCGAACAGCACCCGCTCCTTCGTATAGTCGAGCATCTGGGCCAGACAGGCCTGGGCCGCGCCGATCACGCCCCAGGCGATCCCATAGCGCGCCTGCGTCAGGCAGGACAGCGGGCCTTTGAGCCCCACGACCCCCGGCAGCACGTTCTGCTCGGGCACCCGTACGTTGTCGAAGAACAGCCCCGCGGTCACCGAGGCTCGCAAGGAGAACTTGTTCTCGATCTCCGTGGCGGCAAACCCCGCCATGCCCTTGTCCACAATGAAGCCGCGGATTCCCTCCTCGGTCATCGCCCACACGACGGCCAGATCCGCGATCGCCCCATTGGTGATCCACATCTTCGCCCCATTCAGCACCCAGTCCTTGCCGGAGCGCTTGGCGTGGGTCTTCATGTTCGCCGGATCCGACCCCCCATGCGGCTCGGTGAGCCCGAAGCAGCCAATGAGCTCGCCTCGGGCCATCCCGGGCAGATAGCGCTGCTTCTGCTCCTCGGACCCAAAGGCATAGATTGGATACATGCACAAAGAGGATTGCACGGAGACAAAGCTACGGATGCCGGAGTCGCCGCGCTCGAGCTGCTGGCAGATCAGGCCGTAGGAGATGCCATTGAGGCCTGCGCATCCATAACCTTCGATGGAGGAGCCGAGCAAGCCCAGGGCGGCCAGCTCCGGAACGAGCTCACGCGGAAACCGATGCGCCTCGAAGCACTTCTGGATGATCGGCAGGACTTTCTCATCCACCAGCCGTCCCACCGAGTCCTGCACCATGCGCTCTTCTTCAGTCAGTGCGCTGCGAACGTCGAACAGATCGAGTGAATCCACTCCTGCCCCTCCAGATAGTTTAGATCTAAAGATACCATACTGCCGCTTGCATGGCCCACGTGCGGCCGGGGAAAATGGCACTCATGGCTACACGCGCCACGCAGTTCAGAATTCTGCAAGCGGCACTCGAGCTCTTCAATGAGCACGGCAGTGCCGCGGTGTCGTCCAATCGCATTGCCGAACGCTGTGGCATCAGCAAGGGCAATCTTCAGTACCACTTCAAGAACAAGCAGGAGATCACCTACGCCCTGTTCCAACAGGCCATTAATGAGATGGATGGCGGTTGGTATCGTGATCACCTTGCTCCGACGCTCGAGCACATGGCCACCATGTTCGTGCGCCAACTGCAGCTGATCTTGAAGTACCGCTTCTTCTACCGGGAGATGGGCGATCTCCTGCGGCAGGACCCGCAACTGCGCAAGCGCTACGCCGACAATCGCGAACGCCGCCTTCGCGACCTCGAGAGGTTCATGTTGACGCTGCAGTCCGCAGGCCTCATGCGCTTCCCGTCGGACCCGAAGCGGCTGCGATCCATCATCGATGTCACCTGGATCGTGAACGAGAACTGGCTGAACTATATGGATTACCACGATCGCGTGGTGACAGTGGAGGCGATGCTGGAGGGTTACACGGAAACCCTCGAAGTGTTGCGTCCTTACATCTGTGCCGACATGCAGCAGATTACTCGGGAGTCCTATCACACCATCGAGCGTCTGGCTGCCCAGGCAGCGGCCGAAGCCGAGGCACGCCTGGCGGTTTGACGCACTGCAGTGCGCCCTGTCCAAAACAGTGCGACAAAAGATCGACAATTAGGCCATCGAGCCTAAAGCGGGTCTGTACAAGAAGTTTCCTGTTGGTGAGAGTACCTGCCAATGGATAGCCCAGTTGTTGCGCGCCCGAAACCATGTCTGGTGAACGTCAAAGCCGGCAAGACGTATTTCTGGTGCAGTTGCGGACGTTCCTCAAAACAGCCATTTTGCGACGGCTCGCATAAAGGAACCGACTTCAGCCCCATGAAGTTCACGGCCACCCAGGACGACGAGCTCCTCTTTTGTGGCTGTAAACACACACGCAACGGACCCTTCTGCGACGGGGCTCATACGAACCTCCCTGGCGGCTCGCCGCTCGACGACCCGCTCAGCCCGGCGAACCGTGACATCCCGGTGGTGACCGAACGCGATGGCGCGCGTGCCCTGTTGAACGGCACGTGCTATGTCTTTTCTTCGGATCTCGCCGCCATGGAAACCCGGGGTTCGCTGCGGTATTGCTACATGGTGTCAGCCGAAATGGGCGCGCTCTATCAGACGCAACTTCTGATGGAGGCATCCGACGTGCCGTCACCTGTTTTCAGTCTGGGCACCCGCGATGTGATTCTGTTTATCGGCGCGGGCTCCGGCACGGTTACCATCTCCGGGGAGTCCTTCCCGGTAAAAGCGACAGACGGCGTTTACATCCGTCCGTCGGAAGCGATTCAACTCCGCGCCGACGCAGGCCGGACTCTCAAGGTGTTTGTCCTCGCTTGTCCGCTGGGCGAGATCAGTTGGTCGGACGCCATGCCCGGCAACTTCGATGGCGGGTATCCGGAGCGCGTCGTGTCGGTCGATCCGGCACAGCGCACCGCGATGGGGCCGCGTTATTTCCAGATCCTCGTGGACAAGCGCATCGGCTCCAACACTATCACCCAGTTCATCGGCCACATACCGCCCTCGAAGGCCGCGTCGCATCGCCACCTGTATGAAGAGGCGATCATCGTGTTGAGCGGGGAAGGCTACATGTGGACGGAAGACCGGAAGGCCCGCGTCCGTGCGGGCGATGTGATCTTCCTGCCACGCAAGCAACTGCATTCGCTGGAAGCCACTTCCGCGGAGGGCATCGATGTAGTGGGGGTCATCTGCCCCGGCGACAATCCGAGTATCAATTACTACGACTAGGCGCCCAAGGCGCCATACAACCAGGGGTCTCACAAACGTGCCAAACAACAACGGCTCACGAATCATTGCGCTCAGCGTCGCCAGTATTCTCGCCGCGAGTGTCGCGGTAGCCGCCGATGCGCCCGCAGCAGCCGACAGCGAGCTCGGCGAAGTTGTCGTGACGGCCAACAAGCTGGCCGCCACCAAGGTGTTGGATACGCCGGTTTCGATCCAGGCGATCTCGGGGGATGCGCTGCAGCGCTCGGGCGCTTCCAACATCATGGACATCGCCGGCGACATACCAGGGCTCGCGATCCAGGATCTCGGTCCCGGTGACAAGCGCTACGTGATCCGCGGAATCAACTCGGCGGGTGCCGCTACTACGGGAATCTACTACGGTGAGGCCGTGATCAGCGGTTCCAACGCCGACGACGGCGGCGGCTTCCAGGCAGACATTCGCTATTACGACCTCGATCGTGTCGAGGTTCTGCGCGGCCCGCAGGGTACCCTGTATGGCGCCGGCTCGATGTCCGGCACGATCCGCTTCATCCCCAAGTCCCCGGACATGCACGAGGTCGGCGGCTATTTCACCATGGAGGGTTCACAGACCTCCCACGGCAGCGGCAATTACAACTTCAACGGTGCGGTCAACCTGCCGATCATCGATGATGTGCTGGCCCTGCGCATGGTGGGGTGGAAGGTTTACGACAGCGGTTACGTCGATCAGATCCGTGTCGGGACGGGCGTGCCGGTGGCAGGCTCCATCGGCACGAAGACCGATCCAGGCACCGGTCAGACCGCGGCGGCGGTAAATGGCGGTGTTCTCAAAGGCATCAACGACGACAGTGTCGGCGGCGGTCGCGCGATTCTGCGCTTCACCCCATTCGAGCAGTTGGCGATCGAGGCCAGCTACACTGCGCAGACGGAAAACGCAGGTGGTTCGTCGCGTTACACCCCGGCGGGCGTGCAGGCCTTCAGTGGCGGCCTGCTGCCGAATGTCAACGGTTGCGACCTGTGCAACACCGATGTAACCCAAAGTCCCTGGCGCGACAACATCAAGGTGTTCGGGCTAAAGGTCGAATACGACACCGGTTTCGGCACCGTGACCGGCACCACCAACCAGTTCAATCGCCATTCGGACTACAACTTCGACTCGACGCCCATCCTGATCTCATTCGGCCTGCCGATCGACGCGGTGCCGGGGGAGACTCTGGAGCCGCGCGAGCGCAAGGTGAACTCCAGCGAAATCCGCTTTGCCAGCAAGCTGCCCGGCCCCGTCAACTTCGTGGTCGGCGGCTATCGCGGGCACGAATTCCAGGATCTGAACGTGCAGGTCATCGCGACCAACGGCTTCGGCACGGCGGCCGGTCCGTTCTGTACCAGCAATGCCTGCGACTACGCGGTGGCGCCGTTCGGTGCCGGTACCACGTTCTTCGGGCGCGACGACCAACGTACCAACACCGAATACGCGGCCTTCAGTGAAGTCACCTGGAATGTGACCGACGCGCTGACGGCAGTCGGCGGGATCCGTTACTACAAGCAGAGCCTGAACGGAATCCAGCAGACGACCCATCCGTTCAACGGTTTTCCGAGCACGCCGCTCGTGGAGAATCCACCGGATATCGGCGAGTCCTTCAACAAGATCACCTGGAAGGAAAACGTCAGCTACAAGTTCAACGAGGCCGCGCTGGTGTATGAGACCGTCTCGACCGGTTTCCGGGGCGGCGGACTGAACGCGGTCAGCAACCCGTTCGAGCCTATTCCGGCCGGGTACGGTCCGGACCAGCTCATGAACTTCGAGCTGGGCATGAAGGGCCGTCTGTTCGGCAACCTGTTTGACTACCAGATCGATGCCTATTTCATCCGCTGGGACAACATCCAGGTGCAGGAGACCACGCCGGATCAAACGTTTGTCTTCCAGGGCAACGCCGGCCAGGCCCACGTGAAGGGTTTCGAGTATGAGCTCACGTCCCGACCGATCCAGTTCCTGACGGTCAACTTTTCCGGCTCCTGGCAGGACGCGAAGCTGTCGGATGGTGCGAATGACTTCCAATATGCCGCCAATCCGACGCTGGGCCGCACGGGCGACCCGATTCCGAACGTGCCGGAATTCCAGTTCGCTTTCGGCATGAATTACACGCGGCCGATCTACGCCGATTGGGAGGGCATGCTGGCCGCCGACATCACCTATCGTGATGCCGTAAACGCCTACTTCGTCTCCAACACCACCTACAACATGAAGCTGGCGCCATACACGCTGGTCGGATTGCGTGCGGGCGTGATCAAGGGACCCTGGAGTGTGACTGCGTTTGCCCGCAATCTTACGGACAAGCGCGCGCAGGTTTCGGCGATCAACTCGACTCAGGATCCGTCTGCGCTCCTGACTGTCCAGCCGAGAACAATCGGGCTCACCCTGACCCGCAAGTTCTAGTAAGTTGTGGATTCCGGCCTGTACCCGGGCTCGGTCGCGAACGCGGAACGCGACCGACCCGGGTATGGGTCCGGGCACCTTATGAACGTAACCTCCATCAGCGAACGCGAAGGCGGCCTGCATCGCGGGCTCTCGAAGGCTCAGATCGTCATGATCGGCCTCGGGGGCGCCATCGGGACCGGCCTTTTCATGGGCAGCGGCATTGCCATCGGGTCTGCCGGCCCCGCCGTGGTGCTCAGCTACGCGCTGGCAGGCGCGGTCGCGCTGGTGATGGTGTTCAGCTTGTCCGAGATGGCGGTCGTCCATCCCACCGCCGGCTCCTTCGGCACTTACGCTGAGACGTACCTGAACCCCTGGGCGGGGTTCGTGGTGCGTTACACGTATTGGATATCCCAGGTGATTGCGATCGGCGGCGAGGCGGTCGCGGCGGGCCTCTACATGACCTTCTGGTTCCCGGATGTGCCGGTCTGGATGTGGTCGCTGGGTTTTAGCCTGATCCTGCTGTATTTCAACTCCCGCTCCGTAAACAACTTCGGCACGATCGAGTTCTGGTTCTCGACCATCAAGGTTGCCGCCATCGTGTTGTTTATCATCCTGGGCGCGGTCACCATCTTCGGTGTTGGCCGGCCCGGCACCGGCTTTCACAACCTGACGGGGCTGCCGGGCGGCTTCATGCCGAACGGTTTCAGCGGCGTATGGATGGCCGTCATTGTCGGGATCTTCTCGTTCAACGGCATCGAGGTGATTGCCGTCACTTCCGGCGAGGCGCAGAACCCCCGGGTCGCCATCCCCGCGGCGTTGCGGACCATGGTGTTCCGGTTGTTTTCATTCTACGTGCTGGCGTTGCTCATCATCGTAACGACGGTGCCCTGGACCGCAACCGGCGTCAAAATAGTCGCGCAGAGTCCGTTCGTCAGCGTGTTTGCGCATTCCGGCATCCGTCACGCCGCCGGCATCATGAACTTTGTGGTGATCACGGCGGCCCTCTCGAGCATGAACACCAACGTGTACCTGTGCTCCAGAATGTTGTTCTCATTGTCCCGGGGGCGGTACGCGCCGCAGTTTCTCGGCGGCCTGAGCCAGAACGGCACACCGGTGGCCGCCATTCTGACCTCCGGTGCTTGCATCCTGCTCGCGGCGGGCGTTTCAATCTACACGCCGCAGGCATACAACTATCTGCTGGGCGTCGCGCTGTTCGCGGCGATTATCGTGTGGATGATGATTCTGATCAGCCACCTCAGTTTCCGCCGCCACCACGATCCCAAAACCCTGCCGGTGCGGATGCCACTGTTTCCATGGATGCAGATCTTCGGACTGCTGATGCTGGCGGCAGTGCTCATCACCATGGGACTGAGCAAGGACTACAACGTCTCCTGGGAGTTCGGCGTGCCGTGGATGCTCCTGATCTCGGCGGCGTATTTCATCTGGGCGAGAGCACAAAAAACATGATCATCGACTTCAAAGAGCTGCGCAGCCGTTTTCCGGTGCTGGAACGCAAGACCTACCTCAACAGCGGTTCCTATTGCGCGCTGGCCGAGACCGTCAAACAGGCGATCAACAACTACATGGATGACCGGTTGCTCGTGGGGGCCAACTGGGACGTGTGGGTGATGAAGAACGAGTCGGTTCGATCCCTGATGGCGCAGGTGTTGCGCGCGGAAGCGGATGAAATCGCTGTCACAGCCTCCGCCTCGGCGGGTATCAATGCGCTTGCCAGCGCGTTCGATTTCACCGGCAAACGCAACAAGGTGGTGATCAGCGACTTCGAGTTCCCCACCAACGCGCAGATCTGGCATGCACAGGAGCCGCGCGGTGCCAAGGTAGTTCACGTGCACCGGGACGCGAACGGCTATATCCCCCTGGAGCACTTCGAGAAGGCAATTGACGAGGAGACGCGAGTCGTTGCCGTTACCCATGTCTGCTTCCGTAACGGTGCGAAGCTGGATATCGCGGGGATAGTCAAACTCGCTCACGCCAAGGGCGCGCAGGTCTTGCTCGATTGCTACCAGTCTGTGGGCTCGATGACCGTTGACGTCAAGCAGTTCGACGTCGATTTCGCCGTCGGTGGCATGCTCAAGTACCTGCTCGGTACGGCGGGTCTGGGTTTCCTGTACGTTCGCAAGGAGTTGATTCCCGCTCTGACACCGACCAATTCGGGTTGGTTTGCCCAGGCCAACATCGCGGCCATGGATATCACTGCCAACCGCCCCTCGCCGACGGCGCGGCGCTTCGAGGCCGGCACACCCGCGGTAGTCAATTGCTACGCGGTAGAAGCGGGGCTGAAGATCATTCTGGAGGTGGGCACGGCTGTCATCGAGGAGCGGGTCAAGTACCTGACACGGTTGTATATGGATCGGCTCGAAGAAATCGAGTGGCCGAGTATCACGCCGCGCGCGGACGACCGGCATGGGCCGATGGTCTGCGTACGGGCCAACCAGGTGGCCCAGTTGTTTGGCCGGCTGACCGAGCAGGATATTGTCACCTCGTTCCGGGACGACAACCTGCGGGCCACCTTTCATTTCTACAACAATGAAAAGGATGTCGAGGCCATTGTGCAGGCCCTTCTAGGCCATAGGGCCGAATTTCGCCCCTGACGCAACGGAAGCTGTCCAGTATCATCTCGCGACTTCTTTAATGGGCGTGGCATTGTCCGCGCGGAGTCCGGGTCATACGATGGCTAGCGCACGGAACGCAGATCTTTCGGCAACTTTCCCGGCGGAGTCGCTGCGGGCGCAATTTCCAGCGTTGCAGCACGCGGGGTCGGAGATTTTCTTCGACAACGCCGCGGGAGCTCAGGTGCCGCAGATGGTGTTGGATGCGGTCAACTTCCACCTGATCGATCACAATGTGCAGCGCGGTGGCCGCTATCGGCAGAGCATGGCGGTTGATGCGACCATCGCTCGTGCGCGTGCCAGTGTGGCGGCCTTTGTCAATGCGCGCCGTCCCGAAGAAATCGCCTTCGGCATGAACGCCACTTCGTTCATTCGCCTGATCAGCCTCGCCATTGGTCAGACGCTGGATGAGCGCAACGAAATCATCGTCACCGACCTCGATCACGAAGCCAACGTAGCGACGTGGCTGGTCCTCGAGCGAATGGGTGCGAAGTTTGTATGGTGGAAGATGCGTGACGACGGCTGTTTGCACGTCGACGATCTGAAGCCGTTGCTGACAGCGCGCACGCGGTTGGTTGCCTGCACCCTGACATCAAACGCCCTGGGTAGCATCGTCGATGTGCGCGCTGCTGCCGATGCGGCGCATGCCGCGGGCGCTGAGATTTTTCTCGACAGCGTCCACTATGGTCCGCATGGTCAGATCGACGTGCAGGCTTTCGACTGCGACTACCTCGTCTGCTCCGGATACAAGATCTTCGCGCCCCACATGGGGTTCATGTACGGCCGCTATGAGCTGTTGATGGCGCTGCCGACGTTCCGCGAGGACTTTATTCCCGACGAACCCCCCGGAAAGATTGAGGCCGGCACGTTCATTTACGAAAACGTGGCGGGTATGGACGCGGCGGTGAATTACCTGGCGCAGTTGGGTCGAACGCTGTCGGGCAAGTCAGCGACGCTGGGCGAGGATTGCAAGTTCGCCATGAGCGCGATCCGTGCATACGAGCAGACATTGTCCCGCGAGTTGCTGCGGGTACTGAAGGCCAACAGGGCAGTGATCTACGGCATCGATTCCGAAGCCCGTATCAACGAGCGCGTGCCTACAATCTGCTTCAACATCCCGAACGTGTTGCCGGCGAAGGTGACCGAAACGGCGGCGCGCGCAGGAATCGGCATCCGCGACGGCCACATGTATGCGCCGCGTTTGATGAAGCGCATGAATCTGCCGAAGGAAACCGGGATGGTCCGCGTTTCACTCGTGCACTACAACACGATGGCCGAGATCCACCGCTTCGGCGAAGTTCTCTCAACGCTGATTTGATAGGCGCGGCACTATCCCTAGCCAGGGACTAGCCGCGCGGAGCCCGGGTTTCTTTTCCGCCGAGGTGATGCGCCTACGGCGCGTCAACCGCGGGGTTCAACTAACGCGGAATCGTTACGCAAAAGCGAGTGCGGTTGTTCTCGCCGGTCTCAACGTCAACGCTGCCGCCGTGCGCCAGCACAATCTGGTGCACGATGTACAACCCAAGGCCCAGACCCTCGGTGCGTCCCGTCTGGCGCTGCGCACCTCTGAAAGGATCGAACAGCTGAGGGAGCAGCTCGGCTGGAATCGTTCCGGAATTCTCAACCGTGATTTCCACAGCCTCTGGTTTCGTGCCGTTCACGTTGATCTTGACGGGATCGTCCGCGTCCCCGTGCTGAAGAGCGTTTCCGAGTAGATTGGATACAACCTGGGCCAGGCGCTCTCCGTCCCAGTTGCCGTTGAGGTCGCCGGTTTTCTGAACCTCTATCCGGCGCTCCGGATAAGCAGCCTGGCTCTCTCCGACCACCCGGTCCACTAGCGCTCCGAGCTCGGCCCCTTCGCGCTTGAGAGGAATGCCGCCGGCGAGTCGCGCGCGCGCCATGTCGAGCATGTCCTCGATCATGCGGCTCATCCGCTTGCCGCTCGAAAGAATCCGCGCCGCCGTGTCCTTGACCGGCTGCTCGTTCGAGCGCCGCTGGATGAGCACCGCCGAGGTGAGCACTGCATTCAAAGGACTGCGCAAGTCGTGACTCAACACGGCCGTCAGCATCTCGTTGAGCCGCAGCGTCTCGGTTTTCTCCCGCAGCTCGTGCGCCAGTTGCTGTTTGTGCCGGTGCAGTTGGAAGAACACGTCGGCCTTGTTCTGCAGGATGTGCGGCTCGATCGGCTTGAACAGAAAATCGACGGCGCCGCTTTCATAGCCCTTGAAGAGTCGATGCTGGTCACGGGCGCCGGCGGTTACGAAAATGATCGGCACCTGGCGGGTGCGCTCGCTGCCGCGCATGAGCTCGGCCAGCTCAAATCCATCCATCTCAGGCATCTGCACGTCGAGGAAGGCGAGGGCGACATCGTGAACCAGCAGCAGCTCCAGGGCCTCCCGGCCGGAGCGGGCGGCGAGGATCTCCAGGTCCGGCCGCTGCAGCAATGCAGCCAGCGCCAGCAGGTTTTCCTCCAGATCATCGACGATCAGGCACTTCACTGAGTTCTCCAATTGGGGCACCGGGGTCACGATCTCAGCCCAGGCCGACGAGCAGTTGCGCAATCTCGGGCAACGACAATACGAAATCCGCCGGATTGCGCCGCAGCGCGGACACTACCATGAGGGGCACTTTGGCGCTGTCTGGTTGCTGCACGACAGTGACGCCGCCGGCCCGGTGGATGGCATGCAGGCCGGTGGCCCCGTCTTCGTTGGCTCCTGTCAGGATGATGCCCAGGAGCTTGTGGCCGTACACATCGGCCGCGGATTCGAACAGGACGTCCACCGAGGGACGCGAGAAATGCACGGGCTCCTCTGTTGACAGGGCGATCTGCCGGTTCCGTTCGACCAGCATGTGGTAGTCCGGAGGCGCGAAATACACCGTGCCGGGCTCAATCGGCTCTTTGTCATCGGCTTCGCGGATAGGCAACGCACAGCGCTTTTCGTAGATTTCCACGAGCAGGCTGGGCCGTTCGCGGGGCAAATGCAGGACGATGAGCACGGCAGGACGAAAGGTGGCGGGGAGGGCCGGGAGGATCACGCTCAACGCCTCAACACCGCCGGCCGAGGCGCCGATGACGACCGCCTCGATCCGGCCCTGCAGCATGTCGGCAGCAGTCATAGAACGTCCCTTTTCTGATAGATGCGGTCGTTCGGGACGAGCTCGCTGAACGAGTCGCGATGCGCCGAGAAGCGCAGTGATTCCTTGGAGCCGATCCCCAGGAAGCCCTTGCGGACCAACGCATCCCTGAACAACCCGATGGCGCGGTCCTGCAGGTCGCGGTTGAAATAAATGAGCACGTTGCGACAGGACACGAGCTGCACTTCGGCAAACACACTGTCGGTGGCCAGGCTGTGGTCCGAGAACACGATGTGCTCGCGCAGCGATTTGTCGAACACCGCCCGGCCGTACGCCGCCGTGTAGTAGTCGGACAGCGAACTTTTGGAACCCGACTTGCGGTGTGACTCCGTGAAGCCCGCGATCCGCTCGACATCGTAGACACCCGCAGTGGCCTTCTGCAGCACACCGGGGTTGATGTCCGTGGCGTAGATGAGGCTGCGTTCCAACAGCCCTTCCTCGCGCAGCAGAATGGCCAGCGAATAGACTTCCTCCCCGGTGCTGCATCCGGCAACCCAGATCTTCAGCGACGGATAGGTGCGCAACACCGGCACAACCATCTCGCGCAGCGAGCGGAAGTAGCTCGGATCGCGAAACATCTCGCTCACCGGGACCGTGAGGAAGTCCAGCAGCAACGGGAACATCGTCGGATCATGCAGCACCCGGCTCTGCAACTCGGAGAAAGTCTGGCAGTTGAAACGCGACAGGGCCGCCGTCAGGCGCCGTTTGATCGAGGCAGTCGCGTAGCGCCTGAAGTCGTAGTGATACTTCAGGTAGATCGCATCAATCAGCAGATGCAGCTCAATATCGATGTCTGCGGCAGTCACTGATTTTTACTTGGGCATCCAGACGCGCACCAGGGACATCAGCTTCTCGACGTCCAGCGGCTTGGCGATATAGTCGTTCGCGCCCGCGGCCAGGCATTTCTCCTGGTCATCCTTCATTGCCTTGGCGGTCAGGGCGATGATGGGCAGCTTTTTCCAGTCGGGCCGCTTGCGGATTTCGCGCATGGCGGTGAGCCCATCCATTTCGGGCATCATGATATCCATCAACACCAGATCGATGTTCGAATTTCGCGTCAGGGACTCGAGAGCTTCGCGACCGTTACGCGCGATTTCGATGGTCGCTCCTTTGGGTTCCAACAGGCTCGACAGCGCGAAGATGTTGCGGACGTCATCTTCCACCACGAGTATGCGCCGACCTTCCAACGCGGCGTCGCGGTCCCGGGCGACCTGCAACATGCGCTGGCGCTCGACCGGCAGCTTCGACTCAACCTGATGCAGGAACAGGGTGACTTCATCCAGCAGCCGTTCCGGCGAGCGCGCATCCTTGATGATGATGGACTTCGAGAAACGTCGCAGACGCTGTTCCTCGTCGCTTGTCAGGGAGCGACCCGTGTAGACAATGACCGGCGGGAAGGCGACGTCCTCGGCCTCGGCCATCTTCTGCAGCAGCTCGTAGCCGCTGAAGTCAGGCAGGTTCAGATCCATGACCATGCAATCAAACGTCGTCTGGCGAAGGCGGGAGAGGGCGTCCGCCGCCGTTCGCACCGCAGTGATTTTCACATCCTCGTTCTGCAGGAGGTGCCGGATGCTTTCGCGCTGGCGCTCGTCGTCTTCAACCACGAGTACATTGCGAACGCCCGGGGAGAATTTCGCCTCCAGCTTCTGCAGCGCTTCGGCCAGCTGCTCGCGATTCACGGGCTTCGTGGCATAGCCCACGGCACCCATGGCGAGGGCTTCCTGTGAATAGTCGGCCACCGACACGACATGCACGGGGATGTGGCGCATCTGCGGATTGCGCTTGAGTTGGTCCAGCACCCCGAGACCCGAGTAGTCGGGGAGATTCATGTCCAACAGGATGGCCTTGGGCCGGTAGGTCGCGACCGCGGCCAACGCATCGTTCGCAGTGTGCGTGACGATGCACTGGAAACCCAGCTCATGCGCCAAGTCCCGCAAGATAGTGGCGAACGGCGGATCGTCCTCCACGATCAGGATCAGCCGACCATCGGGCTGGATCCGATCCGCGTCGTCCTCCACCACTCGTTGCGGAGTTGGAATGGGCAGATGGCGGGTGGGTACCGCGGGTGCCGGTGCGCGCGGGCTGGCCGGCGGCTCGGCGGCCGGTTTGAATACGAGCGGCAAGGTCAGCGTGAAAGTGCTGCCGGTGCCCGGTGTGCTGACAACACCGATGTCACCGCCCAACAGGCGTGCAAGATCGCGCGAGATCGTCAACCCGAGTCCCGTGCCTCCGTACTTGCGATGGGTGCTGCCATCCGCCTGCCGGAACGCATCGAAAATGATTTCCCGCTGGTGCTCGGAAATGCCGATGCCGGTGTCCGTCACATCGAAACACACTGTTTGGTTGGCGCCCGCGAACACCCGTACCGTCACGCCGCCGGTCTCTGTGAATTTCAGGGCGTTGGAGATCAGGTTCTTCAGAATCTGCCCGACCCGCTGCGCATCGGTCTCGAGCTGCGGCGGTGCGCCCGGAGCCAGGTCGATCTTGAAGCCGAGGCCCTTGTTGTGCGCCACCGGTTGGAAGGTGCGCGACATGTCATCCAGGATGCGCGCCACCACGACCGCTTCCGGCGCCAACTCGACCTTGCCGGCTTCGATTTTCGACAGATCGAGAATGTCGTTGATGATGGCCAGCAGATCGTTGCCTGCGGAGGAAATCGTCTGGGCGTACTTGATCTGCTCGGGGGTGAGATTGCCGGTGCGATTGTCGGCCAGGATCTTCGCGAGAATGAGCGACGAGTTGAGCGGTGTGCGCAGCTCGTGGCTCATGTTGGCCAGGAACTCGCTCTTGTACTGGTTGGCGCGCTCCAGCTCCGTCGCCCGCTCCGTCAACACGACCTGTGCCCGCGACAGCTCGTCCTTCTGGTGCTCGAGCAGCTGTGCCTGCTCCTCCAGCTGCGAGTTGGTCTGTTCCAGCTCCGCCTGTTGCGTCTCCAACTGGACCTGGGACTCCTTCAGGGTGCGGGACTGAACTTCCAGCTCCTCGTTGCTGACCCGCAGCTCTTCCTGCTGAGTCTGGAGCTCCTCGCCCTGGCGTTGGGTTTCCTCCAGCAACTCCTCGAGGCGGGTGCGGTCCTTCGAGGCCCGGATGGCAACACCCAGGCTTTCGGATACCCGGCTGAGCAACTCCAGGTCTTCCGTATGGAGGGTGCGCAGGAAGCCGAGCTCGACGACCGCATGGACTGTGCCATCCGCGGTCGCCGGGGCAATCAGGATTTCGCGCGGCGACCCTTGACCCACGGCGGAGGTGATCGGCAGGTAGCCCTCCGGCACGTTCTCGACCCGGACGGGCCTGTTGTCCCGGGCCGCCTGTCCGAGCAGTCCATCGCCTGCCCGGACGACATCACTGCCGGCGGCCATGGCGTAGCCGGCAAATCTGCGGAACACGCCGGCTCCCTCGGAGATGTACAGGGCGCCGACCTTAGCGCCGAGATATGTGCCCAAGAAGCTCAGCACGTGCTCACCCAGCCGCTCCAGGCGCTGCTCGCCCTGGATCCGCTGACTGAAAGACATCTGGCCGGTTCTGAGCCATATCTGGGTCTGTCGGGCCCGGTAGTCGCGTGACGTCAGGATCGCCCCGGCGCCAATGAGGACCACGAGGAGGCCGGCACCCCCAAATGTGACCGCGGACGAGACGAACGAGGCGTGTTCGTACGCCTCCTGCCTTTGGGTGAGCGTTGCCTCTTCTCCAGCAGCCATGGTCGTGACCACCTGTCGGATCCGGTCCATGAGCGCCTTGCCCCGGTCGCTTCGCACGACCGACAGGGCGGCCGCGGCATCGCCCTTCTGGCGCAGTGCAATCGTCTCATCGAGCTCGGTCAGCTTGTCCTGAACGGCCTGCTCGAGGTTTTTCATCCGCTGCAGCTGTACTGGATCGCTCTCAACCAGATCGCGAGCCTTGCGGAGCGCCTCAGGCATCTGCGCCTTCGCGCCGGTAAACGGCTCCAGGTAACTCGGCTCATTCGTCAGCAGATAGCCGCGCTGGCCCGTTTCCGCATCTTTCGCGAGCGACAGCACCGTCTGCAGTTCCTTCATCACCTGCAGCGTATGGGTCATTTGATGCGCCGCTTCCGATCGGGTCGCGAGGGCGCGCCACGTAAGCAGTGCGATAAAGCCGACGGCGGCTATCGCAACGACGAAACCCAGCAGAGGCCCGGGCGGCAGGGGGGCTCCGGCTCGTGGTCCACCCCGAAACTCGGCTTCGATGCCGGATGTCGCCTCGCTCATTCAATCCCACTCGTGGTTGTAGACAGCGCACATATTACGGGTTTGCGGCACGATTTTTATCAGGCAAAACGCGCGGATAGCGCGAGCTCGACAGCGCAGTGCAAGCTCGTCGGATAGTTACCAATGTGACGTAATCGAGTGCGGGTCTTGCGACCGAAGTCGAGAATCGCGCCTCAGGGGATAGGAACCCTTAGGTATGCTGACGGCACAGAAGCCCGATAACGAACAAACCCGGCTGGCGTCGCTGCGGGCACTCGACGTGCTCGACAGCGCTCCAGAAGCGCAATTCACCGCCTTGGTGCGCGCGGCTGCCTATGTTGCGGGTACGCCGATCTCATTACTGAGCCTGGTCGACACGAACCGGCAGTGGTTCAAGGCCAACATTGGACTGCCGGGCGTTGCGGAAACGAGCCGCGACGCGGCATTTTGTGCCCACACCATCCTCGCGGATGACGTGCTGGAGATACCGGACGCACGGCTGGACGAACGCTTCGTCGACAACCCGCTGGTCGTCGGCGGCCCCGAAATCCGTTTTTATGCCGGCGCCCCGGTCCGACTGGCCGACGGTTCCTGCGTCGGCTCGTTGTGTGTGATCGACAGCGCACCGCGCAAGCTGAGCCTCGAACAACTCGACGTCCTGCGACAGTTGGCCCAGGCCGCGGCTTCAGCCCTGGAAGGACGCCGGGCCGTGCAGCAATTGCGTGAGGCCTCGGGTGAGATTCACTACAACGCGACCCATGACGCCTTGACGGGGCTGGTCAATCGCAGTGAGTTCGAAGCCCGCCTGCGCCGGGTGTTGCAGAAGGCCGCCGAGGATCGCAGCGAGCACGCGATGTTGTATATCGACATCGACCAGTTCAAGTTGGTGAATGACTCCTGCGGGCATGCGATCGGCGACCAGTTGTTGCAACAGGTCGGGAAATTGTTTGCCGACGCCATCCGCACGCGCGACACGCTGGCCCGCATCGGTGGCGATGAATTCGCCATCATTCTCGAGCATTGCTCGGCCGAGCAGGCCCAGCGCGTGGCCCAGCAGATTTGCGATGCCATGGCGGCGTTCCGCTTTGTGCACGATGACCGGAGTTTTCGTGTCGGCGCGAGTATCGGACTCGTGCCTGTGGATGATCGATGGACCACGGCGGCAGCCATCATGCAGGCGGCCGATGCGTCGTGCTATGCGGCGAAGGAGGGTGGCCGCAATCGCGTTCACACCTGGTTCGACACGGATACAGCGATTCGGGTCCGGGCCGGCGAGATGCAATGGGCGATGCGGATCGAGCAGGCGCTGGATCAGAGCCAGTTTGTGTTGTATGCGCAGCGCATCGAAGAGCTCGGCAGAAAATCGCTTGGCATCCGGGCCGAAGCCTTGTTGCGTATGGTTCAAGACGACGGGGAGCTCGTGCCGCCGGGGGCCTTCCTACCGGCCGCCGAGCGTTTCCACCTGGCATCGCGTATCGACAAGTGGGTCATGCAGCACGCACTCGCGTGGCTGAAGGCGCTCCCCGATCCGCGCGCTATCCGCACGCTTTCAATCAACTTGTCCGGTCACTCCATTGGCGACCGGGCTTTTCACCGCCATGCCATCGAATCATTCCGCGATGCCGGGCCGCGCATTTGCCAACAGGTGTGCGTCGAGATCACTGAAACCGCTGCGGTCACCAACCTCGGGGATGCTGCGGCGTTCATTGCGCAAATCCGGGCTTTGGGCGTCCAGGTCGCCCTCGATGACTTCGGTTCCGGCGCCTCCTCGTTCGGGTACCTCAAGAACCTGCCGGTCGACTACCTGAAGATCGACGGCCAGTTTGTCCGGGATGTGGTCGATGATCCCCTGGACGAGGCGGCCGTGCGCTGCTTCGCGGAAGTAGCCCGCGTCGTCGGGGTCAAGACGGTCGCGGAGTTCGTGGACCGGCCCGAAGTACTCGCCAAGTTACGTTCCATGGGCATCGATTATGCCCAGGGGTTCCTGTTGCACCGACCGGCCCCGCTGAATGACCTGTTGAAGAGCAACGCGGCTGCCTGCGCGTAAGTTTTTTCGATAGGGGCATGCGGAAATTTAATCGGGCTGACTCAGGCGGAAGTGTAGTCTTTGCAGCATGGACGACTTCAATCCTCGCAACTACATCGCCACGCTTCTCGACTCCCGCCGCCCGGGGTATGCGCTGCCCAGCGCGCTCTTCAGCGACGAGCGGGTCTACGCCGCCGACCTGGAGCACATCTTCGCGCGCCACTGGCTGTTCATAGCCAGCGAGGCGGAGATCCCGGAGCCGGGTGACTACAAGGCGTACCAGATCGGTGCATATCCGATTTTCATCCTGCGCCAGGACGACGGCTCCATTGCCGCGTTCCACAACACCTGCCGGCATCGCGGCTCACGCATTCTGCAGCAGGAATCCGGTGTCGTCGGTTCGAAAATCGTCTGTCCGTACCACCGTTGGGGTTATGACCAGTCGGGCAAGGTCGTGGATTGCGGCCCGGGTAACGATGCCGAGCTCGCGCGGGGCCTGAAGTTGAAGCCGGTTCACCTGCGCAACCTGTCCGGGTTGCTGTTTGTGTGCGTCGGTGAAAATCCGCCGGATGATTTCGAGGATCTGTCCGCGCGTGTCACTCCCTACCTGGCGAAGCACGAGTTGTCACGGACCAAGGTGGCCAAGCAGGTTGACCTGATTGAGCACGGCAATTGGAAACTCACCATGGAGAATAACCGTGAGTGCTTCCATTGCGGCGGTCATCCCGAGTTGTTGAATTCGCTGTTCCACTTTCTCGGTGACATCGACCCGGCTTCCTTGTCTGCCGAGGAGCTGAAGACCTTCCGCCGTTACGAAGAGTCCCAGCGGCTGGTGATGGAGAGTTGGAATCGGGCCGGCGTGCCGTGGCAGCGGATCGAGGAACTTTATGGCCGGCCGACCGGCTTT
>Ga0181534_10000955_pt1 | contig 19637 bp, 18 predicted proteins | sample PEATcosm2014_Bin_37_FD_119758 | JGI IMG/M metagenome (GOLD analysis project Ga0181534, IMG submission 119758) | Peatland microbial communities from MTU Mesocosm Facility, Houghton, MI, USA - PEATcosm2014_Bin17_10_metaG | ecosystem: Environmental > Terrestrial > Soil > Wetlands > Peat | place... | reverse complement strand
GCTCGATCCGCACTCCAATTTTTTCGATCCCAAATCCTACGCCCTGATGCGCGAAGACCAGCGCGGCAAGTACTACGGCGTGGGTATGACGGTGGGACCTCGCAACAATAAAGTGATCGTGATTTTTCCCTTCACCGGGACGCCGGCGTATAAGGCGGGCATTCATCCCGGCGACGTGATCATCGCGGTCGACGGCAAGTCGACGGAAAACATGAGTACCGGCGACGTGGCCGACATGCTCAAAGGGCCCAAGGGAACCACGGTGCACATCAGCATCTCGCGCGAGGGCGTGGAGAAGCCGATGGAGTTCACCCTGATCCGCGACGAGATCCCCCGCTACAGCGTGGACGTGCATTTCATGATCAAGCCGGGCATCGGCTACCTTCACGTGACCGGCTTCAATGAGACAACGGAAGAAGAAGTTTCGAAGGCGCTCGACGAGTTCGGTCCGGATCTCAAGGGATTGATTCTGGATCTGCGGGGAAATCCCGGAGGTTTGCTGAGCGAAGGAGTGGGAGTCGCCGATAAGTTTCTGAAGAAGGGCCAGCTGATTGTTTCGCACCACGGCCGCGCCTCGGCGGAAAAGCGCTATGTGGCGCAGCATGGCAATGGCGGGAAGGATTATCCGCTGGTGGTCTTGGTGAACCGGTTGACGGCCTCGGCGGCGGAGATTGTTTCGGGTGCGATTCAGGATCATGACCGGGGCTTGATTGCGGGCGAAGTGACCTTCGGCAAAGGGCTGGTGCAGACGGTGTATCCGCTCTCGGAAAATACTGGTCTGGCGTTGACCACGGCCCACTACTACACCCCCAGCGGACGGTTGATTCAGCGCGATTACTCGAATATTTCTCTTTATGATTACTACTACAACCGCGAAGCGGAGTCGGGCAGCAACTCCAGCCGCGAGGTAAAACTGACCGATAGCGGGCGCACGGTGTACGGCGGCGGAGGAATTACCCCCGACGTGGTGATTCCTCCCCTCAAAGGCAACCACTTCCAGGACACGTTGCTGCAACACTATGCGTTTTTTAACTTCGCCAAGCGGTATGTCGTGACTCATCACCCCGGCAAGAGCTTCGAAGTGGATGACGCGACCATGCAGGACTTCCGGAAATCGTTGGATGAGGCCAACATCCCCTATACGCAAGCGGATTTTGTCGATAACAATGATTGGCTCCGCTCCAACATTAAAGCCGAGATCTTTGTCGATGCTTTTGGCCAGGATGAAGGTTTGAAGGTGCGGACGGAGGCTGATCCGGAGGTGCAGAAGGCGCTGGAGCTGCTACCGCAAGCCAAAGCCCTGGCCGATAATGCCAAGAAGATTGTGGCCGAACACAATAGCTCGGGGGCATTCAACCGTTAGTTTTGGCGCAGATCCAAAGGCCCGGATCCACCCTCCGGGTCTTTTCTTTTCGTGCTCAAAGGTGTGGCATAGGGGAATGCCAACTGGCGAATTTGAGTAACCATCCACCCTTAATAGCCGTTGACTTCACCATCCCGCTATGTGAAAATCCGCCGCAGTAGGGTCTTTCGCGTGATTCAGCGCTGGGTCCGGAAGTCCCGGGCGTCCGGTTGAGCCTGCCCGGGGAAAGCAACCAAAGAGGTGTCATATCAAGGTTAAAGGCCTCCATCTCTTCGCCAAAATAGGAAGTCTTTGAAGATCATGGTGTTGATCCTGGCCGTGCTGGTGGCGGCAATGGCGGGATATACCGACTGGCGGAGCCGCCGTATTCCAAACTGGATAACGGTGCCGGGGCTGATCGTGGGTATTTCGACGAATGCGCTGGTTGGCGGCTGGGCGGGGCTGAAAATTTCCCTGCTGGGAGCGAGCCTGGGATTGGTGGCGCTTTTGCCCTTTGTTTTGTTGCGGAGCCTGGGAGCGGGCGACTGGAAACTGGCGGGAGCTGTGGGCGCGTTCGTAGGTCCGGCGGTGCTGGCGGATTTGCTGATGAGCTCGATTTTCGTGGCAGGCGTCATGGCGGCTGCGCTGGTCATCTACAAGCGGCGCACCCTGGAAACCCTGGGAAACATCGGCCGATTGCTGGCGGCCATGATGCGATTTCATATGCCGGGGCCTGAGGTTTCCCTGGATAATCCGCGGTCGCTCAAGGTTCCGTATGGCGTAGCATTGGCGTTGACCACGATCTTCTACGGATTGTGGAGCTGGAAGGTCCGTTGGGGCTTAAGGTGAGAATGACAGGCACAAGAGCATCGGTAAATGCGGCGTGGAGTCTAGGGCATTCGTCGCTTCGCCAGGCGTCTCTGCGGCAAGCGTCCGAGGGCTCGGAGGTGGCCGAGTTTGCCATGATCCTGCCCATGCTGTTTCTGGCCCTGATTGGCATCTTTTGGTTCGGCCAGGCCTTCCACCTTTATGTGGCAATGACCAATGCGGCCCGCGATGGAGTGCGCGCCGCGGTGGCTCCCGGATGCACCACCTGCACGGGAGTCGATCCTTCGCAGAATGCATGGAATGCCATCAAGACTGACCTGAGCGCAGCCCACATCAATCCCAACCTGCTGCAAAAGCCAGCCGCGCCGCCTGCGTTGTGTGCCTGTTCGCCGACTGGGGTCATCACTGGTTGCAGCAGCACCACGGTGGCGTGTGATGGGCTGGTAGGGAACATTTGCGTACAGGGAGTGTCGCATCCCAACGGCAACACCAACCCGGCGTTGGATGGCGGGGTGCAATTATCGTCCACGGTCGCGGGGTCGCCCACCGTTCCCGGGGGTGCAGGCGAGTGCGGAGTTTCGGTCAGCTTCCAATATCCCTATAAGTTCTGGCTGCCTTTCACGACACTGAACAATCAGACGGTGAACTTGCGGGCGCAGGCGCAGATGAGAGTGGAGACGCAATGAGCCTCCGCTTTCCAATGGTTGGCGGGAGGAAATCTGCACCCCGTTGCTGCGCCCGGGATGAGGGCTCGCAGATCGTGGAGTTCGCTCTTTCCGTGCCTTTGCTGGTGTTTTTCGTCATCGGAATCTTTGATTTCAGCGGCGCCCTGGCGCTCAAGCACAAGTTAACCGGGGCGGCGCGGGAGGCGGCGCGGGTAGCCGCAGCCGACCCGGCCACCGATCTGGCCAATCCTTCGACGGGCATCCCGGCCTCGGTCAGCGATGCCGCGCAGGTGGTCGATACCTATTTGCTGTCCGAGAAGCTTGGCGATTGCGGCATGGCTTCCGTGACGCCGACGAATACCGTGGGCTTGACGTGGACGGTCACCTCCAATACCGGCAACTGTCCTGGCGGGGCCACCGGGCCGGGACTGACTCTAACGGTGAACCGGGGTTGCGTCACAAAAGCGGCGGTGGGAAATGCGACGGTGGACATTGTGGGTACTTGCATAACTCTTCTCTACCCCTACGCCTGGCAGTTCAGCAGCGTGGCCAGCCTGTTTGGCAGCTTCACCGGTCCCACGACAATTCAGACCACGGCCAGCGCCCTGAATGAAAATTAACTTAAGAGAACTGGTAGGAATCGAGAACCGCCCATGCTGCCACCACTGATCCGACGCCGGCCACGAAACGCAGACACTCGCGAGCGGGAGCGCGGCGTGACCATGGCGCTGGTAGCCGTATCGATGGTGGCGATCATCTCCATGGCAGCCATCTCGATTGACCTGGGATCGCTTTACGAGGCCAGAGCGGAGGCGCAGCGCGCGGCGGATTTGGCGGCGCTGGCCGGGGCGCGGGTGATTTCAGTGAGCGGCACGACCACCGATCCCGCGAACGGCGGAACTGACGGAGCGTGGACGGCAATCTGCAACAGCGCTACGGCGATCGCGAACGCTGTGGGCAAACAGAATTCGGTCGGGGGTAGCGCGGCTTCCACCGTGAACGTTTCTTTTGGAACGGCCGGGAGCCCAGGGAGCGGTTGCACCGGCGCGGCGTTCGGGGTGAATCCCGTGGTCACGGTAACGGTGAAACAGGCCTCCCTGCCGACGTTTTTCGCGCGGGTATTTGCGCTGGTCAAGGGGACAACCAGCAATTCCGGGGTCAGCGCCACTGCCAGCGCGGAGGTCTTCAATTCCTCCGACTCCGCCAACTTCGCTTCCAATATGATTCCGGTGCAGCCGCGTTGCGTGAAGCCTTGGATTATTCCGAACTACGACAACGTGACCGGAGGCACATTCGTGAACGCAGCGAGTGGGAACATCACCGACCCCGGCGTTTACGACAACGTGAATCCTGGATCGGGAATCATCGGCCAAAAGTTTGATATTGGAGCCGACTGCGGGAGCACGGGGGCGAACTGCGAGCCCGGAGTTTACGAAGGGATGACCACGGATCCGCCACGCTACGGGAACGATCCATTGGGTCCTACTCCCGGGAAAAAAATTGTGCAGTACATCCCGGCCTACGTGCAAAATGCATCCGCGGCGGTGCCCGCCTGCGCCTCTGACTTGTACCAACAAGCGATTGCGGGATGCGACCAATCTACGGTTTACTCGTGCGGAACGCCCAGTACCACGGCCGGAGCCACGCAGGCGGACTTGACCTTCAATCCCGGAGTGGACTCGGCATTTGCATCCCAGTGCCTGATCAATCAGACAGTCGGAAGCGAAAACGTAGGGAACGATCAAATTATCCCAACGGGAACACTCACGAATCCGCCATTCCCCTTTCAGATCACGGCGGGCGACGACAACCCTCTGGTGAAAGCCGGTTCCGCAGCCTCCGGGGACGTGATCACCTCCAGCGGCTCCATTGTGACTCTGCCAATTGCCGATTACGCCGGAGTGGCCTTCCCGGCGGGGTCCACGCAGCCCACGGTGACGATTGTAGGCTTCCTGCAAGTTTTCATTAACTACGTTTATGTGGGCCAGCCAGGCGTAGCGGCGGATGGCGACATGAATGTGACCGTACTGAACGTGGTAGGATGCGGCAACAATGCGGCGGGCAATCCCTCAGTGACCGGGACGTCCCCCGTACCGATCCGTCTGATTACTCCACCGTGACCGGCGCTGCAAAGAAGGTAACCCCGAACGCCAACCAGCAAAGTGTGGAGCATACTGCGGCCTAATTCTGCGGGCCGTCCCCCGGATTTCCCGTTCCGGGGTTCGGCGGCCCGGCCTGATCGACTACCGGGTTCGGATTGGGAGTGGACGAAGATGAAGTTCTAGCCGGAGGCTCCGACTCAAGCTCTTCCTCAGCGGTGTGCATCGGCATTTGGGGCAAGGGGTGAAAGGCGGGAGCGGGGCCGTCCGGCCTGGCAGTGAGAATCACTCGCTCCAGTTTGCCGGGGTCGGTGGCTGAGCTCAAAATCAGGAAATTGAATCTCGATCCGTTCAGCAGACGGGAGAGAACCTCGGGAGCCGGCGCCGGACCTAGTTCGGCCACCACTTGTTCCTGCTCCGCACCGGCGGGAATAGGGATATCAGCCCCAGTGCGCTGGTGAACCGCCAACAACACCTCCGATAAAGTTGCCTTGTTGGAACTGATGGTGAGCTTGCCATTGCTGAAGGAAACCACCAGTGGCGGCGCGGACAGTGGAACGGGAGCGGTGGTAGGTTGCGCCGGTGCAGGCGTGACCTGCACGGCCGGCGGAGGAAAACTCGTATTCGCCACTGTTGCTCCCGCAGCTGGCGCAGCCTGCTGCGAAGCGTTCAACTCTGCTCCTAGCTTCACGATCACCTTTCTGCCGGCGGGAAACACCTGGTAGGGCTGGGGACCGTTTAAATCAAAGACGACCCGGGTGATGAGCGGCTTCGAGGAAAACAAACCAACGCGCACGCTCTTCACCGCGCTGCGATTCAAAGTTTGCCTCCGCGGCACCGCACCGGGAAAAAAGTTCGGCAAATCGACCACCAGGCGATCGGGCCCGGTAAGCACTTGCGTGACCGGAGCCAGCCGATCCCCGGCCTCGATTTCAAACTCCAGCGGAGTCCGGTTACCCAGCACCTGCACCCGCTTCACCGAAGACGCCGCTTGCGCGCTGGCGCGTACTATCGTCGATAAACCGGCGATCATCGATAAGGCGATCGATAAACAGAGGGAAAGCGGCAGGAGGTGAGCAGCTCGGCGAGGCCCCATAAGCGTCCTGAAGTGATCCTGGAATGCAGCGGTATTAGCGCAATTCTAGCAGTGCGAACCCACCGCAGCCTACACCAAGGGACAATCACTTTGGGGTATACGCGTCGGAAACAGCCTAAATGGCTGCGCCCCGAATTAACCGGCCGAAGGATCGATGGCTAATAGATCGGGACGAATCAAGCTTCGCCACCGGAGCCAGAATATAGCCGCCAGTCCGGAAGCGAAGAGCAGCCAAGTGCCGGGTTCGGGCACTACCCCAGACGGTCCGCCGCAAGGATTGCCGGGCTTCTTCTTGCCATGCGCCTCAACGCCGGAGCAGCAGCCCGAGAGTCCCTTTTCCTTCTTTTTGCCCGGAGCGCAAAGCCCGGCGGGCACGGGCGGTGGCGAAATGGGAGTCAAACTTCCACCCGCGAGGGGATCGTAGAGGTTCAGCGGACCCGCCGCTCCCAGACCCGGAGGCTGGTTAAGCAGAGCCGATTGAAATGGGACAGGAGGAGCTTGCCGAGCGGTTCCGGCGGGCATCTGGATCGGCTCGTCAAACACCATCGCCGGAGGCTCCACAGAGGGAGCGGCCGCCTGCTGCGGGAGCTCTTCCACCCGGTTGGCGCAACGGGCGCGCGCTGTAATTCTTCCGTCGGTGAGCAGCTTCTCGCCTTTGTGCAGGGTCACGCGATGGCGCATCCAATAAATATGGTTCCCGATCCGGTAGGAAACGTAAGCGGTACGAGCCAGAGTAAGGCGCACTACCCGCGCATGGTCGTAATCGAAGCCTGCGTAGTGTGCGGCAACAATCGGGTCGTGTTCGGCCACCCATTTCAGCTCTTTTGCATCCTCGACACCCCCGGCCACCACCGAATAAGGGTAGACCGCCCGGTCGCCGGCGGGCGCGGCCTGCTCTGCCATGTGATTGACCGTGAGCAGCCGCTCCCGGCTCAACTCCGTCTGCTCGAAAGTCGGCGCCTCAGCTCGACGCGCGCGAAACAAGGAAGGACTCAGAAATCTGAGCGCCACGGTCGAAAGAACCAGAGTGAAGGCCACGAATACCGCCGCAATGCACCGTCTGATCAGGCGGTTGCGGCGATGGCGCCGACTCCTCCGGCGCCGGACCCTAGGGACATTTCCCTCTCGGGGTTCGGTCGAATCTGGACCGGTCGAATCTGGATCGATCAAGTCTGGATCGGTCAAATCGCACTCCTACTTGGCCGGGCCATTGTCCTGGAATCCATATTGCTACACTCCACCGAGGGGTTTACTGGCAGGTAAAGTTCCATACTGCAACAGCGGAAGCGAAGATTTTAAACAAGATAATCACTTATCTTTGCGCTCATGGTAGCAGAGAGTGCAATTCTTTGCGCAATTAATCTGGCAGGCTGCACCGGTGACTTTCCTGGTTCGGGCCAACTTCGCCGCGACAACGTTTAGTTGCAACTCTCAACTTGAGGCATGGCTTAGCTGAGATCGTTCCAGTCCCTCCGACGAGCTTCGCATCGAACGGGACTCGGCACTTACCTGCTGCCGGATTCGTTGAACGTCGAGAACACGAACGTCGAGAACACGATGGAGCGGGAGACGGGGATCGAACCCGTGACATCCAGCTTGGGAAGCTGGCGTTCTACCGCTGAACTACTCCCGCTCATCTCGGAGCACTACCGAAGTCTAGCACCCGATCGCGACGGAAACAAACCACTCGCGCATTACCGATAGCACTGGAACCCAGCGCGATTTGCCGATCAGATAGGGGGCTGAGTCGAATCCAAGGTACCGCCGCAATTCGCCGCCATATGGCTCACGGCTGATTTCATTTAGACTGGGGAAACCTGGTTAGTATGGCATCTTCTCCGAATCGAACTCACGGCGGGTCGGCCGCGGCGGGCAATCAACCGGCGGTTCCCCAGCCCTCGTTTTCCGAGCGCGCCCGCACTTTGGCATACCTGGGCCGAATTGGCAGCCTCTCCACCCTTTCCCGCAAGCAGCCGGGATTTCCTTTCGGATCGCTTATGCCTTATGCCCTGGATGAAACCGGGCGCCCGATCTTCCTGATCAGCAGCATGGCCATGCATACCCAGAATTTGCAGGGCGATGCGCGTGCCAGTCTGCTGATAACCCAGTCTGATGCCGATGGCGATCCCTTGGGCGCGTCGCGCATGACCCTGCTGGGAAGCATTGGCATAATTCCCGCAAACGAAGTGGCCGGGGCTCGTGAGATTTACTTACAGCGCTATGCCAACAGCAGATATTGGGTGGATTTCGACGACTTTTCTTTTTATCGCATGGACGTGGTGGACGTTTACTATGTGGGCGGATTCGGCGTGATGGGATGGGTGCCGGCGTTGGACTATGCGACCGCGCAGCCTGATCCATTGGTCGATGTAGCAGCCGGAATCATCGAGCATATGAACCGCGATCACTCAGATGCGCTCCTCCTGCTGGCCCGCGTGTGCGCTGGGATGGATGCCCAGGGAGCCACCATGACCTCGGTCGATCGTCTGGGTTTCCAAGTCAGGCTGAACACTTCAGAAGGTCCGCGCGGAACTCGCATCGGGTTCCGGCGCGAAGTGCGCAACGCCAACGATGCCCGGAAGGTGCTGGTGGAGATGGTGCAGATGGCGAAGAAGCAGCCTGTGACGGAAGTCTGACGCAGGGTTTACTGCACGAAAATGCCCGGCATCGGTAAACCACTTAGGATGCCGGGCGCTTGGTTATCGCTGAGAGCGGCGCGGATTAGACCGCCTGCACGTTCTCCGCCTGCCAGCCCTTGGGGCCCTTGGTCACGTCGAACTGCACGGTTTGGCCCTCTTGCAGGCTGCGGAAGCCGCCAGCCTGGATCGCGGAGAAATGCACGAAAACGTCTTCGCCATTCTGACGGCTGATAAAGCCATAGCCCTTGGCGTCGTTAAACCACTTCACTGTTCCTTGTTCTGCCATTGATAGTCCTATTCCTGTTTCTTGAAATGTGCTATGGAAGATTCGCTGCTAGTGAGGGGGTGACGCTGGTTGGCGGTACCGACCTTCAATTGCTTGTGAGTCAAACTTAGCTACAGACATTATACACGCCGTGCCAAATTTGCACACAAAATAATGCGGGCGGCAGATGGATTGGGCCGGAAATGGGTAAGCCGGGGGTAACATCGGACGCAAGCAGCAATTTCTTCCCTGATTCCTTGCCGGAGGCATTCCCATGGGAAATTTTTTCACCGATGTGATCTCGCGGGATAAACGCTTCGACGCGGTCGAGCGTATCAGCGACGCTTCCCTGCTGGAACCGGCGACCCGGCAGCTCATTGCGGGCATCATAACCGCCGCCGGTGATATGGGCATCGAGCTGATGCTCTACGAAACTTATCGCAGTCAGAAACGCCAGCAGGCACTGTTCAATCAGGGCGCCACCCGACTTCGCAATGTCGGGGTTCACCATTATGGTCTGGCCTGCGACATCGTCAAGGTGGTGGGCGGGGATCCCTCCTGGAAAGGCGATTTCTGCTTTCTCGGGCAACTGGCTCAGAGCAGCGGATTGATCTGGGGCGGTGACTGGGGCGCGCCCCACATCAAGCACACCTTCGTGGATGCCGTCCATGTACAGCGCTGCACTGTAAGCCGCCAGAGCGCTCTGTTCGCCGGCGCCTGGTTTCCCGGCCCCGATTACAATCCCTATGACGATGAGCAGCATCTTCTGCTTGCCGCCGCCGCTCCAGATCCGCCCCTGAATGTCAAGGCAACTTCACCGCTCTCGCCCTCAGATAGTGGAGCAACCTAGTCTCGCGTGCTGAGAGGCTCATTAGCTGCCCGTTGAGCGCCGCGCGACCGGTCTTTATTTGCTGAGAGCGATTCTTTACCGGGCGGCTGAAAAAGTTGTCGGCTAGACCGAGTCGCCTGTGTGCGCTAATCCGCAGTTAAAGCGGTGCAGGAATTCGCCGCACAACTGACATATAGTGACGTAGGATGATCTTTCGTTTGTCAGTTGGATGGGCACTCAAATGGGAAATCGCAGAAACTCCTTGAAGTCACGCCGCTCGTTCCTCAAAACCTCCATGCTGGGCGCCGCTGCAACTATTACTCCGATCTATCCCGCCCTCGCCGCCGCCCGCGAGCTTTCCTCCACCAACCCGAACTCCCAGATCAAGCCCTTCGAACTCGACGAAGTTACCATCCCCGAATTACAAGAAGGAATGAAGTCCGGAAGGTTCACCTCCCGTTCGCTCGTCGAACAATATTCCAGCCGCATCGGTGAAATCGACAAGCACGGACCCACGCTGAACAGCGTCATCGAACTGAACCCCGACGCGGAGTCCATTGCCGAGGTCCTGGATCAGGAACGAAAGGTCAAAGGTCCACGCGGGCCGATGCATGGAATTCCGGTATTAATTAAAGACAATATCGATACCGCGGACAGGATGATGACCACCGCCGGATCACTAGCCCTGGTCGGTTCCAAGCCTACCAAAGATTCCTTTGTGGCGGAGAAGCTGCGGGCCGCCGGCGCCGTAATTCTGGGCAAGACTAATCTCAGCGAGTGGGCGAATATCCGTTCCAGCCATTCCACCAGCGGTTGGAGCGGGCGCGGCGGCCTCACCAGAAATCCCTACGCTCTGGACCGTAATCCCTGCGGATCGAGTTCCGGCTCGGGCGCGGGCGTCTCCGCCAACTTGTGCGCGGCCGCCATCGGCACGGAGACCGACGGCTCGATTGTCTGCCCATCTTCGGCGAACGGCATTGTTGGTATCAAACCTACGGTCGGACTCGTGAGTCGCGGCGGCATCATTCCGATTTCTCACAGTCAGGATGGCGCCGGCCCCATGTGCCGGACAGTGCGCGACGCCGCGATTCTGCTCGGCGCGCTCGCCGGCGTCGATCCTCGCGACCCCGCCACCACCGCGAGCCAGGGCAAGTCGTTCCCTGACTACACTCAGTTTTGTGATCCTGATGGCCTGAAGGGCGCACGCATCGGAGTAGCGCGAAAATATTTCGGCTTCAGCGATCCGGTCGATGCCCTCATGGAACAATCGCTCGATGCCATGAAAAGGCAGGGAGGCATCCTGGTTGACCCGGCGGATATCGAAACCCTGGGTAAGTTCGACGAAAGCGAACTCATGGTTTTCATGTACGAACTGAAGGCCGATCTTAATTCCTATCTCGCGGGTCTTGGACCCAATGCTCCGGTGAGAACCTTGCAGGAAGTCATCGCCTTCAATGAACACAACCGCGAGAAGGAGATGCCTTATTTTGGCCAGGACCTTTTTCTCAAGGCCGAGAGCAAGGGACCGCTCACCGAGAAGGCTTATCTTGACGCCCTGGAGAAGAATCATCAATTGGCTCGCACGGAAGGAATCGACGCGACCATGGACAAGTATCATCTGGATGCCATGGTCGCTCCAACTGGTGGCCCGGCCTGGATCACAGACCTGGTCAATGGCGACCACGTTGCGGGCGGAAGCTCGAATGCCGCGGCGGTGGCGGGCTACCCAAATATTAATGTCACTGCGGGATCGGTTGCTGGCTTACCCGTGGGTATTTCTTTTTTTGGCCGCGCCTGGAGTGAACCGACCCTCATTCGCCTGGCTTATGCCTTCGAACAAACCACCAAGGCTCGCCAGAAACCACTCTTCTTATCTACCATCGGAGCAGGGTAACAAGTCATCTACTAGCAACGCTAGTAGATGGTCCGGTGAGGGTTGTCCGGCACCCAGGTCGGAGAGCTTTCTTGCTTTGTCATCCCGTGATAACTTTGTTACAAAGGGGGTGTCGATGATGCTAAACAAAGTAGTGGCTTCCCTGCAGAAAGAATACTCCCGGCTCGAAAAAGAAATTGGGAGAGTGGGGAAAGCGCTGGACGCTCTCGGTCATACTGGCGGAAAGAAGCTCAGGACCAGCCGTCCTCTGAGTAAGGAAGCCCGCCAGCGAATCGCCGAAGCACAAAGGCTACGCTGGGCAAAGGTTAGAAAGCAATCCGCCAAGCTGGCAAAAGCGTCATAACTACCGTACTGCTTCGCAAGCACCGCAGCCGGCCTCGCTCGTAACCTCTTACTAACTTGCGGGCGAGGCCCCAGCTTCGGAAATGCTCATCCAAAACTACCCTGCGTCCTTCCGTTTATGCCGGCGCTAAGTCCAGCGAAACCATCTTAGCGCCAATACGAATGAGATGCTGCCCCAGGCAATCAAAACCAACAGTCTTGACCATTGATGAAACAGCGGCGTGCCTTCCAGCACACAGGCGCGCAGTGCGTCATTCAACGCCGTAAGCGGAAGAAGTTTGATCAAAGGTTGGATGGCGGCTGGAAAGCGCTCATAAGAAAAGAAAACTCCAGAAAAGATCCACATCGGCATCATCACAAGATTCATCAGACCGCTCACGCTTTCGATCTTCTCCGCGCGGCTTGCGGTCAGCAGTCCGACCCCCCCGAATGCCAGCGCTCCGATGGCGCCGACCAATGCAATGGCCAAGATCGATCCCAAGACCTTCATATGAAACACCAGCACACCCAGCGTCAATAACAATCCGATCTCAATGATCATCAGTACTAAACGGCTCGACATTAGCGCCAGCAAGAAATCTCCGCGCCGCATGGGAGTGCCCACGAACCGCTTCAGCAGTTTGCGCTGCCGCATATCGACCAGCGCGAAGCCGATGCCCCACATCCCGGAGTTCATCAGGTTCATGCCCAGCAATCCGGGAATCAGAAAGTCGATGTAGCGCGAACCGGCCTCGGAGGAAGTAACGGCTGTGGTGGCGATAACGTCTTTGCGGCCGGCTGCCGCTTGCAGGGCTTCGTCCACTTGCGCCTTGGCCAGAAGACTTTCCGGCCGTGCTGGATCGTAGAGATATTGCAACCCTCCCGAGGCGTTGGGTTCGATCACCAGGTCGTACTTGCCCAGTCGAAAACCCTTTCTAGCGTCCTGATCGCTTTGGAGGCTTATCTTGAAAGTTGCATGCTTCGGGGAAGCTTGCAGCAAGCTTTGCGCCCGGGACGATTCTTGCCCCTCCACGATCGCCACCGACGAAGCTTCGCCAGGCTTGTTGCGGAAAGCAATGCCCAATCCCAGCGCCAGAAGCAGCGGAAAAACGAAGACCCAAAACACAACTTCCGGCTCGCGCTTCAACTCCAGCATCCGCGCCATCAGCAGATGGAGATACCCGGACCAGCGACCATTGCGCTTCGGCGGCCTCGGCGACGTCATCGAACCATTTCCCACCGCGGCTTGCTCTGCCACACTCATTCGATCCTCACTGCCGCCCTCACCGCGCCTGCGGCTTCCATTTGTTCAGGAATTCGGCTAAGGCTTCCGGGGTCAGCGAGCGCGCGTCCTCGAACTCGCCACCCTTCTGGCTCACCACCAGCGAGCCATCGCTCTCGGCCACTGCCAAAACTGGAATGCCTTTATCCAGCGGCACGTCAAACTGTTTCACCAGATCGGCATTCTTTTTTTCGTCTTCCCCCAAATCCACGTGCACAACCTCATACCCCAAGGCCAGGATCGGTGCGAGATCCGGCCGCTGAAAGGCCAGGTCGAGCACGTGGCAGTCGTAACACCAGTTCGCGCCAAACACCAGCAGCAGTCGCTTATGCTCCGCCGCTGCCTTCTGCTCGGCTTCGCGGACTTCTGCGTGCGCGTCCACCCCCGCGGGATAGATATTTTTCTTCATGTCCGAGGGCTGCCGCAGATGCGGCGCGTCAGTTCGCTCCACGCTCACCAGTCGCCACGGACCGCCCTTGCTCTCCCACCGCTGTGCCTCAACGACGCTCAGGGTATGGCCGTTCTCAGCCTGCGCCTCCGTCTGGAAAATAATTCTCTCGACCCCAGGCTCCTCTTTCATTCGCACGATCCTGAGGTCGAGAGATCCAGCCTTCAGGCCGAGCCAGAAGTTGACGTCGGCATCCGCCGTAGTCTTCATGCCATCGGCCAGCACCGCGGCTGGCGGGTCCGCCCTGTAAAGGGATCGCAAAGCGGCAGCGTCCCCCGTGATCACCGCGCTCTTCCATTGTTCGAGCGCTGGAAAGTCTGGCAGCGAGCCAGCCCCCGAAACCTGCGCCCATGACCGGCAAACCATAAAGCCCAGAATCATTGCCAGAACCCGGAACCGCGTCTGACGAACAGGCATATCCGCCAAAGCTTTCCTCATCAATGGAATCATCTTTTCCGTTCTCTTTCCGCATGTTCTTGCCTCGGCGCGGCTCACCCCTCCCGCAAATGCCGTCCGGTGAGCCGGACAAAAACATCCTCCAAACTCGCCTGCCGCGTCGTCAGATGCTGCAACGCCCCTCCCTGTCTCTTGACCGCCTCCAGCAGGGCCGGGATGGTCAGATGCGGTTCTTTCACACTCAACGCCACCATCCCATCGCCCTCGCGCACGGAGTCGACGCTGGGCAAGCCGCGCCATGCGTCCAGAGAAGCTCCGTCCGAATTTCCACTAACCGCGAATTCCACAAAGTGGTGCCCGCCAAGGCGTCCGATCAAATCCCCCGGCGATCCCTCCGCAATAATCTGGCCATGATCCACAATTGCCAGCCGCTCACAGAGCCGCTCGGCCTCGTCCATATAGTGCGTGGTAAGCAGCACCGTCCCCCCCTCGCTTTGAAAACCGCGAATAATATCCCACAGCTGCCGCCGGCTCTGCGGGTCCAGCCCGGTGGTGGGCTCATCCAGAAATAAAATTTTTGGATTGCACACCAGCGCCGTCGCCACCGCCAGCCTCTGCCGCTGCCCGCCCGAGAGCTTTCCCACCCAGGCATCCGCCTTCTCCATAAGTTGCAATTGCGCAAGAACGTCTTCCGTGGCGCGCGGTTCCCTATAAAAACTGGCAAACAACTCCACCGTCTCGCGCACCGTCAGCTTTTCCGAAAGCCGCGTCTCCTGTAGCGAAATCCCCAGCCACTCTCGCATCTCCCGCGCATTTTCTTTCCAGGTGCGCCCGAAAATCGACACTTCCCCGGCGGTCGGCTCCAGCAGGCCTTCCAGGATTTCAATGGTTGTGGTCTTCCCCGCCCCGTTCGGCCCGAGCAAGCCAAAACACTCCCCCGACTGGATTTTCAGATTCAGCCCGCGCACCGCCTCGACCTTGCCATCGTAGGTCTTGCGTAGATCGTGACATTGGATAGCGACGGGCATTGACTGATTCTAACGGACACGAGAGCATCCGTTCTCGATATACTCGGTCCTTATCGAAAGGCGTCAAGCTACAATATCGCATCCGCCTCATTATTTTCGGCATCTCTCATCGATATGACCAACTTCCGGCGCGGCTTCACATTGACAGTCTCCCCTCTAAGACGGCCGTGTGCCATTTCCCGTTGAATTCTTAATTGTTCCATTTGACGCAAGAAAAGGAGGCCCGTTCATGCCGCGGAAGATTTTCATTTTTTTCTCACTATTCGCCTCGGCTCTATCCGCCGGCGCGCAGAACTCGCGCCATTTCATCTTCCATTACGCCTTCACTGTGAAGAATGCTCCTGCCGGAAACAAAATTCGCATCTGGATCCCGGCCGCTCAGTCTGACGCCTATCAGGAGGCGAAAGTCATCTCCGCCAGCGGCGATCTGCCGCTAAAGAAAACCCGCGAATCAAAATACAACAATTCGATGTATTACGCGGAAGCCATTTCCGCCCCGCCGGAAGTTCACTTTGAGATCGAATACGACGTCATTCGCCACGAACGTGTCGCGCTCGGAGAACGCGCCCCACGCCTGACCACCTTCTCGCTCTCCCCTTGGGAGAGGCGGCAGGACCTGGAGCCGGATTCCCTGGTCCCGGTCACCGGCCCGCCCGCCGATCTGGCCGCGAAAGTTACGCATGGCAAGACTCAAACCCTCGACCGGGCCCGATCAATCTATGACTACGTCTTCTCCACCATGAAATACGACAAAACCGGCGCCGGTTGGGGCCGTGGCGACGTCCTCTACGCTTGTGACGCTAAGAAGGGCAACTGCACCGATTTCCACTCCCTGTTCATCGCCATGGCTCGATCGCAAGGCATTCCGGCCCGCTTCGAAATCGGCTTTCCTCTTCCGCCCGACAAAAACTCCGGCGAGATTGCCGGGTATCACTGCTGGTCCGATTTTTACGTGGAGGGCAAAGGGTGGATTCCGGTGGACATCTCCGAGGCCTGGAAGCATCCCGAGAAGCGCGATTATTTCTTCGGAGCGCACGACGTAAACCGCATGCAGTTCACCATGGGCCGCGATCTGCGCTTAAGCCCACCCCAGGATGGCGCGCCGCTGAATTATTTTGTATATCCCTATGTCGAGGTCGAGGGGCGGACATACAACAACGTCTCGCTCGCATTTTCGTTTGCCGATGCCGCAGCGTCCGTGGCTAAGAGATAAAAGCTGCCGAAGCGCAATTGCGCTTTGCACATCCCCGTCATCGCCCGGAGGCCATCTCGCCCGGACCGCCGGCCGGCTGTGGCAAGTCCGGCGGAGGCGGGGGCGGAAGTGGTGTGGCCCCATTCGCGGGTCTGGGCAAGTCTCCCGCATCTTCTCCCGGACGCCGCAAACTCGGGGCATTCGCCGGAGGCGCCTGCGGTTCTTTCCTCGCTTCCTTGTCGCTTGCCTTCGGTTCCAGAATTACTTCCTTTTCCGTGCGCACAATTTTTTCGCCATTCACCCGCATGGGCTCGGCGCGCACCACTTCATCCCCCACGAACCTGACAAAATCAACATCCGCGGGCGCCTCGCCGTAGATCCATTCCTCGTACTGAGTCTCGCCTTCCCGCTCCCGCACCTTACGGGAGGGCTTGCCTTTGGCGTGCAGCACCATCTCCTGGTCCATGCCCACCAGCACGCTATGCGCCCGAATCGCCGCCTTAGCCTTCGGCGGCAGCGTATCCAGATAAGCCTGTTCCTTATTGCGAGCGTGGAAATCAAGCACCGGATACAACAACTCGCGCAACTGTGCCCCGCTCATCTCGGGAACGTACTTGTCGAAGTAAAGGTCCACGTAGGAACCGTGCGGATTATTCTGCTCCATATCCGTCTGCGTCACCGGTCCATTGGCGCCGGAAACCTGCACCCGCTGGTACCACTTCTTGCGCAGCACCGGCCCGCCATTGATCTCAAAATGGATATGGTCGCTCTTGATCTGTACCAGCGAAATATGCGCCGGATCTCCCGGCTTCACCGCCGGTCCCCACAGATTCAGCACCTGCTGCAACTCTTCGCCATGTGGCGTGATCACACCTTCCTTGAGTTGCAGCCCTTTCCGCCCCATGGGGAAGGCAGTCCGGGCGTACACCAACTGCATATCAAAATCGCGGATAATCTGGTAGCGAGTCTGTTTCTCCATGTGGGGAGCACTGGCAGAGATGGGAACAACCTTCTCTTCCACCGGATCCGGCGTGGGGTCGTCCGATGAATTCCCGTCCGTGGGACGAGACAAAGACTTCCTTAACTGGGGATCGCTCGACTGCGCATGCCCAACTCCGGGCGTAAACAGCAGGAGAGAAAGGAGAACTACCGTGCCGCGAGAAGGGACCATGGAACACCCCGGAGCGCTCCCATCATTATATGCGATCGGGGGATCGAAGGTGGCTGCGAACGTTTCGCAGTTGCGCTCACGGAAGGCGGGCTTACACGCGCTGCGGACCCCGTTTTTTGTGCTGCTGGCACTTCGTCATAATGGCTGAACGCAGCCTCGTGCGCAGGTCTTCGGGCAATTCATACAACTGCGAGTCGCGATAAATCTCGATGGTCTTCTTTGTGGTATCGCAAACCACGTAGCAGTTGTGGCACCAGGAAAGATGATTCTCCAGCTCTACCTTGGTAGGTTCGTCGATCACGCCGTCCAAGTAATTGGTAAGCTCGTGCAAGAATTCAGAGCATTTCACTGGTCGCCATCTCCACGGTTAACGTCTCCATTTCCATTTGCGCGTTTCTGAAAAAACCGCCCCAACCTCTCCCGAAGCTGCAAACGCGCCCGCAGCAGCCTGGATTTTACCGCCGGAACACTCAATTCCAGTGCCGCCGCCGTCTCCTCGGTCGAAAGTCCCTCTACATCCCGTAAAACAAACACCGTTCGAAAACCCGCCGGAAGACCTTGAATGGTCTTACTCAGGATCTCGCGCAGCTCCGACTGCGTATATTGCTGTTCGGGATTGGGGCTCCAATCCGCAATCTCGCGCGGAAGCGAATCGTCTTCCGTCTTGATATCTTCATCCAGCGAAACCGTCCGCTCCGGCTTCTTGCGCCGCAGCTTCATCAAAGCTTCGTTGACCGCAATTCGCACCAGCCAGGTATAAAACTTCGACTGCTCCTGGAACTTCTGCAAATTTCCGTACGCCTTCAGGAACGCTTCCTGCACCACATCCTCCGCGTCCTCGCGGTTTTGCGTGATGTGTTGCGCGATCCGAAAAACGTTGCGGTCGTAACGCCGCACCAGCTCTTCAAAAGCCGAGTCGTCGCCTTGCTTGGCGGCCCGCACTAAAGTCAGCTCATCGCTGACCGGCCCTTCTAGTTTGTTTTGGATGGCTTCCATTCTCTCGGCGATGCAGTATTTTGACTGCGATTCCAACCCGGGCGCTCAACGTCAATTGCCATTCTACTTGGTCGCAGGGAGTTTGCCCAATCGCCCGCACCATGATCGTCGTGCCAACCGCCTCAGCCCCGCTTGGGGAAGACAAAAAGCTCCGGCCCGCTTCCCTGGTAGCAGCCTCGGCAAGGCTGAGCCGTTCCCTCTTGGGCAACGCCGCCTAAACAGCAGATGCCACACTCTGCAAGCGACCCTATACGGCAAAGCGAGTTCCGATTCGAGCAAAAATACTGAAAGAAACAGGAACGAGCGATTACCGAAGTACTCTGCTCTGCTCGAGCAAGTGCCGTACAATCAGCATTTGCAGCCACCTTCCTGGCCTTGGCGGCCGGCGTGCGCGTCCCGGAAGGGCGGATTCTTCTATCATGGCGGATCACAGCGGCATGTCAGAACACATCGGAAAACCATCCGAATTGCGGAGCATCGTCGAGCAAGCAGTGAGCCAGGCGCTCCAGTACCAGCTTCCGGAGTTGCAATCGCGCATCGTCCGCCAGATTGCTCAAGCCCTGCCATTGGCCTTTGCCGGAGCTTCCTCCGCCGAAGACTCCGGCCACCTGGTGCAGGCAGTTTCCAGCATCCACGCGGGCTCCACGCAAAAAGAAATCCTGCGTGCCCTGCTCGACACCGGCAGCGGATACTGTTCCCGGATAGCGTTGTTCGTCGTCAAGGCTGGCGCCGCCTCTGGCTGGCAATCGCGTGGATTCGGCAACCCGCAGGAGGGAGAGCGGGTGGTTAAGGATTTCGCCCTGGAACTGGACGCAGGCCCGGCTGCCTTTGCGCTTCGAAATCGCGTTGCCACCCGCGGCAACATCCGGGAGATGGGAACAAAGTTCAGCGCGCAATTTGGAGCTCCCGCCAACGAGCAGCTTGTGGTGCTGCCGCTGGCGCTCAAAGAGAAAATAGCGGCGCTGGTGTATGCCGATGGCGGCGACTCCGGCAAGTTGGACGCCGCCGCACTGGAACTGTTGGTGCTCGCCACCAGCGCTTGGCTGGAAGTGATCTCTTTGCGCAAGCAAGCCGCGCCCCGGGAGGAAGGCGATGCTGCCGGCTTCTCAACTTCTGTCACCAGCGAACTCTCCGCCCCGCCCGTGC
>Ga0181534_10000954_pt1 | contig 19639 bp, 16 predicted proteins | sample PEATcosm2014_Bin_37_FD_119758 | JGI IMG/M metagenome (GOLD analysis project Ga0181534, IMG submission 119758) | Peatland microbial communities from MTU Mesocosm Facility, Houghton, MI, USA - PEATcosm2014_Bin17_10_metaG | ecosystem: Environmental > Terrestrial > Soil > Wetlands > Peat | place... | reverse complement strand
CCTTTCGCGCCGAGAAATCGAAGACGCGCCGACACCTCACGGAATTCTGGATGGTTGAACCTGAAATCGCCTATGCCGAACTCGCCGACCTGATGGACTTGGCCGAGGGCTTGATCAGCTTCATGGTAAAGCGCTGCCTGGAAAAGCGGCGGGTTGATCTACAAGCCATCGGACGCGACCTTTCAAAGCTGGAAAAGATTGAGCCTCCATTTCCCCGCATCACCTATGACGAAGCGGTACAGAATCTGCAGGAAGGCTTCGCCAAAGGCGGTCTGGAAGCCAAGTTTGAGTGGGGCGGCGACCTCGGCTCTCCGGATGAGACCTATCTTTCCGCGCAGTTCGACAAGCCCGTGATGGTGCATCGCTATCCCGCCAAGGTGAAGGCTTTTTATATGGAGCCCGATCCGCAACGCCAGGAGCTTGCCCTGTGCGTGGACGTTCTCGCGCCCGAGGGCTACGGCGAGATCATCGGCGGCTCGCAGCGCATGGCCTCGCACGAACTACTGGTGCAGCGCATTCACGAGCACGGTTTGCCGGAAGAAGCCTTCAAATGGTACCTGGATCTGCGCAAGTACGGCAGCGTACCCCACGGGGGCTTTGGCATGGGCATCGAACGCGCCGTGGCCTGGATCTGCGGCCTTGAGCACGTACGGGAGACGATTCCATTCGCAAGGATGCTGAACCGGCTGTACCCGTAGGATTGAGCGATTTGTGATTGAGTGATTGAGAATTAGCAGTCATCCTGGTTTTTCAATCACACAATCGCCCGAATCGCAGAATCCCAATTCTTATGACCCATCCCGCTCGCAGGAAAATTCGGGTAATCGGAGTTCCCTTGGACCTCGGCCAGTCCCGCCGCGGCGTCGATATGGGCCCTTCCGCCGTGCGGGTGGCCGGGTTGGAGGCGCGTCTCGAGGCCATCGGCCTGGAGGTGGAAGACGGCGGCAATGTCGCCGTCGCAATCCCTGAGCAGAAAAAAGAAGGCGATACTCAAGCCAAGTATCTGAAAGAAATCACGGCCACCTGCACCAAGCTTGCGGAGTTCGTGGTGAAGACACTGGAAGACGGACAAACTCCCGTCGCGCTGGGTGGCGATCATTCCATGGCCGCGGGCACGGTTTCGGGGGTGGCGGAATTCTACCGCCGGCAAAGTCAGCGCATCGGCCTGATCTGGATCGACGCTCACACCGACATCAATACTCCCGAGACTTCGCCCAGCGGCAACGTCCATGGCATGCCACTGGCCGCGCTGATGGGCCTTGGTCCCGCGGAACTGGCGAACATCTTCGATTTCTCCCCCAAGGTCAGGCCGGAAAACTGCGTTCTGGTCGGTGTGCGCGACATCGACGCCATCGAAAAAGAGAATGTGCGGCGCGCCGGTATCGGTGTCTTCACCATGCGCGACATTGACGAACGCGGCATGCGCACCGTCATGGAAGAAGCGCTACGCCTGGCCGGGCGCGGCACCGCCGGCTATCACATTTCTCTCGACATGGATTGGATCGATCCCGAAGATGCCCCCGGCGTGGGCACTCCGGTGCGCGGCGGCGCGACCTATCGCGAGGCGCACCTGGCCATGGAAATCATCGCCGACCACGGCCGCCTGCTGAGCTTCGAAATTGTCGAAGTGAATCCCGTGATTGACGAACACAACCAAACGGCGGATTTGGCCGTGGAGTTGGCGCTGTCGGCGTTTGGGAAGAAGATACTGTAGTTGCTGAAGGCGACAGCCAGCCGAGTCACCTTTCCCCTATTTATGGTGCCCATCCTTGCCGCCCGCTGGACAGCAGGAAGCGGTCATAATCCCAATCGGCAAGGGTGGGGATTTTAACTTCCTTTACTTATACTTATTTTGGCGAGTGGGCGTTGGCCCCCAATCCCTCGGATTCCTGATGGAAGAGATGCCCCGTCGGGCAAAACTAATTCGTATCAATAAATGCTTTGCCGCAGCCCCCCTCGGGATTGGCAACTCTCTTTTGAGCGCCGAGTACAAGCGCATCTCACGGCAGATTGTAGACACCCTCTGTCGGCGGCGACGAACCATGACGGCGATTGACGCACAACTCCAATACCGTCCAAACTGAAGAGTCATGAAAAAACTTCGAGTGGGAATTCTGTTCGGCGGCCGCAGTGGGGAACATGAAGTCTCTTTGCTGTCCGCGGCCTCGGTCCTGGATGCCATCGATAAACAGAAGTATGAAGTCGTTCCCATCGGCATCACCAAAGATGGACGCTGGCTGACGGCTGCCGATGCCGAGAACCTGCTGCAGGGCAAACCGATTCCGGACGCGCGGCATCTGCGGGCGGGCGACCCCGAAACCACTCATCCGGCGGCGGTTTTGGCGCGGGGCGAGGCCGTAGTCGTTCCTCCCGAGCCGGTGCATCGCGAGAGCGGGGGGCTGATTCCGTTTCAAACGGAAGCTCCGCTGGCCCGCCGGGCGAGCGACCGCGCCATCAATGTCGATGTGATTTTCCCCGTGCTGCACGGGACGTTCGGCGAGGACGGAACCATTCAAGGCCTGCTCGAACTGGCGGATATTGCGTATGTGGGCGCAGGCGTTTTGGGCTCGGCCGCGGGCATGGATAAAGACGTGATGAAGTCCCTGCTGATTGCGGCCAAAATTCCCATCGTCAAGCATGTGACGATTCTTCGCAGCGCCTGGGAGAAACATGCGAAGAAGGCGCAGAAACTTGTCGAGAGCAGGTTGAAGTATCCCATGTTCGTGAAGCCGGCGAATCTGGGTTCGTCGGTCGGCATCAGCAAGGTTCACGACCGCAAAGAGCTAGGCCCAGCCATCGAAGAGGCCGCAAAGTTCGATCGCAAGATAGTGATCGAACAGGGAGTGGGCGGAAGGAAAGATAGAGCCCGCGAGATCGAATGTTCCGTGCTGGGCAATGATGAGCCGCGCGCATCGGTGCCCGGCGAAATCGTTCCGGTCAAGGAATTTTATGACTACAGCGCAAAGTATCTCGACGAAGGCTCGCAGCTGATTATCCCTGCCAAGCTCACCAGAGCCGAGACCAAAACAATACAGCATATGGCGGTGCGCTGTTTTCAAGCGGTTGATTGCTCCGGCCTGGCGCGGGTGGACTTCTTAATGGATCCTCGGACCCGCAAGATTTTTCTGAACGAGATCAATACCATGCCGGGCTTTACCGCCATCAGCATGTATCCCAAGTTGTGGGCCGCTTCGGGAGTCACTTATCCGCAGCTCATCGACACACTGATCCAGCTTGGCCTGGAGCGGCACGGCGACAAGAAAAGAAATCAGTACAGCCGTTAAAGGCGAGGCCTCGGAATCTTCTCAGAACGCAAGACTCACTCCGCCGACGCTTTGCCTTGCTCGATTGGGCGATTCTGGATAACCGTTACTTTGCTGTAAGCCACGCGAAATCCCAGGCGCTGACAGTTGCGCTGGGAAGCGCTGCCACCCTGCGTGACCACAACCGCGTATTCGGATCCTGCCTCGGCGGCAGCCCTCATGCGCGCCCTCAGCAACGCGGTCTGCAGACCGCGGCCACGAAACTCCGCGGCCGTTCCCGCCCCGGACAGGGCGAAGACACGGTGCTGGGGAATGAGCAGGCCGGCCGCGCAGGCCACTCTTTTGCCCCCCACGCTGGCGGCAAAAGTGAGCGCGCCTTGCATTTGATACAGCGGCGTCAGCAGATCCTTGTAGGCCTGTGGTGCGCCCTCCGGAAAGAATGCGCTCTCCACGATTGCTCCCAGTTCCTGGGCTTCTTCTTCCCGCCCCCGCCTGATCTCGCAACCCTCCGGCGCGGGCGGGAACTCCTCCTGAGCCTCCAGCCTGCGATAGAGCACATTGTTCAACTCCGCGATTGCATAGCCGCGCTGCTTGAACATCTCAAACACTTCGGCATCGTGCAGCGGACAAAGATCCACCTGCGAAGGCGCCCCGTGCGCGTCATAGAATTCTTCCACCCGATTGAGATCCGCAGGGGTAAACGGGCCATCCAGGCCGAGGGCGGTGGCCCGTCCGATGGGTGATCCCGGGCCGGCGAATATCATGTGACCCCCGCAGATTTCTTCCTCGGCCGCTCCAACTTCCGGGCGCAACTTCTGAAAAGCTCTCGCGTACAGCACCTGCGGCATCTCCTCACAAGCCTCCAAGCGCCGGGCCAATGCCTTATCCACAAATTGCATGTCTGAATCCTTTCTGGATTTTTGAAACACAATGGGCAGATACGAGAACGCGCGCACCACGGCGCACTTCCCGCCTACTTACAATTTGCAGAGTTAGCGAACGGCAGTCATAGGCAGGGCTTGAGCATACTCCATCCCACTGATTTTTCAAAGGAAGAGGGCCGGCTTAAAGCCGGCGGTGTTTTTGGCACTTCGGCGCGGCTGAGAGCCGCGCCCTTACAAAAGCATTGGGTTCAAACCTGTTCCCGGGCCTCGCCCAGGGAGACGGTGACGTCGATTTTTTTCTTGCCGCGGAAAATTGTCACCTTGACCGAGTCTCCCGCACGATGATTATTCATCATCTGGGCCAAGCCCTGCTCATCCTCCACCCGCTCCCCGTCAATGGCGACAATTAAGTCTCCGCCCAGCATAATGGGAATATTTCCCAGGTAAGCCCGCTCGGTGCCACCGCGCAGGCCGGCCTGGTCGGCCGCCCCGCCGGGTATGACCTGCACGATGAGCAAACCGTAGTCCGCGGGTAAGCCCATTTCATCCGCCAGTTCGGCGCTGATGGGTATCGTGCGCACGCCCAGCGCAGGACGCCGCACCCGGCCCACAGTCATCAGATCGTTGAGTACCGCCTTCGCGGTGTTGATGGGAATCGCGAAGCCGATGCCCGCGTTCTGGCCCACACTCGACAAGATCATGGTGTTGATGCCGATGACCTCGCCGTGACCATTCATCATCGGACCGCCCGAATTTCCCGGATTGATGGCGGCATCGGTTTGGATGGCATCCTCAATGGTTGCGCCGCTGGGCTCGCGCACCGGGCGGATTGAACTCACGATGCCGCGAGTCATGGTGCCCGCGAGACCGAAGGGATTGCCGATGGCATAGACCTTTTGCCCCACCTGCAAGTTGCGGGAATCGCCCAGCACCGCCGGGACGAGATCGGGCGCTTTAATCTGAATGACGGCCAGGTCGTGTGCCGGGTCGCTGCCGACCACCGTGGCCTTATATTTCTTGCGGTTGTGCAGCGTCACTTCCACCTGCTGCGCATCCTCGATGACGTGATAGTTGGTCAGGATATGGCCATCCTTGTCGATGACGAATCCCGAGCCCTGACCCTCCTGCGGCACCGCGCCGTAAAAGAAGTCGAACTTCATGGCTCGAGAAGTCACATTCACCACCGAGGGAATGTTCTTGCGGTAGACGAGAATGTTGTTCTGCTCCTCACTGTCGAGGGATTCTCCGCTGGCAGCTTCCGTGATTTCCACCTGAGGCGCATGCTTTAACCATTCCGCCGGATGGAGCAGGGCTAACTGGGAATTCGAGCGCCAGGTGGTGAAGTAGAAAAATGCGCCAGCGATCACCAGCGCCAGGATTGCGGGTCTTGCGAATTTCATAAATAAGAACCTGCATCAATTCTAAACAATTTGGCCTGCACCTACGATAGAAGGCCAAAATCAGCTAGTGGGCTGACATCTTTCGGCTGTTTGGTGCAGGCGACCCCTTGCCCCCAAAACCTGCGGGCACTGTCCCTGCATGGGTTATGAGCGCGAGTCGATTTCGTCGCGGCTTTCATCCAATCAATTTCAAATCCCGGAAATTCTGAGGAGTCCCATGTCGATCCGTCCCGTGAAGCACCTGATCAAATCCAAACCCACGCTCGAAGGCGCTGGCGTGCATCTGCGGCGGGCGTTTGGCTTTGGCAATACGAAGGAGTTTGATCCTTTTCTCCTGCTCGACGATTTTCGGAATGATGTGCCCGAGGATTATGTGGCAGGGTTCCCCTGGCACCCGCACCGGGGGATTGAGACGGTGACGTATGTGCTGGCGGGAACGGTAGAGCATGGCGACAGCATGGGAAATCATGGCGCCATTGCCGCCGGGGACGTGCAATGGATGACGGCCGGCAGCGGCATTATTCATCAGGAGATGCCGAAAGGCGACCAGTCGGGGCGCATGCACGGCTTTCAGTTGTGGGCGAATCTTCCCTCGCAATTGAAGATGACGCCGCCGCGCTACCAGGAAGTGAAGGCGCTGGATATCCCTGAGATCAAGGATGACGACGGCACTCACGTGCGCGTGGTATGCGGCAGCTTCTGGGGAAAGAAGGGGCCGGTGGATGGCATCGCGGCCGATCCCATCTATCTGGATGTATCGGTGGCTCCAGGCAAGCGGAAAACCCTGCCGGTGGAAACGACGCGCAGCGCCTTTGCCTATGTCTTTGGGGGAACGGGAAAATTCAGCAACGCCTCGGGCCCTCTGGCGGTTCCGACCGAGTCGGTGAAATGGTCGGACACCCATCCTCCGGTAGAGGCCGATAACCGTTCGCTGATTGTGTTCGACCGGGGCGACGAAGTCACGGTACAGGCGGGAGAAGATGGGGTGCGTTTTCTCCTGGTGTCGGGCAAGCCGCTGGAGGAACCGGTGGCCTGGTACGGGCCCATCGTGATGAACACGCAGGAGCAGTTGCGGCAGGCGTTCGACGAACTGGATCAGGGAAATTTTCTGAAGCAGCCTTGAGTCGCCGATCAGGGATTGCGGGCGCGCAATTTCCGCCAGATTTGCGAGACCTGGGATTGGGTGTGGGCGAGCGGACCGGAGTTGTCGACGATGTAGTCGGCGGCCTTCACTTTTTCGGCTTCGGGAAGTTGCGCGGCCATGCGGCGTTCTACCTCGGAGCGAGCGGCTTCGATGCCGATCTTCTGCCGGGCGGCGAAGCGGGCCACGCGCTGCTCGGCGCTGCACGTGACCACGATGAGGCAATCGAACTGCCACGCCGCGCCGGCTTCGAGAATCAGCGCGGCTTCCACGATGGCGATGGCGCGGGGGTCCTGGCGTCCCATCTCTTCCATCCAATCCTGCTGGCTGCGCAGCACGGCGGGATGGACGATGCGGTTGAGTTCTTCCACCCTTGATGGAGTGGGAGCTGCGGCGGTTCCGAAGACCGCTTCGGCCAGGCGGGCGCGGTTCACGGTTAAATCGGAATTGAGGATGGCCACTCCGAAGTGACCCACGACTTGATTGTAGACCGCCTGGCCGGGCGACATAAGAGCGTGGGCGATGCGGTCCGCCTGCACCAGATGGGCGCCCTGCTCAACCAACATCTCTCCCACCACCGATTTGCCGGAGGCGATAGCGCCGGTAAGTCCGACCTTCAGCATGTAAGCCCTTTAAGGCGCGGCTGAAGCCCGCGCCCTTTCAACTCATCGCCTCTGCGTGGGTTTTTCCTGAACGGCGCATTTTTGCGGCTTTCACCGTGTTGTACATAAGCATGGCGATGGTGAGCGGTCCCACACCCCCGGGAACCGGGGTCAAGGCTCCGGCTACTTCCGCCACCGCGGGGTCGACGTCTCCGGCCAAGGTGGAACCTTTGGCGCGAAACCCTTCTTCGCGCTTGGGATTGCCGGCGAAGAGCCTCACGAACTCGGCGGGATCGGTGACTTTGTTCATGCCGACGTCAATCACGGTAGCGCCGGGCTTCACAAAATCGCGGGTAATCATTCCGGCGCGACCGATGGCGGCCACCAGGATGTCGGCCTGACGGCAAACCCCGGGCAGATCGCGAGTCCTGGAATGGCAGACGGTGACGGTGGCATTGGCGTTGATCAGCAGCATGGCGGCGGGCTTGCCCACAATGTCACTCCGGCCAACGACCACGGCGTTCTGGCCGGCGATGGGGATCTGGCTCCGTTGCAGAATCTCAATAACTCCGGCGGGGGTACATGGGACCAGGCCGGGGCGCTGGGTGGAGAGAAATCCTACGTTGACGGGATGAAAGCCATCCACATCCTTGGCGGGATCGACCGCCAGCAGCACATGTTTGGTATCCACCTGCGAGGGCAGAGGTAATTGCACCAGGATGCCGTCGATGGCGTCGCGGCGATTCAGGTTGTCGATCAGGGCCAGAAGCTCGGCGGTGGTGGCGGTGTCGGGGGGGGTGTGCTGCTCGCTGTAGATGCCGACCTCCTGGCAGGCTTTGACCTTGCCGCGCACATAAATCTCCGAGGCGGGGTTGTGGCCGACCAGAACCACGGCCAGGCCGGGAGGAGGGCCGGAGGCGGCCAGGGACTTCACGGTTTGCGACACTTCGCTGCGGATTTCGCCGGCGATTTTTGTTCCGTCGAGAAGGCGGGCGGTCATGGGGATTCCGTTGCGATTCTATCCCAGGGAATGCAGAGGAAGAAGACCAGAGTTCATGGCTGATCCGAGCTCGGGGCCGGAATGCGGCGGAGCGGTATCGTACAATGGCTGGCATGATTGCCAAAGATTTGCTGGAGATCCTGGTCTGCCCCGCCTGCAAGCAGGCGCTGGAATATCGGGAGAAACCCGAGAGCCTGAAATGCACCCAGTGCCGCCGGGTGTACATGGTGAAGGACGACATTCCGATCATGCTGGTGGATGAGGCAACGATCGAGAGCGCTTGAGGCTGCGGCTGCGATAGAGCCGTCGAGCTGCGCAGCCGGGGCGGCTGTCCCTACAATCCATCATGGTTTTCTGCGGATTGGAGCCAGTCCGCTGATCTGCTGGGCAGTAGACCTTCCTGTTCCCTCCCGAAATGTCATTGGGTCCCAACTTTGAGACTGCCAGAGGTACATCCCGTACCTTTCGTAAGGCGGCGAGGCCTGTTAGGGTGACTGCAACTTCCGATGGATAGAGGGGTTTATGAATCCAAAGCGGGCTGCTTTACGTACAACAGAGTACCCGGCAGCCACGGCATCATAATTGCATGCAACTTGAATGGCTGCCGATGAGTCTAATCAGTAATTGTGGTAGGCGGGTCGGAGTCGGAGGTGATGACGGCCATGGTGGAAAATACGATAAACGAGAGAATCCTCAACGATCGGATCAGCGGGGATAACGATAAAGACAGGTTCACCGCTACGGAACTGGCGGCGCTACGCAGCGATCTGCTGCAGGGAGGCATGATCGATTCCTACGAGGCAGCGGAACTGCTCCAGATTTTCCTCATGGGGCGGGGCTACGGAGTATCCCCCAAAGCCGCGCTGGATGCGGCGGGACGCGTGGAAATGGCGGGGTGCGCCTTGCCGGTGCTGCAGTATGAGCTGGAGAACCTCGCGATGGTGATGTGAACGTCGCCAAAGTGCGCCGAGGATTGTGCCGCGAGATATGTAGGGCGCGGTTATGAGCGGCGCGAAAATTTTGACAGGCTGGGCTGGCAGATCTGAACGAGATTTGCCAGGCCCGCTGGCAAGCAGAGAAAGCCGGGCCAACCAGCCCGGCTTTGTGCTGTCCCGAGATTCGGCGGAAGACTTAGCCTGAAAAAAGGGGCAGGACTGTTTGTGGACTGGGAACGAGACATCTCTCGTCTTTACAGATTTTGGACAGATTTACAGATTCCGAACAAGATCCCTTTTTTCGGCCTGAAAGCCCCTCGGAATTTTCCAAAGACTTGAGCCACTCTTCAGAGGCTGTGACGAAACTCAACGCCGAGCACCCGGTCGGGCAAACCCACCTCAGCCGCGAAGCGGCGCCATGGGAAAGCCTGCCCCGGCAGTACCGGGAGGCCAGCAGTCGAACAAACAAAGTCCGCTCCAGCGGACAGCAGACGATTCGTAACAGCCTCTGAAGACCGCTTTTCCTTGGTCGGACCTGCATTTGGGGGATTTTCTCCGCAGATCTGGCCGCCGCGCCCTTCGAAAGCGATCCAAGGCGATGTCCCCATGAACCGTCGACGGAGGGGGGGGAATAGCCACTTCTAAAGGCAGCGACGCCGGTCGATGCCGGCTGACCGGCGTCGCTTTCAATCGGTGAGTTATTGCACCGATCTTTCCTCCGCGGTCGCTTCGGAGGCGCTCTTGACTTGAAGGTTTCCTTTAGGAGCGTCGGCATTGATCCTGACGGTAGCGAGAATTTTTTCCAGCTGAGGGAAAACTTCGGAGGGTTCGACGTGTTTGGCACTGACGGAGAGGTCTGAGCTCCGGGTGGCCACTCGCAGGGCGAATTCGTAACAAGCGTTGTTCTGGAAGACATGAAAGTATTTCACGGTCTCCTGGCGGGAGCCGGTGGAGGTTGTCCCGTCCAAGGTGGCCTGCGTGGATCGCAGTTCCAGGTCGCCAATCATCAGTTTTTGTTTGGAGTTCGAGACCGGCGGGGCGGTTACCTGGGCGACCGCTTGAACCGGCTGCTCGCTGGGTACGGCGGGGCTAAGCTGAGAAATGGAGAACTCGGAGCATTGATCGGCGTTCAGACCCTGGTGAAGGCTGACGTTGAAGAATGCGGAATCCAGGTCAGTGGCGCGATAGGCGGTCTTGGGAATCGCGACGGCGACGATCGCGACTCCGCCCGGCGCGATGAAATCCATGGGGTTGGCCGAGGAAGAAACCAGATTAGCCGCGGGAGCGGCGGTCTTCAGGGAATCCTGGGGTGGATATTGGAACGAGACGCCGGAGATTTTATCGGTGAAGGTCAAGGTGGGCGGCGCTTTGCGGACGACTCTCCTGCGCCCGGGTTTGACGGAAGGGTCTTCCGCAGGCGGGGCGGCAACTGGCGCGGAGCTGGTGACCGCTAGGGGAAGGCTTGCGGGTTGATTCGATGCAACTTTCGGCTGTTCGCTGGAGCAGCCTACACCCAGGGAGCAGAGGATCAGGAGCGCCGCGAAGATCAGGGGGCCGAAAGTGGCGTCCAGGTGACGGGCAAGACAAACTGATGGGCGGAAGTTTTCCCTGGTGGAATAGTTTTTTTTCTCGACAACGGAGTTGAGATGGGATGCGGCGGTGCGAAATTGCGAAGTGCGAAACAGAGTGATTTGCGTCATGGTATTCGTCTCCTGCTGCCAAGCAGCGGTTGGGACCATGCACGGCAGGAACCAGCCCGAGACGTTGATTTCGCAAGGGTTATCGGAGCGAGAATGAGCGGCGTCGTGGCTGAGGCAACACCCTGTGTGGCCGGGGACACGGGGGCCCCGCAGTTTTTAGGGGGAGCCTTTTAGTCACTTGCGGGAAGACGGGACGAACTGCTCCACTGGAACTATTTCCGGCAGTTCGCTAGGGGCGACAATGGGTCTGATTGAGGGGGCGGCGCTGCTGTTTTTCATGGTGGGCGTGGGGGCTTATGGGGTCATCCTGTACAACGAACTGGTGCGGCTGCGCAACGATAACAACCGCGCCTGGGCCAATATCGACGTGCTGCTGAAGCAGCGGCACGATGAGATCCCCAACCTGGTGGAGACGGTTAAGGGATACATGCAGCACGAGCAGCAGACGTTGCTCGCGGTGGCGCAGGCGCGGGCGGCGACCATGAACGCGGCCAGCGTGGGGCAAAAGGCGCAGGCCGATGCCATGATGACGGGCGCGCTGCGCGGGCTGTTTGCCGTGGCGGAACGATATCCTCAACTGAAGGCCAACGAAAATTTCCTGAAGCTGCAGGCGCGCATCAGCGAACTGGAAGAGCGCATCGCCGACCGCCGCGAGTTTTTCAACGATAACGTGAATACCTACAACACCCGGATCGCCCAGATTCCGGAGGTGTTCCTGGCCAGCTATATGAGCTTGAAGCCGCGCGCCATGTTCAAAGTCGAGGATGACGATCGGCGCTTGGTGCGGGTCCAATTCCAGAGTCATGGCGCCGGTGGAATGTAGCGGAAGCCCACGGAAAGTCATCTACAGGATTCCCCCTAGATCATGCTGGCTTTAGCATGCTTGGACACTCGCACTTGAGTGAGTAGGCGCTTGTCCGGTTTTGTGCAACTAACCTCAATACAGTTGGACTAAACTTGGAGCTGAGGAGAGGTGGATAGTTATGAACGATCTGATTAAATCGATTTTCAAAACCGCGGTCTACTTTCTTGACCAAACGGATAAATTTACCGGCAATGTGAAGAATCGGGTGTCCGACACGATTGAGGAAGCGAGCGACCGAGTCTCCAGCCTTCGGGATCGAGCAACCGATCTTTATGAAGGCGAAGATCACACGGTTAGAAACGTGGTCACTTTTTTGGCAGGAGTGGGGGTAGGCGTGGGAGTGGCTATTTTGTTTGCCCCGGCCAGCGGCGAAACATTGCGGGGACAGATCGGGGATAAGGTTCAAGATATAGGAGATCGAGTGCGAAGCCGTTTTTCGGGTGCGCGGAATGCCACGGGAACGGAAGGAGTTTAGAAGCCATCAAAGGCCAACCTGAGGAGCTTCCAAATCGAGACGGGCGAGTCCTAGGACAGGAGCCGGGCGGCCTCTTTGGCGTAGTAGGTAAGAATCATGCTGGCTCCGGAGCGCCGGATGCTGAGCAAGGATTCCATCATGACGCGATCACGCTCGACCCAGCCGTTGCGAGCGGCGGCTTCGATCATGGCGTATTCGCCGGAGACCTGATAGGCGGCGAGGGGTAGATCGAAACGATCGCGGGCGGCTGCGATGACGTCGAGGTAAGGCAGCGCGGGCTTGACCATGATCATATCGGCGCCCTCCTCGATATCGAGTTCGATTTCGCGCATGGCCTCACGCAGGTTGGCTCCATCCATCTGATAAGACCGCCGGTCGCCGAACTGCGGAGCGGAGTCGGCGGCCTCGCGGAATGGGCCGTAGAATGCCGAGGCGAATTTGGCGGCATAGGAGAGGATGGGAGTGTTCTCGAAGCGGGCGTCGTCGAGCGCGCGGCGGATGGCGGCGACGCGTCCATCCATCATGTCGGAGGGAGCGATGATGTCGACGCCTGCGCGCGCCAACGACACGGAAGTACGCGCCAGCAGCTCGAGACTGGCATCGTTATCGATTTCGAACTGAGCGGGAACCGGTCGCGCAACCTCTGCGGCGGCGCCAAGCGACAGCGGCGCGGGCGACTGGCGCACGACCCCACAATGGCCGTGCGACATGTATTCGCATAAACAGACATCGCCGATGAGGATCAACCCGGGAACCTCCCGCTTGAGGGCGCGGGCTGCCTGTTGCACGATGCCCTGATCGGACCACGCTCCAGTGGCTACCTCATCTTTTTTATCCGGAAGGCCAAACAGAATGAGCGCAGGCACGCCCAGAGAATGGGCTTCCCGCGCATCGTTGACCGCCTGGTCGACCGAAAAATTAAAGACTCCCGGCATGGACCGAACTTCCTTGCGCACGCCTTCCCCAGGACAAACGAACATGGGATAAACCAGAGAGGCTGGAGTCAGCAGCGTTTCCCGCACCAGATCGCGAATCTGCGAAGTACGGCGCAAGCGGCGAAGTCGAGTCACGGGAAAAGCCATGAATGCACCAGCGAAGCGGCCAAAAGTCGGCTTAAGACCGTTGTGATTCTAGCAGGAGCGAGGAAGGAGATGAAACGTGAGAAGCACGCGTCAACTCAACTCGGCAGGTAACAAAGCAGGTGACAGAAGTAATTATGGCGATTCGAAAGCCAATCGGGAATCCCTGCCTCCCTCCATAAAATAGGCGGATGAGGGTAGTTCGTCGAAATCGCTGGTTTGCCCTGGCGGTCGCAGTGACGCTGATGTTCGCGGTGCTCTGCCGGCTGACCCCAAGGGGCTATGGGCGCAATGCGGTTTCCGATATTGCTTATTTTTTGCTGATCCTCGCCGTAGGGTTAACCCTGGCCTGGAACGCCTGGTCGGCCAGCGCCATCACCCGCCGATTCTGGGTGCTGATGGCATCCGGCTACCTGCTGTGGGCGTGCAATGCGGGCGGCTGGATTTACTACGAAGTAGCCAAACATCGGCCGTTTCCGGACCCCTGCTTCATGGATCTGTTCTTATTCCTGCACTTCATCCCCATGATCGCCGCGGTGGGTTTGCTTGCCCATCGCCGCCCGCCGGAGCAGAAGTTTCGCGTGGGAACGCTGGATTTTGTTCTGCTGTTGGTGTGGTGGATTTTTCTTTACGCCTTCGCGGTATTTCCCTCGCAATACGTTGATTTGAACGTGCCTGTTTACGACCGAAATTTTGGCGTGCTTTATCTGGTGGAAAGCAGCGTACTGATCGTGGCCCTGGGCATCGTGGCGCGTGGCGCCGGCGCGGGATGGAGAAACATTTACCTCCACCTGATGTTGGCCAACGGACTCTACGCCGTCTCCTCGCAGGCGGTAAACGTCGCGATTGCGCGTGGCACCTATTACACCGGCAGTTTGTACGACGTGCCGTTGATGGGATCGGTAGCCTGGATGGCGGCGGCGGGGCTGAGCGCGCGGGATTGGCGATTGGAGGCGACGACGCTCCGCCAGGACTCTGACCGCTGGGGCGCGGCTTCGGTGCGGCTCTCGATGCTGGCGATTGTTTCGCTGCCGGAGCTGGGTCTGTGGACGTATCTGCGCGACGAGTCTCCCGCGCCCAGCAAGACCTTCCGGCTTTTCACCGTGCTGACGGCGATGCTGGCGCTGGGAGTCTTCATGTTTGTGCGCCAATATCTTCAGGACCAGACTTTGATTCGACTGCTGGAAGACTCCCGGCGCAGTTTTGAAAACGAGCAGCGACTGCAAAGCCACCTCGTGCAACGCGAGAAACTGGCGTCTTTGGGGCAGTTGGTGGCGGGAGCGGCCCATGAGATCGATCAGCCACTCAACGCCATCATGGAATTGTCGGAGAAGCTGTGGTCGAATGAGCGGCTGAGCGGGGAACAGGATACGTGGCTGCGCAAGATCGTCGACCACTCGCAGCGGACTCGCGACTTGATCGCGAACCTGCTGAGCTTTGCGCAGCAAAGCTCGGGAGAAAAGAAGCTGCTCGACTTGGGCATGCTCGTGCAGCGCAGCGTCCAGATTAGGGAGTTGCAGCGGCGCGAGCAAAACGTCCGCATCGAAAGCCACCTGGATCCTGAACTCCCACAGGTCTGGGGCGACGGGCATCAGCTTTTCCAGGCGTTTGTACAGATCGCCGAGAACGGCCTCGAAGCTCTGGAAGAGGCGGGCGGCGGATTGCTGCGGGTGAGTGCCCATGCCCGTGGCGAGGAAGTGGTGGTTCAATTTTCCGACAGCGGGCCGGGGATCAAAGAGCCCCACCGGGTGTTCGATCCTTTCTATACGACCAAGCCGGTCGGCCGGGGAACCGGACTCGGGCTCAGCGCCGTCTATGGCGTGGTGCAGGATCATGGCGGCCACATCACCTGCCAGAACGAGCCCCAAGGTGGAGCAACGTTCACCATCCGCCTTCCCAGGGCGAGGGCCGACAGCGAAAAGTTGGCCCTGGCCGCGGCGAAATCGTAAGTCAAAGTCGTCGAAGAAGCGACGCGCCTCCCGCTTATTACCTTCCTGTAACATGATTCTCGATGTCGAATTGCCTGCTTCACAACTCGGGGAAGGTCCTGGAGTTCGAAGCGCTGCGTGAATTGCTGCGCGGATATGCCGCTTCCCCGCTGGGAGGCGCGAGGGTTGGCGCTCTTGTGCCCGAACGGGATGCGGCATGGATCGCACGGCAGCAGGGTTTGACTGCGGAAGTGCGCGAGTTCCGGCGGGTGGGCGGACGCTTCGACTTTGCCGGATTGCTGGATGTGACTGAGTTGCTGCAGGAAGCCCGCATCGCGGGAGCGGCGCTCGAAACCTCCGAAATTCGCGACGTGGTGCAGCTGATAGACCGTGCGGCGGAGTGGCGGCAGATTGCCTCCCATCCCCCGGCGAACATGCGGACGCCTTGGCCCGGGGTGCAAGCCGTTTCCCAGAGCATCCCCGACTTCGCGGAAGTCCTGCGATGGTTCCGCAATAAGATCCGGCCCGATGGCACGCTGGAAGACAGCGCTTCGCCGGCATTGTCGCGAATCCGCCGAGAGATCGAAAAACAGCGGCGTTCGATTCAGGAATCGCTCCGCGGTTATTTGCGCAAGCTGGCCGAGGGCGGCTCGGTGCAGGAGGAATTGATCACAATCCGCGGAGAGCGTTTTGTGATTCCGGTGAAGATCGAGCAGAAGCGCCGGGTGCAAGGGGTGGTGCACGGCGCAAGCTCCAGCGGGCAAACCGTGTTCGTGGAGCCGATCGAGACGATCGAGCAGAACAACGAACTGGTGCGCTTGCTGGACGATGAACAGGCGGAAATTCACCGCATCCTGCTGGAGATGACGCAGAGGATTGGGGAGCAGACCCCGGCGATTCTGGAATCGGTTGAAGCGCTGGGCGAAATGGAGTTGCAGTTCGCCAAAGCGGCCTTCGCCGAAGAATACGGCTGTGTGACGGTGGTATTAAGCGGGCAGCCACACGATGGGGGGAGCGCGGGAGAAGCCCGGCTGCTGCTGCACAACGCCCGGCATCCGCTGCTGGAAAGAAATCTGCGACCGAAGGGCGCGGCCGTGGTCCCGGTCAGCCTGGAACTGGAAGGCCCGCACCGTCAGTTGGTGATCACCGGCCCGAACACGGGCGGAAAGACGGTAACCCTGAAGACGGTCGGACTGCTGGCGTTGATGGCGCAGTCCGGAATTCCGGTGCCCGCCGATCACGCGGAGATGCCGGTGTTCGACGCCGTGCTGGCCGATATCGGCGACTATCAATCGATCGAACAGAACCTCTCGACTTTTTCCGCGCACGTCACCAACATCGATTTTATCTCCCGCAGCGCGACCCGGCAGTCGCTGGTGCTGCTGGATGAACTGGGTTCGGCCACCGATCCGGAGGAGGGCGCGGCGCTGGCGGTGGCCATTGCCAGCCACTTTGGCCGGGTGGGCTGCATGACGGTGATTTCGACGCATCATACTTCGCTGAAAGTTTATGGCGCGAACACCGCGGGCGTGATCAATGCTTCGGTGGGATTCGATGAAGCCACCTTGCAACCGACTTACGAGTTGAAGATTGGCGTGCCTGGAGCTTCGGCGGGAATCAACATCGCACAGCGGCTGGGATTGAATCCTTCGATCATCGAAGGTGCGCGCTCCCGGCTGGGAACCCAGGCGCGGGATGTCGGCGCATTTCTGGATCGGCTGCACTCCGGTTTACGCGAGCTCGAAGACGAGCGCGTACGGCTTAAAGCGCGCGAAGAAGAGGTGAACCGCGAAAAAGCCTTTCTGGCGGCGGAGGGTAGGCGCGAACAGCAGGCCAAGCTTCGCGAGATGGAGAAAAAACTGGAGAGCGTGCTGCGTGACTTCGAATATCACGCGCGCGAAGCCGTCAACGCCATTCAGGACAAAGCCGCCGCGCAGAAAGTCGCCAGGAGCGCCGAACGGCAGATCGCCAAACTGCGCCGCGAGTTTCGCGAAGAGTTCGATTCCACCGTGGTGGCGCATGCCAGCGGCGCGGATCGCGGCGACCCCAACGCCCAGCCAACGGTGGTGAAGGGGGTGCAACAGGGCGACACGGTCAAGCTGAAATCGACGGGGCGTTCGGCCACCATCTCTCGCCAGATGGATGACAGCCATTTCGAAGTGCAGATCGGCGCCATGAAGATGAAGATCGCGCGCGACGATATCGCCGAGGTTCTGGTCAGCGCCGCCCGGTCAGGGGATTCTCCGGTGAAAGCGGCGCGGGCGCGAGGTATTTCCGTATTACTGAACAGTGAGAACGAAGGCAGCAGTGCCGCTTCCGAGATCAACGTCATCGGCTACAACGTGGATGACGCCACCCGCGAAGTGGAGAAATTCGTGGACCGCGCCTTTCTGGCGGGATTGCCCCGAGTGCGGGTGGTCCATGGCAGCGGCATGGGGATCCTCCGCAAAGCCCTGCGTCAGGCCTTGCAGGCGCATCCGCATGTGGAATCTGTGGCGGAGCCAGGGCAAAACGAGGGCGGGGGTGGGGCTACGGTGGTGGAGTTGCGGGTATAACCTTGTCGTCCGAATCCTTGTCATGCTGGGCGGAACAATTCACTTCGCACCCTTCGCTCGACATGACAAAACCACGATAAATCTCGTTCATCCCGTCTTTTCCTAAAGTATCAACGGCACAGGCCTCTTTCGCACAGCTTCTCCACAGCAATCCGTCTCAGCTATATTCCATTCATCGGCTTTCTTGCGCACAATCTATGAGGAGCAGTGTCGCCGACCCTATTTATGCCCATCACTGACGATTTCAAAGAAACGGTGAAGCAGCAGGCGGATATCGTTCGCGTCGTCGGCGAATATATCAAGCTGAAGAAGGCTGGCGCGCAGAACTATGCCGGGCTGTGTCCGTTTCACGGGGAGAAGACGCCGTCGTTTTCGGTGCATGCCACGCGGCAGTTCTATCACTGCTTCGGCTGCGGCGTCTCGGGGGACGTGTTCAGCTTCGTCATGAAGATCGAGAACATCAGCTTTCCCGAGGCCTTGCGCCTGGTGGCGCAGAAGCTGGGCATTCCACTGCCCAAGGCGGTGTATTCCAGTCCCGGCGAGGCGAAGGAAGCGCGGCTGCGCGGGCAGTTGCTTGAAGTGCAGGGGCGCGCGGCTGAGTTTTTTCAGGAGTGCCTGCGTCGCCCCGAAGGCGCACGCGCCCGGGAATATCTCCTGGGCCGCGGGCTGGATGAGGCGACGATTGCGACGTTCCGCATCGGCTACGCGCCGGATTCTGGTTTTCTCCTGCGCGATCGGCTGGCGGGGGACTTTGGCGAAGGAGTGTTGCGGGAAAGCGGCTTGTTCTCGTGGAAGCAGGAGGACGGGCTTCGGGCTTCGAGCTCTAAGCTTCGGCAGGAAAATCCTGACAGTGATGAGGATTTGCCGAAGCCCGAAAGCCGAAACCCGAAGCCCGCTTCCGCCATCTATTCCAAGTTCCGCAACCGCGTCATGTTCCCTATCTGTAACGACACGGGGAAAATCATTGCCTTCACCGGGCGCACCCTGGCCACGGACGAAAAGGCTGGGCCGAAGTATTTAAACTCTCCGGAGACGGGAATTTATTCCAAAGGGCGGGTGCTGTTCAATCTCGACCATGCGAAGGAAGCGATCCGCCAGCTGGATTACGCCATCCTGGTGGAAGGGCAGATGGATTGTATTTCCGTTTATGCGGCGGGGTATCGCAACGTGATCGCCAGTTCGGGCACGGCCTTCACCGAAATGCAGGCCAGGCTGCTGGGGCGCTTCAGCAAGAACGTGGTGGTCAACTTCGATCCGGATACGGCAGGAGCCAAGGCCACCGAGCGCACCCTGGGATTGCTGGTGGAGGAAGAGTTCCAAATCAAGGTGTTAACCCTGGAGGAGGGCTTCGATCCCGATCTGTTTCTCCGGCGCAAGGGCAAAGATGCTTATGGCGAGGCGATGCGCGGGTCGCAGAAGTACTTCGATTATCTGATCGAGCGGGCGCGCAGCAGTTTTCCGGTGCGCAGCCCGGAAGGCAAACAGAGGGCGGTGAACTACTTACTGCCGCACATTCAGCGGGTGCCCAGCCGGATTGTGCGTGACGAACTGGCGCAGGAGATCGGTCAAAAACTGGGAATCGACTCGGCGGTGTTGCGGCAGGAATTGCGCCATGTGGCCGGGCAAAGGTCGGCGGCGGTGGTAAAGGCGCCAGTGGAGACCGAAGCGACGGATGCGGAACGGATTCTGATTCGCGCCCTGGCCTGGCCACGGCGAAGTCCGGCAGGCAACCAAGGTTTTTCCGGCCGGGACGGGGCTGAGGAACTCGATCCGGCGCGGCAGGCACAGGATGCGTTTCGCCACGAGGGGCTG
>Ga0181534_10000952_pt1 | contig 19671 bp, 19 predicted proteins | sample PEATcosm2014_Bin_37_FD_119758 | JGI IMG/M metagenome (GOLD analysis project Ga0181534, IMG submission 119758) | Peatland microbial communities from MTU Mesocosm Facility, Houghton, MI, USA - PEATcosm2014_Bin17_10_metaG | ecosystem: Environmental > Terrestrial > Soil > Wetlands > Peat | place... | reverse complement strand
CCGCCTGGGTCGCCGGATCGAGCGCTGATGCATCGCGGCCGGGGCGCGCATCGCCGCCGAAGAGCGTCGCGCGAAAACTCCAGCCGCCGCAGCCCACGGGCACCCCATCCGCCTCGGCCACGAAGTAGGTCTCATCGCGCAACAGCTGACTGTCGACCCCGAAGGCCCCGCGCAGCGCCCCTTCGACCTGCTGCGGACGATAATCCGCGCCGCTCAACCCGCGCGCCGAACGCGCGATCAGCGCCTCGAGCATCGGCACGTCGGCCGCTGTCGCGGTGCGGATTGCCGGGGCGCTCATCCGGTGAATATACCCGATGACGGGCCGGAGTGTTCAGCCTGCGGCGCTTCACGTACACTGCGTTCCGCCGCGGCGCCGGCGCCGGTATCCGAATGCAAAAAGGGCTAACTACATGATGATCAGTATCTTACGGGCGACGCCCATCGTGATGTGCGCGTCATTGGCCGCCGCCTCGGCCGTTGCGGCCAGCGCCGAGTTCCCCACGCCCCTGCCGACGGACACGCAGCTCAAGGTGCAGACCCTGCCGGCGAAATACCCCACGAGCTGGGCCTTTCTCAATTACGCCGGTGACCGGATCGAACTGCGCAACGTCGGCAGCGACACGCGCGAGGTCAAGGCGCAATTGCAGGCTCACGATTCGGCCACGCTGCTGGTGGCCGACAAGCGGCCCGAGATTTACGTGGCCGATACCGTGTGGTCGCGCGGGTCGCGCGGCACGCGCACCGATTTCATCACGATTTACGACGCTCAGACCCTCAATGTGGCGGGAGAAATCGTGCTGCCCGGCGGCAAGCGTGCGCTGATCACCGCCATGGAAGGGTTGATGACGTTCACCGACGATCAGCGCGTGGCCCTGGTGTTCAATTTCACGCCGGCTTCCTCGGTGACGGTCGTCGATCTCGTGAAGCGACAGCCGGTCGGCGAGATCGAGATACCGGGCTGTTCGCTCGTCTATCCATCCGGAGAGCGCGGCTTCTCGACGCTGTGTTCGAGCGGGACGCTGCTCTCCGTGAGGCTCGACGCCAACGGCGCGGTGGCCGGGCGTACCGAGTCGAAGCCGTTCAATCCGCTCGACACGGATCCGTTGTTCACCGCGAGCACTTCCCTGGGCGGCGTGCGCTATTTTCCGAGCCTGCACGGCCGGGTGCAGCCGATCGACATGCGCACCGATGATGTCAAAGTGCTGCCCGACTGGCCGCTGGTGAGCGCGGCGGAGAAGGCCGCCGATTGGCGTCCGAGCGGCTGGCAGGTGATCGCCGGCGATGACCAAAAGCTGCTGTACGTGTTGATGCAGGCGAACGCCCACGAGGGCTCGCACAAGGATCCGGCCAACGAGGTGTGGGTCTTCAACGCCCCGACCAAGGCGCGGGTGAAGCGGCTGCGGTTGGTGCGGCCGGGTTCCTCGATTTCGATCACGCATGGCGCCGAACCCTTGATGCTGGTGCAGGCGGGTGAGCGTCTGGACGTGTACGACCCGCAGACCGGCGCGCTGATTCGCAGCATGGACCTGCCGGGCCTGCATACCCGCATGCAGATCGAGCCGTTGCGCTGATGGGGGGCGGCGACATCGCCATACCCGGCGTGATCCGGCTGCTCGTCGCACAGCTGGCGGTCTTTCTCGCGCTGCTGTTGGCGCTCTCCGCCGTGCACAAGGCGCTGCGCTGGTCCCATACCCGTGCCGTGGTGCATGAGTTCGGGGGCGTACCGCGCGCGGCGGCCGGCGCCGCGGCTGCCGGCGCGCTGCTCGCCGAAATGCTTGCCGCCGCGCTGCTCCTGGTGCCCGCCTGGCGTGCGTCCGGTGCGCTGCTGGCGGCGCTGCTCTGGGGCGCGTATCTCGCGCTCATGCTGCACCGCCTGCGCAAGGGGCGCCGGGATGTGGATTGCGGCTGCAGTTTCGGAACGGCCCGGCACGCGTTGGGCGCATTCGCGGTCGTACGTAATGCGGTGCTCGTCGCGTGCGCCGTGCTCGTGGGAGTGTCCGCCGCGGGCGGTGCCGAGCCGGTCGCCGCATCGCAAGTGCTCGCGGCCGCCGCGTTCCTGGCGCTGTATGCAGCGCTCGATCAGCTGCAGTCGTTGCCGCCGCTGCGGCGCGGGGCGGCGCTGTGAATTTCGTGATCGCCTCGCAGGTTGCCCTGTGGATCGGACTGCTCGTGCTCGGCATGGTGTGCGTGGCGCTCGCCCGGCAAATCGGCGTGCTGCATCAGCGCATCGCACCCGCGGGCGCGCTGTCGCTGCGCCAGCCGTTGAAGCTCGGCGACGCGACGCCGGAGATGACCTTGAGCGCGCTCGACGGCTCGAGCGTCAAGATCGGCGGCGTACGCGGCGGCCGCGGCCAACTGCTCCTGTTCCTGTCGCCGGACTGCGCGGTGTGCGAGGCGCTGCTGCCGGCGCTGCGCTCGGCCCACGGCGCGGAGCGCGGCTGGCTCGACATCGTGCTGGCGAGCGACGGGGAGAGCGGCAAGCATGCCGAGTTCGTGCGCGAGAAGGGTTTGACGAAATTTCCCTACGTGCTCTCGGAGCACCTGGGGCGCAGCTACGGGGTGTCCAAGCTGCCGTACGCGGTGTTGATCGACGAGGCGGGCAATTTGTCGGCAACCGGGCTCGTCAATACGCGCGAACATCTGGAAAGCTTGTTCGTGGCCAAGGAAAGCGGCGTCAGTAACATTCAGCAATTCCTCGGGTCACGTGACCCGCGGCGTGCATCGGGAGAATAGAGTGGCACAATTAGACAAAATGGCGGAAAAAGTACTGCGCGGCTTCGCGAGCCGCACCTCCAGGCGCAGCTTGTTCACCGTGTTCGGCGGATTTCTCGCCGGTGCGGCGGCGCTGCCGCTGCTGCCGGTGGCGCGCGGCGCGGAGGAGAATTCGAACTCCGCCGATCCGAGTTCCGGTCTGCAGCCCCCGCAGGTGTCGGGCAACATGCAGGATCCGGGCGATCGCACCAAGTGCGACTACTGGCGCTATTGCGCGATCGACGGTTCGCTGTGCTCGTGTTATGGCGGCAGCGTCACCTCCTGCCCGCCCGGGACCGAGATGTCGCCGATCACCTGGATCGGTACCTGCCGCAATCCGGCCGACTCGCGCAACTACATCATTTCCTACAATGATTGTTGCGGTGGCGTGGCCTGGGGCCGTTGCGCATGCCAGAACAACCAGGGCGACCGGCCCGTGGTGCGCCCGCAGACCAACAATGAAATCACCTGGTGCTTCGGAACCAAGAGCCAATCCTATACCTGCACGGTCGCACTGATCCTGGGTGTGGCGATTGATCAGCATCCCAAGTAGCGCGTACCACGGGGCGGTCGCGCTCCTGCTGGCCGCGCTCGCCGGCACCGCGGCCGCGGGGACCGTCAGCGGCGCGCCCGCGGGCGTCGCGGACATGCAGCGGGCGTGGCAGAACTGGACCTTGAACTGCCAGGGCTGCCATCGCCCCGATGGCATCGGATCGCCCAACACCGCGCCGACCCTCGCCGGTACGGTCGCCAAATTTCTCCATGCACCGGGCGGCCGCGAGTACCTTGCCCGGGTGCCGGGCGTTGCCACCTCGGCGCTGTCCAATGAGGATCTGGCCGAACTGGTGAACTGGATGCTGTGGCGGTTCGACCCGGCGGATTTGCCGGCGGCATTTCGCCCCTTCACGGCCGCCGAAATCGGACACCTGCGCAGCGCCCCGCTGCGACTCGAAGCGACCCGGATGCGAAATGAGCTGCTGAACAAGGCCGAAGGGTCGGGGCCGCCGTGAGCGCGGCGGCGTCTCGCGAGCAGGAGGTCATCACGACCTGTCCGCGGGATTGCTACGACACCTGCGGCATCACCGTGATCAAGCGCGACGGGCTGGTGACGGCGGTGCGCGGAAATCCCGCGCATCCGGTCAGCCGCGGCACCTTGTGCGGCAAGTGTTCCACCGCCTACAACCGCGAGTGGCGCGATCCGGCGCGGCGGCTGGTGCGCCCGCTGCGGCGCGTCGGTCCGAAGGGCGCAGGGCGCTTCGAGCCGATTGGCTGGGAGACGGCGATCGGCGAAATCGCCGGGCGGCTCAAACCCATCGTCGCGCAGCACGGCGCCGCGTCGATCCTGAACGCGCATTACACCGGCACCATCTCGCTGCTTGCCGGCCTTGCGCCCATGCGCTTCTTCAACCGCCTGGGCGCGACCGAAGTGACGCCCGACACCATCTGCAACATGGCCGGCCATGTGGCGCTGCGCTACCTGTACGGGACCTCGCTCGACGGTTTCGATCCGCGCACCGCGCAGGATGCGGCCTGCATCGTGGTCTGGGGCGCGAACCCGCACGCCTCGGCGCCGCATGCGCACGAGCACTGGCTGCCGGAAGCGCCGGGTCGGGTCATCGTCATCGATCCCATTCGCACGCCGACGGCGGCACAGGCCGACCTGCACGTGCAGCCCTTCCCGGGCAGCGATGCGGCGCTCGCTTTTGCGCTGCTGCACGTGATCCTGCGCGACGGACTGATCGACCGGACTTTCATCGCCGCCCACGTGCTCGGTTGGGAGGAGCTCGAGCCCGTGGTTGCGGCGTGCGACCTTGCCGGCCTGTGTGCCTCGACCGGCGTACCGGCCGGGGTGGTGGAGCAGGTCGCCCATGCCTATGCGGCCGGTCCATCGCTGTTGTGGCTGGGCCAGGGCCTGCAGCGTCAGCCGACCGGGGGGAACGTGATGCGCGCGTGCGCGCTGTTGCCCGCCGTGACTGGAAATCTGTGCAGGCCGGGGGCCGGGTTTTTGTACTTGAACGGAAATTTGTCGCAGCGGGGAATGGACGAGGAGTACCTGACGGGGACGCACCTCGCGACCGGCGCCGCGGCGCCGGTGAGTCACATGGACCTTGCCGACGTGTTGGAAAATCCCGCCAGGTCGCGGGCACTGTTCATCTGGAACATGAATCCGGTGGCCTCCTGTCCGCAGCAGGACCGATTGCGCCGGGCGCTCGAACGCGAAGACCTGTTGACGGTGGCGCTCGATCTGTTCCCGACCGACTCCACGGCGCTCGCCGATTACGTGCTGCCGGCCGCGAGCTTCCTCGAGTTCGACGATCTCATCGCCTCGTATTTTCACTTGACGCTGTCCGCCCAGGTCAAAGTGATGCCGCCGCTCGGGGAGTCCCTGCCGAATCAGGAGATTTTCCGCCGCCTGGGCGCCGCCATGGGGTTTGGCGATACGGCGCTCAAGGAGAGCGACGGTGAGATCCTCGCCACGTTGCTGAGCCGCAGCGGCCTTCGGGAGGATTTTGCCTCGCTCGCGGCCAAAGGCAGCTTGTGGATCCCGCCGCATCCGGCGGTGCAGTTCGCCGATCGAAGGTTCGCCACCCCGAGCGGGCGGATCGAGATCGCGAGTGCCAGTGCCGCTGCCGACGGGCTGCCGCGGCTGCCGCAGTGCCGGGCGGATGCACGGCCAGCCGCGGGCAAGCTGCGGCTGCTCACCCCGGCCCACGCCTGGCTGCTCAACACGAGCTTCGGCAATGTGCGCAAAATCCGCGCGCGCATCGGCCGGGCGGCCGTCGCCCTGCATCCGGCCGACGCCGCGCAGCGCGGGCTCGCGCAGGGCGATCTCGCGCTCGTGCACAATGATTGCGGACGGCTCGAACTCGAGGTCACTCTCTGCGCGGATCTGCCCCGCGGCGTCGCGCTCGCGCACAAGGGCCGCTGGCTCGGCAGCGATCCGCCGCAGGCGAACGTGAACGTGCTGAATCCAGGGCACAAAAGTGACATGGGCGAAAGCACCGCCGTGCACGGCGTGGAAGTGAGCGTGCGCGCCACCGCGCGCACGGCGGCCGCCCGGTGAGTTCCACCGCTTCGGCCGCGGCGGGTCTCGAGCGTTCTCTCGGATATTGGGACCTGGTGCTGTACGGCCTGGCCTACATCGCGCCGTTCGCCCCCTTGAGCACCCTGGGGTTCGTGTGGAGCGAGTCGAACGGCTTGATCGTGCTCGCCTATGCCCTCGGAGGGGTGTGCATGTACTTCACCGCGCGCAGCTACGCCACCATGACCGAGCTGCTGCCGAGCGCCGGCTCCGTATACGGCTTCGCACGCCAGGCCCTGGGTGCATTTCCCGGCTTCATCGCCGGCTGGATGATTCTGCTCGATTACCTGCTGATCCCGGCCTTCCTGTACGTGCTGATTGCCGTGGCGCTCGAGACGCTGTTGCCCGGCATCGATCGTGCGGTGTGGATCGTGTCGCTGGTCGCGCTCACCACCGCCGTCAATTGGTTCGGCATCACGGTCACCTCGCGCGCCAATTTCGTCTCGGTCGCCCTGCAGGTGCTCGTGCTGACCGGATTCATCGGTCTCGCGCTGATCGCGCTCTATTCCGGCAAGGGCAACGGCAGTCTCACCCTCAAGCCGGTGTTCGATGCGGCGGCGTTCGACGCCGGCAAGATTTTCGGCGCCACCTCCATCTGCATCATGTCCTTTCTCGGCTTCGACGCCGTGTCGACCCTGGCCGAGGAGGTGAAGGGCGGCGACCGGCGCGTCGTCGGCCGGGCGATCATCGCGGTGCTGGTGCTGTCGGCGGTGTTTTTCGTGGCCGTCACCTGGGTGCTCGGCAACCTGCTGCCGGGCATCGTGATCAAGGATCCGGCCGCGGCGGTGTACGAACTCGCCACCTGGGCGACCGGATCATGGACGGCGATCGTGCTGGCGTGGACCTACGCCCTCGTCGTCGGTTTGTCGAACGCGCTGCCCATGCAGGTCGGCGTGGCGCGCGTGGTCTATGCGATGGGCCGTGACCGCCAGCTGCCGGGGGCGCTCGCGCGCATCCACCCGCGCTTCCGCACCCCGTACGTCGCCATGCTCGTCACCGCGTTCATCTCGCTGGTGGTGGCGATTTTCATGAAAAACCGCCTCGACGATCTGGCCTCGATCGTGAACTTCGGTGCGCTCAGCGGCTTTTTGCTGCTGCACGTATCGGTGCTGGCGCGCTTCGCGGTGAAGCTGCGCTCGCGCGAGATCCTCGCACACTGGGTGGTGCCGGTTTGCGGAATCGCAGTCGTGGTGGCGGTGTTCTCGGGTATGAGCGCGCTCGCGGTCAAGGTGGGCTGCGCCTGGCTCGCCTGCGGTCTCGTGTACGGTGCGGTGCTCAAGACGCAACACCGTGAGGAGCTGCACGCGGACTTGTGAGGCCCGGCCAAGTAGGACATTTCCGGCGGGCCGATCAGGAAGCGCGCACTTACGCCCGGCCGCCCGCGGCCTCAAGCTTGCGCCCGAGGAGGTATGGGCAATGCACGCATCACTGGCTTTTCTCAACGGCGCCGGAACCCGCACGCACGGTTCGGGACCGCAGCATCGCGCCTTCTGGACGGTGCTCAACCTCTTGTGCACGACGCACCGGCCGGCCGCGCGTGGGGCGCGTGGGCCGAACCGCCAGCGTACGGGCCGGGTGATCCGGCGCGTGCCGCTCGCGGACGCCTGCTAGCGTCCAGCCGACCCGGCCGGGATGGCGGGCAGCAGCGCCGCCGCCGCTTCGATCACGGCGGCCTGATGGGGCTGCAAATCCTGACCGGCCATCTGCTCGAGTTCCTCCAGATACGGGTCGGTCACTCCGGTGCGGATGCCGGAGAACTCCTCGAGGATCGCGAGACCGCAAAACGGCACATAGGCATTCGAATAGCCGCCCTCGTGCGTGGCCACCAGGCGTCCGGCGCACAAGGCGCGTGCGGCGCCCAAGGTACGCGCCGCCATGGCGCGGTACGTTTCGCTGGTGCACAGCATGCGGCCCAACGGGTCCATCGCGCTCGCGTCGAGCCCCGAGGCCACGACGATCAGATCGGGGCGAAAACGCTGCACGGCCGGCAGCACCACGCGATCGAACGCCGCCAGATAGGCCGCGTGGCCTGATCCGGGCGGCAGCGGAATATTGAGGTTGGTGCCGGCACCGCGTCCACGTCCGGTCGCGCTCAATTGACCGGAATCGACCGGGTAGCAGCGATCCTGATGAATCGAGATGGTGAGCACCGCAGGGTCCTCGATGAAGGCGCTTTCGGTCCCATTGCCGTGGTGGACGTCCCAATCGATCACCGCGACGCGCGCCACGCCATGCACGCGCTGTGCGTGGCGGATCATCAGTACCGCATTGCCGAACACGCAGTAGCCCCGGCCGCGGTCGGCCTCGGCATGGTGACCGGGAGGCCGGATCAGCGCATAGGCGTTGGCGACCGTGCCGGCGAGCACGGCGTCGACCGCCTCGATGCAGCCGCCCGCGGCCAGCAGGGCGATCTCGTAGCTGCCGACCCCGATGTTCACGCTGTCGCCGAGCGTGCCTCCATGCGCCGCGGACATCGCCTGCGCCGCGTCGATGTAGGCCCCGGTGTGAAAATATTCCAGTTCATCGCGCCGGGCGGCGCGCGGCTTGATGCGCACCAGCCGATCGGTCAGGCCGCTCACCTCAAGAAGACCGAGGATGCGCCGCTTGGTATCGGCCGACTCCGGATGCCGGTCCGGTTGCATGTACTGATTGGTATGGGTGAAACCGGCGCCGCTGCCGGTGTCGTGCCAGAAATAGCGCTCGTGGGCGACGAATCCGCTCGGCCGCTGGGGAATCTTCGGGTCATTCATGTCGTTGGTTTCATGATGGGGTGGAGTTCGGGTTCGGGACCGGCGCCCGGCGGCGCGCGTCGCGTCCGTAATAGTCCGGGTAATCGGCGCCCAGGCCCTTGAAGCGGCGGTGTACCCACAGGTACTGATCCGGCGCCCTGAGGATGTGCGCCTCGAGCAGCGCGTTGAAGCGCAGGGCATCCTGGCGCGCATCGACGCCCGGGAAATCCTCGAGCGCCGGACCGATGATGACCCGATAGCGGCCGCCCGGCAGCCGTTCGGGAAAGTAGGTGAGCACCTGCGCCCCGGAGATGCGCGCGAGCCGCGATGTCGCCGTGGTGGTGGCGGCCGGAATGCCGAAGAAATCCACCATCGCAGCGCCCTTGTTGCGATAACTCTGGTCCGGCGCGTACCACACCGCCTCGTTGTTCTTCAGGGCGCGGATCATGGCGCGGATGTCGTCGTGGGCGATCGGCTTGCCATGCCGGCAAAAGCTCGAGTACATGGTGTGGGCCAGCAGTTCATTTTTGGTCGGGCGATACAGCACGTTGAGCGGCACCACCGTACCGAGAAAGCGGGTGGTGATCTCGATGGTGGTGAAGTGGCCGCCGATCAATATGGCGCCGCGTCCCCGTGCGAGCGCCGCCCGCAGATGCTCGAGTCCCTGCAGTTCGGCGAGGGCATTGACCCGCGCATCGCTGCTCCACCAGGTCGTCGCCGTCTCGCACACCGCCAGTCCCAGGCTGCGGCAGTGACGCTCGACCAGCCGCTCGCGTTGCGCGCCGGACAGGCCCGGCAGGCACAGTTCGATGTTGCGGCGGGCGATGCGTACGTAGGCGAGCGGCAGGCGCCGGATCAAAGCGCCCAACGCCGCGCCGACCTGACGCTGGGCGGGGAAGGGCAGCAGTTCGATGCTGCGCATCGCCGCGAGCCCCAGCCAGGTCGGCCAATAGCGCGGGTGCAGGAATTTCAGACGCATTGCAAATGCTCGCGTTCGCTCGACGCCGGCGCCGGCCGCGCATAGGATTCCACGCGTGTATTCAATGCTGCAACGATTACGATCCCTCCGGCACCGCGTTGGGTATGGCGTTTCGGAGCGCGTGGGTTGGTCGCGCGGCACGTTTCACGAAACACCTGCCCGCGAACTGCCGTCAATGACACTCGAACAGGCGCAAAGGATAGCCGCGTTGCGCAGCCGTTACCAGGTGCAGTTCGAGATGCAGATGAGTGCCGCAACCAGCCTGAACAACTATGACTACCTCGACATATTGGACCGGGGATTCGATGAGCTCGGGCTTGCGCGGCCCTCGCCCGACGTGCTGTGCGATGTCGGCTGCGCGAGCTTCTGGTACGCGGCCACGCTGGCGGCATTTTTTCGACCGCGGCAGCTGCTCGGCGTCGATCTCGAGGGGCATCGGCTGTTCCGCGACGGCCGGACCCGCATTGATTACGCGGCCGGGTACGTGGCCCGGGTGCCCCATGCCCGGTTCGTGGTGGGAGATTACCGCCGGCATGCGGAGCCGGCGGACCTCATCACCGCATGGTTCCCGTTCCTGTCCGCGCCGGCATTGCTGGCGTGGCGACTGCCGCTCTCGCTGCTCGACCCGGCGGGACTGTTCGGGCGGATTCGCCGCAACCTGACCCCCGGGGGGCTGTTCGTGATGGTGAACCACGGTCCCGCGGAGGCCGCTTTGGCCGCGGAATGGTGCGTTGCAGCAGGATTGGAGCGAGCCGGGACGGATCGCGGGGCCGCCCGCGAGCCGCTGGCCTGCGGGGCGCCGCGCCCCCTCCCGGCGCGGCTTTCATGCTGGCGCCTGGCCACGGCCTCTCGCCCCGATGCAGCCGATATTCGTATTAATCAATAATTTGCTGTACCATCGGCGCCGGTTCGTGATTTCTACTTGGTCCGTTTCTGGTCAGCGCGCCGCTCCGGCGTCACCTTGGCCACAACCCACAAAGCAGGTTTCTTCGATCCAGGTGGCTGGCATTCCGCTCGAAAGTTGGGCACGCGTGACCGGCCGATAGTTTCTTTTGTAGCAGGTATTCTTCACATGACGAAAATGTATGTTGGCAATCTCCCGTTCTCAATGGACGAGTCCGCGGTACGCGCGTTGTTCGAAAAGCATGGCGCCGTACAGTCGGTGGCCTTGATCAATGATCGTGATACCGGTCGGCCCCGCGGTTTCGGCTTCGTTGAAATGGCGAGCGCAGATGCGGCGCGCGCCATGCAGGCCCTGAACGGCCACGATGTCGACGGGCGAGCGCTGAAGGTCAATGAGGCTCAGGAGCGCACCGGTGGCGGCGGCGGTGGCGGCGGCGGTGGTGGTGGATCGCGTGGTCCGAAGCGCTGGTAACAGGCGTTTGGGATTTTAGCGAATACTGGGGCCGCAGCGATGCGGCCCCAGTCATTTCCCGCCTTAAAATGTGCGCGATCAGGGTTTACGCTTAAGTCAGCTTTGCCTATAATCGCGCCCCTCGAGGCGTTGCACCGAGTTTGTAGCGCCCAAGCCTCACCCGGATGGTCCGAATCGGGATCGTTCGATTGAACGTTGATAGGAAGCGGCCCCTCGGAGGGGCTTTTTCGTTGAGAGTAAAGGGGGCCGATGGTCCCCTTTTTGTTTTTAAGGGCGCTTCGAGCAGCGTCGTTGATGAAGGGTTCTACACCATGCGTGACGCCTTGATGCGCCTGTTAGAGCCGCCAATCGAGGCGCTGGGTTTCGAGCTGGTCGAGCTCGAATTTGCGCGCGAAGGACGCGGCGGTGTATTGCGGCTGTTCATCGATCGGGCGGGCGGAGTGCAAATCACGGTCGATGACTGCGCGACGGTGAGTCATGCGGTGAGCCAGGTGCTCGAGGTCGAGGATCCGATCAAGGGCCATTACACGCTGGAAGTCTCCTCGCCGGGGTTCGATCGGGTCTTGCGCAAGCGCGCGCATTTTGAGCGGTTCGTGGGCGAGCGGATAGCCGCTGAATTGAAGCTGCCGCAGGATGGGCGCCGGCGCTTCGTCGGGGTGTTGAAATCGATCGCGGGCGACGCGATCGTGGTTGAGGTCGACGGGCAGTCTCATCAACTGCCGCTAGAGCGGATACAGAAAGCAAGATTACGGCCGGAGTGATCAGGAGTCTCAAAGGGCTATGAACAAAGAAATTTTGATGGCGGTCGATGCGGTCTCGAACGAGAAGGGCGTCGATAAGGAAATCATTTTCGAAGCGCTCGAGGCGGCACTGGCTTCTGCGACCCGCAAAAAGCACGGCGAAGAGCTCGACGTGCGCGTGTCCATCAACCGCAAGACCGGCGGCTACGACACCTTCCGGCGCTGGAAGGTTTTCGCCGACGATTCGACCGAACTCGAGGTGCCCGACCGCGAATTGCGCATGGACGATGCGCGCGACATCGACAAGGACGTTGAGCCGGGCGGCTTCGTCGAGGAGCCGATGGAGTCGGTGCCGTTCGGGCGCATTCTGGCGCAGACCGCCAAGCAGGTGATCGTGCAGAAGGTTCGCGAAGCCGAACGGGCCCAGGTCGTCGATGCCTACAAGGACCGGGCCGGCACGCTGGTGAGCGGCATCGTCAAGCGGGTCGACCGCAACGGCGTGTACGTCGATCTCGGCGCGAATGCCGAGGGCTTCATCGCGCGCGAGGAGATGATTCCGCGCGAACCGGTCCGCTCGCAGGACCGCATCAAGGCCTATCTGAAGGAGGTGCGCACCGAGCCGCGCGGACCGCAGCTGTTCCTGTCGCGCACCGCGCCGGAATTCCTCATCGAACTGTTCAAGCTCGAGGTGCCGGAGGTCGGTCAGGGCCTGATCAACATCCTGGCGGCCGCGCGCGATTCCGGCGTGCGCGCCAAGATCGCCGTGCGCAGCAACGATCCGCGCGTCGATCCGGTCGGCGCCTGCGTCGGCATGCGCGGCTCGCGCGTCCAGGCGGTCTCCAACGAGATCGCCGGCGAGCGGGTGGACATCATTCCATTCGACGAGAACAACGCCCAGTTCGTGATCAATGCGATGGCGCCGGCGGAGGTGACCTCGATCGTCGTCGACGAGGATTCCCATTCCATGGACATCGCGGTCTCCGAGGACAAGCTGTCGCAGGCGATCGGCCGCGGCGGCCAGAACATCCGTCTCGCGAGCGAGCTCACCGGCTGGGAATTGAACGTGATGAGCGAGTCGCAGGCCGAAGCGAAGAGCGAGACCGAATCGCTCGCGTTGCGCGAAACGTTCATGAAGCAGCTCGACGTCGATGCCGACGTCGCGAGCATTCTGGTGCAGGAAGGATTCTCGACCATCGAGGAAATCGCCTACGTGCCGGCGAGCGAGCTCAACGGCATCGAGGAGTTCGACGAGGAAATCGTCAAGGAGCTGCGCACCCGCGCCCGCGACGTGCTCCTGACCCAGGCGATTGCCAGCGAAGAATCGATGGACGGCACGGAGCCGGCGGCGGATCTCATCGAACTCGCCGGAGAGCCGCTTGCCAGGACGCTGGCGCGCAAGGGCGTGCGCACGCGCGAGGATCTCGCCGATCTCGCCGTGGACGAGCTGGTCGAGATGGGCGGCATCGACGAGAAGAAGGCCGCCGAATTGATCATGGATGCCCGCAAGCACTGGTTCGCGGAAGAAGCAAAGGTCTAGGAGCAGCACTATGGCAGATGTAACCGTCGCGCAATTCGCCGAGGTGCTGAAAGTACCGGTCGATCGGCTGCTGCAGCAACTCGATCAGGCCGGGATCAAGGTCGACAGCGCCGAGGACATGATCAGCGAGGACGCCAAGCACGAGCTGCTCACCCACCTGCGACGCAGCCACGGCCACGATGCGCAGGCCGATGCGGCGCCGCGCAAGATCACGCTGCGGCGCAAATCGCAGTCCGAGCTGAAACTGGCGAGCCCCCAGGGGCGCGCGCGCACGGTCAACGTCGAGGTGCGCAGCAAACGCACCTACGTGAAGCGCGAAGTGCTCGAGGATCAGGCCCGGCACCAGCAGGAGGAGATCGACCGGCAGCGCGAGTCCGAGGAGCAGGCCAAGGCCGCGATCGAGCGCGCCGAGCACGAGCGGCAGGAGAAGGAACGCCTCGACCGGGAGCGGCTCGAGGAGGAGAACCGGCGTCGCAGCGATGAGGAGAGCCGCAAGCGCACCGCCGAAGAGGAGGCGCGGCGTCAGGCCGACGTACAGGCGCGCGAGCAGGCCGAGCGCGACCGCAAGGCGGCGGCGGCGCCGAAGCCGGGCAAGGCGGTGCGCGAGGTCGTCGACGACAAGGCGACCCGCTACGGCCGGCAGGAATTGCACATCGTCGGCGACGTCAGTTCGCGCCACAAGAAAAAGAAGTCGCGCGACGGACGGCGCCGTTCGGTCGGCGATGCCGACACCAAGCATGGCTTCGAGATGCCCACCGCGCGCGTGGTGCGCGAGGTCGCCATCGGCGAGGCCATGACGGTGGGCGAGCTGGCGCAAAAAATGGCGGTCAAGGCGACCGAAGTCATCAAGGTGATGATGAACATGGGCGTCATGGCCACGATCAATCAAATGATCGAGCAGGACACGGCCGTGCTGGTGGTCGAGGAGATGGGGCACACGGCGGTGCTGCGCAAGGAAAACGTGATCGAGGATGATCTGCAGGGCGAGACGGACTCCTCGCTCGAGGTCCTGCCGCGTCCGCCGGTGGTGACCGTGATGGGGCATGTCGATCACGGCAAAACCTCGCTGCTCGACTACATCCGCCGCACCAAGGTGGCGGCGGGGGAGGCCGGGGGCATCACCCAGCACATCGGCGCCTACCACGTCGAGACCTCCAAGGGGATGGTCACGTTTCTCGACACGCCCGGACATGCCGCGTTCACCTCGATGCGCGCGCGCGGCGCGCAGGTGACCGACATCGTGATCCTGGTGGTCGGGGCCGACGATGGCGTCATGCCGCAGACCATCGAGGCGGTGCAGCACGCGAAAGCCGCGGGGGTGCCGATCGTGGTGGCGCTCAACAAAATGGACAAGCCGGAAGCCGATGCGGAGCGCGTCAAACAGGAGCTCACCAAGCACGGTGTGATCCCCGAGGAATGGGGCGGGGAGAACATCTTCGTGCCGGTCTCGGCGCGCACCGGCCAGGGCGTGGATCAGCTGCTCGACAGCATCCTGCTGCAGGCGGAGGTGCTGGAATTGAAGGCGCCGACCACCGGCCTTGCCGCCGGCTACGTGATCGAGTCGAGCCTGGAGAAGGGGCGCGGCGCGGTGGCGACCGTATTGGTGTTGCGCGGCACGCTCAAGCTCGGCGACCCTCTGCTGATCGGGCAGGAGTTCGGCCGGGTGCGGGCCCTGTTCGACGAGGCCGGCAAGCCGATCGACGAGGCCGGGCCGTCGATTCCGGTCGTGGTGCTCGGTTTGTCGGGTGCCCCGAATGCGGGCGACGAATTGCTGGTGGTCGAGAGCGAGCGCAAGGCGCGTGAAGTTGCGATGCACCGTCAGTCGAAGTCGCGCGACGTCAAGCTCGCGCAGAAGAGCGCGAACATGCAGGACGTGTTCTCGACCATGGGCGAGAACAAGCCGAATCTGGTGCAGCTGCTGGTCAAGGCGGACGTGCAGGGGAGCGTCGAGGCGCTGCGCGATTCGCTGAACGGGCTGTCCACTTCGGAAGTGGCGGTCAACGTGGTGTCCTCCGGCGTCGGCGGACTCACCGAGTCGGACGTGACGCTGGCGGCGGCATCGAAGGCGCGCATCATCGCCTTCAACGTGCGCGGCGATGCCGCGGCACGCACCGCGATCAAGGAGCACGGTGTGGACGTGCGCTACTACAGCATCATCTACGAGGCCATCGACGACATCCGCGCGGTGTTGACCGGCATGCTGGCACCCGAGGTGAAGGAGCAGATCGTCGGGCTCGCCGAGGTTCGCAGCGTGTTCCGCTCGAGCAAGTTCGGCACCGTTGCCGGCTGCATGGTGATCGACGGGTACGTGCGGCGCAATTTCCCCATCCGTGTGCTGCGCAACAACGTGGTCATATTCGAGGGTGCGCTCGAGTCGTTGAAGCGCTTCAAGGACGACGTCAATGAAGTGCGCGCCGGCACCGAGTGCGGCATCGGCGTGAAGAACTACAACGACGTGCGCGAAGGCGATCAGATCGAGTGCTATTCACGGGTGGAAGTGGCGCGCACGCTGTAGCGTGAGGGCGCCGCTCGCACGATCATGGCGAAGAACAATCCGCGGGCGCGGCGGCTCGGCGAGCAGATCCAGCGCGAGCTGACCGATCTGTTGCGCCGGGACGTGAAGGACGGGCGCATCGGCAACGTCACGATCACGGCGGTGGACGTCACGGGGGACCTGCGCACGGCGCGGGTGCACTACCTCGTGTTCGGCAAGGAAGGCGCGGACCCGAAGGTGCAGCGCGGTCTGGAAAGCGCCGCCGGATTTTTGCGCAATGCCCTGTCGCGTTCGTTGATGATCCGCTACACACCGACTTTGAGCTTTGCGCTCGACACCTCCATCGAACACGGGGTGCGCCTGACCAAGCTGATCGATTCGGTCAATCACCCCGCCGCCGAGGCGGACGACCCGGCGGCCACGGACGGCCCCGACGCCCAGGACCATCCCGACGCCCCGGACAGCGCGCACGACAAGGACGGCTGATGGCGGCCGACATCCACGGCATCGTGCTGCTCGACAAGCCGTTGGGCGTGAGTTCCGCGGGTGCGGTGGCGCGCATCAAGCGGCTGTTCGGGGCGCGCAAGGCCGGCCATACCGGTTCGCTCGATCCGCTCGCCTCCGGCATGCTGCCGATCTGCTTCGGTGAAGCCACCAAGTTCGCGGCGCAACTGCTCGATGCCGACAAAACCTACCGCGTGACGGTGCGCCTGGGCGAACGCACCGCGAGCGCCGACTGCGAGTCGCCCGTGATCGAACGGCGCGAACTGCCGCACTGGCCGGCCGAACGCATGCAGCAGGCCCTCGATCAATTCCCGCGCGACTACGCGCAGATACCGCCGATGCATTCGGCGCTCAAGCAGGACGGCAGGCCGCTCTACGAATATGCCCGCGCCGGGGAGTGGCGCGCACGCGCGCCGCGGGCGATCGTGATTCGCGAAATGCTGCTGCTCGACTGGCGCACACCGGACCTGTCCTTCGACGTGCGGTGCACGAAGGGCGCCTACATCCGGGTGCTCGCCGAGGACCTGGCCGCAGGCCTCGGGAGCATCGGGCACGTGGTCGGCCTGCGCCGTCTCGGCGTCGCGCCGTTTGCGGCCGAGCCGCTGCACAGCTTCGAGGCGCTCGAGGCCCTGAGCGAAGAGGAGCGCCGGCAGACCCTGCTGCCGGTCGATGCCGCCCTGACCGACTGGCGGCGGTTGGATTTGCCGGCCGACGGCGTCAACGCGCTCCGGCAGGGTCAAAGCGTCGTCACCACCGCACAAATACCGGGAAATGTCCGCATTTACGCCGCCGGCCTGGGATTTCTGGGGCTCGGGGCCGTCGAGCCCACCGGCCGGCTGGTGCCGCTGCGACTTATTGCAGCGAGCCAGTAATCGAGCTTGAGAGCGCGTGCCGCGACGCGTACAATGCGCCGCTTCTTAAAAGGTCTAAGTTATTGATTGAGGGTTTGATTTCAATGCCACTTACTCGCGAAGAAAAGTCGGGCGTCGTCGGTAAATTCCAGCGCAGCGCGCAAGACACCGGTTCCCCCGAAGTTCAGATTGCCTTGTTGTCCGAGCGCATCAACGGCTTGAGCCAGCACTTCACCACGCACAAAGCCGACCACGCTTCCCGTCGCGGCTTGCTCAAGATGGTCAATCAGCGGCGCAAGCTGCTCGATTATCTCAAGAGCAAGACGCCGGACAAGTACACGCAATTGGTCGAACGTCTAGGTTTACGCCGCTGATAGGCGCCGCCGCCGGTTTCCCGCTCCGTGAGGGAGCGGGCCGGCGTGTCCAATTCATTTCCGATACAAGGGGCCTTCCGTGAGCCATCCTAAGAAAACATTTCAATATGGGGACCATACCGTAACCATCGAGACGGGCGAACTTGCACGTCAGGCGGACGGTGCGGTGCTCGTCACCATGAGCGAGACCGTGGTGCTCGTGACCGCCGTGGGCCTCAAGAAGTCGACCCCGGGCCGCGATTTTTTTCCGCTGACCGTGAACTACCAGGAAAAGACCTACGCCGCGGGGCGCATTCCGGGCGGGTTTTTCAAGCGTGAAGGCCGTCCCACCGAGAAGGAAACGCTCACTTCCCGCCTGATCGACCGGCCGATCCGGCCGCTGTTCCCGGACGGATTCATCAACGACGTGCAGGTCGTGGCCTCGGTGCTGTCGGTGAATGCCGAAGTCGATCCCGATATTGCCTCGCTGATCGGCGCCTCGGCGGCCCTCGCGATCTCCGGTCTGCCCTTCATGGGTCCGATCGGCGCGGCGCGCGTGGGCTACCAGGACGGCAAGTACATCCTCAATCCCACCGCCACGCAGCTGGCTCAATCGAAGCTCGATCTGGTCGTCGCCGGCACCGAAGAAGGGGTGCTGATGGTCGAATCCGAAGCGCACGGCCTGGATGAGGAAGTCATGCTGGGCGCGGTGATGTTCGGCCACGAACAGATGCAGGTCGCCATCAAGGCGATCAAGGAGCTCGCCGCCGAGGCCGGCAAGCCGAAATGGACCTGGACGGCGCCGGTGCCGAACGCGGACTTGAAGTCCGCCGTGAGCGCGCTCGCCGAGAAGAATTTGGTGGCGGCCTACGCGCTGACCGAAAAGCAGCAGCGCTACGCGAAAATCGGCGAGATCAAGACCGCCGCGCTCGAAGCGCTCGCCAAGCCGGATGCCGCCGGCAACGCGGCGAAGTACACCGCCGATCAGGTTTCCGGGGAGTTCTTCAATCTGGAATACCGGCTGGTGCGCGAGCGCATCCTCGCCGGGCTTCCGCGCATCGACGGACGCGACACGAAGACCGTGCGCGCCATCAACATCCGCACGGGCGTGCTCGCGCGAACCCACGGCTCGGCCGTGTTCACCCGCGGCGAAACCCAGGCGCTCGTGGTCACGACGCTCGGCACCGGCCGCGATGCGCAGATCATCGACGGACTGACCGGCGAACGCAAAGAGCCGTTCATGCTGCACTACAACTTCCCTCCATTCAGCGTCGGCGAAACCGGCATGATGGGATCGCCCAAGCGGCGGGAAATCGGCCACGGCAATCTGGCCAAGCGCGGCGTCAAGGCGGTCATGCCCGATCTGGAACGGTTCCCGTACGTCATTCGCGTGGTGTCGGAGATTCTCGAGTCCAACGGCTCGAGCTCGATGGCCTCGGTGTGCGGCACCAGCCTCGCCTTGATGGATGCGGGCGTGCCGATCAAGGCACCCGTCGCCGGCGTCGCCATGGGCCTGGTGAAGGAGGGCGAGCGCTTCCAGGTGCTCACCGACATTCTGGGCGACGAGGATCATCTCGGCGACATGGATTTCAAGGTGGCCGGCACCAAGGACGGCATCACCGCGCTGCAGATGGACATCAAGATCACGAGCATCACGCGCGAGATCATGAAGGTTGCGCTCGACCAGGCGCGGGCCGGCCGCCTGCACATCCTCGGCGAGATGAACAAGGTGCTCGCCAAGCCGCGCGAGAACATGTCCGAATGGGCGCCAACCATCATCACCTTGAAGATCGATCCGGAGAAGATCCGCGACGTCATCGGCAAGGGCGGCGCGGTGATTCGTCAGATCACCGAGGAGACCGGAACGTCGATCGACATCGAGAACGACGGCACGGTGAAGATCGCTTCGGTGCAGGGCGCCGCCGGACGCGAAGCGCAGCGGCGGATCGAACTGATCACCGCCGATGTCGAGGTGGGCCGCATCTATGAGGGGCGCGTTGCGCGTCTGATGGATTTCGGCGCCTTCGTCACCATTCTTCCGGGCCGCGACGGACTCGTGCACATCTCGCAGATTTCCGAGGAGCGCGTGGAGCGCGTCGGCGACAAGCTCAAGGAAGGCGACGTGGTGCGCGTCAAGGTGCTGGAAGTCGATCGGCAGGGGCGCGTGCGCTTGTCGATGCGCAACGTCGACGCCGCGTAACGGCGCACGGAATCATACCCACTTCGGCGAAGGACGGCGGCCCGCACCAGCGGGTCGCCGTTTCGCTTTAGGCGTT
>Ga0181534_10000951_pt1 | contig 19696 bp, 12 predicted proteins | sample PEATcosm2014_Bin_37_FD_119758 | JGI IMG/M metagenome (GOLD analysis project Ga0181534, IMG submission 119758) | Peatland microbial communities from MTU Mesocosm Facility, Houghton, MI, USA - PEATcosm2014_Bin17_10_metaG | ecosystem: Environmental > Terrestrial > Soil > Wetlands > Peat | place... | reverse complement strand
GCCGGCAAGGCTGTAATGATGATGAAAGGGTCCAGCCATGACTGGAAGTTGATCACAATCAACAGGTAAACCAGCAGGATGGCGCCGGCGAAGCCGATGGCGAGACCACTGTATGAAGCGGTCATGGTCTGCACCTGGCCGCGGATGACAATGTGCGTGCCCTTCGGCAACTTGCCTTCGAGCGCGTCCAACTGCTTCTGAATGTCGCCGTTGATGGCGCCGAGGTCACGGTCCTGAGCCGCGGCGAAGATATCGATGATCGGCTGCGCATCGTACTTGGACACGATGGCGGGCCCGAAACCGCGCGTGATGGTGGCCAGGCCGCCCAGGATCTGCGTCTGGCTGGGGGTGCTCACAGGCAGGTTCTGCAAGTCCTGCAGCGAGGTCATCCGATATTGCGGTGCCTGAGTGACCAGCGGGTACTGCAGTCCCGACTCAAAGTTGAGCCAGAAGGTCGGTGCGATCTGACCGCTGCCGGACAGGGTCAACAACAGGTCGGTGGCGATATCGTGTTGACTTATCCCGAGCTGCTGCGCGCGGCTGCGATCCGTTACGACACGCAGCTCCGGCTGGTTGAACACCTGCTGGATCCGCAGATCCACGAGCCCGGGCACGTGCCGCAGGGAGGCCAGCAGCTGATTGGCCACATCCTTGTTCTTCGGGCTCGGGCCCACGATCTGGATATCAATCGGGGACGGGGCGCCGAAATTCAGGATCTGGCTGACGATGTCCGCCGGCAGGAAACTGAAGGTGGTCCCGGGGAAACGCTGCGGCAACTTCTCGCGCAGCGTCCGGATGTAATCGTGGGTCGCCGAGTGATCCTCGGTGAGTGAGACCAGTATGTCCGCATCGCTGCTGCCCACGGTGCCCGAGTTGCCGTAAGTCAGGTTGATGCCCGAGACCGGCAAGCCGATGTTGTCGACCACACTGGCGATTTCCTTTGACGGGATGGTATCCCTCAAGGCTGCCTCGATGTGATCGACGAGTCCGGCGGTGTCTTCCACGCGAAGCCCGGTAGGTCCGCGGATGTGCAGCTTGATCTGTCCGGAGTCAACCTCCGGGAAGAAGTTGCGTCCCAGAAACGGAACCAGCAGCAGGGAAGCGAACGCCATGCCCAGAAACACCGTCATGAATACCGCACGGTGGTGCAGGATCGTGGTCAACACCTGTTGATAACTATCGCGCAGGCGCTCAAAGCGAGCCTCGAAGCCCCGCTGGAAGCGCTGCCAGGCATTGGGCTTCGCGGCGGCGGCCCTTTCCTGCTCGTGCGTGCGCAGCCAGTACTTGCAGAGCGTGGGAATCAGTGTGCGCGACAGGATGTAGGACATGATCATCGCGAACACGACCGCCTCGGCGAGCGGGACGAACAGGTACCGCGCCACGCCGCTCAGCAGGAACATCGGCACGAACACGATACAGATCGACAGCGTCGACACCAGGGCCGGGATCGTAATTTCTTGCGAGCCCTTCAGGATGGACGGCTCCACTTCACCACCCTCTTCCAGGTGTCGATTGATGTTCTCAATGGTGACCGTTGCGTCGTCAACGAGGATACCGACCGCGAGCGCCAGTCCGCCCAGAGTCATCAGGTTGATGGTCTCGCCCAGCGCGTTGAGGATGATGATGGAGGCCAGAATCGACAGCGGAATGGAAATGGTGATGATCAGGGTGCTGCGCCAGCTACCCAGGAACAGCAACACCATCAAGCCGGTCAGCGCTGCTGCGATAACCGCTTCAGTGACCACACCCTTGATCGCACCACGGACGAAAACCGACTGGTCGCCTGTTGGAACAACGGTCGCGCCGTCAGGCAGCAGCTCACGAACGCGCGGCAGACGCGCCCTGATTTCATTGACGATGCTCAGCGTCGAAGCTGAACCCGTCTTTTGGATCGACATCAGCACGGCGCGGCGCCCGTTCACCCGCACGATATTGGTCTGCGGCGGATGGCCGTCGTGCACGAAGGCCACATCGCGAATATAGGTCGTGGCACCCGCGTTGTTCGCGCTGCGGATGGGCAGGTTATTGATGTCCTCGAGCTTGAGAGGGCTCGAATTGAGCTTCACTGTATATTCAGTGTCGGCGATCTTCTGCGTACCGGCGGGCACTATCAGGTTCTGGTTGGTGATCGCGTTGTTGACATCGGTCGCGGTCAGACCCTGCGCCCGCAGGGCATCCGGCTTCAAATCGACCTGGATCTGACGGGTTGCGCCGCCGAATGGATACGGCACCGACGCGCCGGCGATCGTCGCCACCTGGGCGCGAATGACCTGGTTGCCAAAGTCGAACAACTGGGCCTCGGTATGGCGGTTGCTCGACATGGCCAACTGGAGGATGGGGACGCTCGCCGCGTTGTATTTGAGGATGAGCGGCGGTTGGACGCCGGGCGGCATGTTCTTCAGTGACTGCTGGCCGAACGCGGTGACCTGCGCCATGGCGAGGTTGATATCCACGCCCGGCTGGAAGAACAACTTGATGACCGCTACGCCGGGATAGGTCTGGGACTCGACGTGCTCGATGTCGTTGACGATCGTCGTGGCGTAGCGCTCGATCTGGGCGGTGATGCGCCCTGACATCTCATCCGGGGGCATGCCGGCGTATTGGAATGTCACGCCAATGATCGGAATGCGGATGTTCGGGAAGATATCCGTCGGCATACCCTTCTGCAGCGGTGTGCCGAGGATGACCAGCAGGCCGAAAATCGGCAGCAGCAGCGCAAGGACGATGAAGGTGTAGGGGCGCCTGAGCGCCACCTCGACAATCCACATAGCTAGGGTCCGGACGAGGGTATGTGCTGTCGATTATCGATAATCCTTGCCGGGGCAACAACTCTCCAAAAGGGGTATCGGGGGCCGGTGGAAACAGGTCATTTGACAAGATGTCTCGAGAACCGGTGGATCGGTCGCGCCGCAAAAGTGAACTTTTTGTGACCGGCGGAACGCGGGGCCCGGCGAGCCCTTGATTCCACCAGGATCAATTCGCCGGAGACACCATGCTCACTCATCTGGACCCGACGTCGCTGCTGGCCGTGGGTCTGCTGGTGTTCGCTCTTGCCATGGTGTTGATGTTCGAGGCCACCAATGGCTTCCACGACGCGGCCAATGCCGTGGCTACGGTTATCTACACCAAAGCGTTGCAACCAACCCCGGCTGTAGTGTGGTCGGGTGTCATGAATTTTATTGGCGTGCTCGTCGGCGGCATCGCTGTCGCTTACGCATTGGTCGAGTTGCTGCCGGCCGAGGTGCTGTCACCCCCTGAAGGCGGTCCCGCGGTGGCGATGTTGATCGCCTTGCTCGCCTCCGCACTGTTTTGGAACATTCTCACCTGGTGGTTCGGGCTCCCCAACTCCAGTTCCCATTGCCTGATCGGCGCTCTCGTTGGGGTGTCGGTGGGCAACGCTTTCGCGCACTCAAACGGTTTGGGTTCCGTCCATTGGCACCAGTTGTGGACGGTTCTCGAAGGCCTGGCGTTGTCGCCGGTGTTGGGATTTATCCTCGCCGGGGGGCTCTATCTGGTGACGCGCAAAACGGTACACGACCCGCATCTGTACGAGCCGGCCGGCGACAAACCACCGGTGTGGTGGATGCGCGCGATACTGATTTTCACCTGTACCGGCGTCAGCTTTGCGCACGGGACGAACGATGGGCAGAAGAGCATCGGCATGATCATGCTCACGATCATCGGGCTGTTCCCGGCAACTTATGCGCTCAATCCGGAGGCCGGACATGCGTTGGCCGACCTGCCGGCCGTCATGCAGAAGGCGCAGCCGCTGATTGAGAAATACGGCGACGAGCAGAAAATGACGGCGCTGCAGTCCGTGCGATTCATTGAATCACAAGGTAAGGGGATCACCCGCCTGGCAAGCGCCGCTACCTCCGACAACGGTCAACCTGTTGGACTGGGCTCGGAGGCCGCCCGACAGCGCACCGGCGTGCGCGACAACATTTATCAGGTCATCGCTCAGCTCAAACACGTTGAGGATGCGGACGGTGCATCCAAGGATGATCGGAAACAGGCCAAGGAACTGAGCAAGCAACTCGGCAAGACGGTGGAATACGCGCCCTGGTGGGTCCGGGTCCTGAGCGCGTTGTGCCTGGGGTTTGGAACGATGATCGGCTACAAGCGGATTGTGACCACCCTCGGCGAGCGGCTCGGAAGAGTTCACATGACACCGGCGCAGGGAGCAGCCGCCGAAGTTGTGTCCGCCGCGGTGATTGGAGTTGCCGGATTTACCGGGCTGCCCGTGAGCACGACTCACATCGTGACATCGGGTATAGGCGGCACGATGGTGTCGGCTGGCGCAGGACTTCAGTACGCCACGATCTCGCGGATCGTGATGGCGTGGGTGTTTACCCTGCCGGTGACGATTTTGATCTCGGCCGGGATCTACTACCTGTTGGTGAGCCCGCGCCTGGGGCTATAGGACGGTGACCTGGCGGAGGGCTATGAGCACGGCATCGGGGTGATTGCCGAGCCAGTCACGGATGGTGCGATTCTCGATCCGGGCTGCCATGGCCCACTGCACAGCCAGGCTCCGGTTGCCCTCTGCTTCGAGAGCCTTCGCTTTCTTGATGCATTCCCGCGAGGTCGCGGACAGGCGCTGTACGTGGGAGAACGGCACGATCGATCCGTCAGCAAAGGGAATTGCTACGCCGAATGAATCGAAGTAAGCGTAACAGGCCGATGGGCGACGGCAGCCGGTGAAATCATTGGCCGCCGCTTTCAGGTAAGTGGCTGCCTGCACCACCTCCGCCGAACTCACATCGCTCGCGGCCTGCGATCCGTTGGCGCTGACGTCCGTCTGCGGCGGTTGAGCGGTCGGCTGGTCCCCACTAAGCGTCTGTGACTGCGCGGCGGTTACCAATACAACCGCGAGCATCCCTGCTAAGCATTTCATCTCATCAACGTTAGCGGGCCCACCCGCCCGTGGCAATGACCCCAATCACAGACAGTCAGCCCACACTTTCAGCCTTGATTGCCGCCAATTCGCGCCAACGTATCCATCTCCCAGGACTCCCGGTGCGTGTACATGATCCCATTCTCGGTCCTAGACCTCTCCCCCATCACCCAAGGCAGCAACCCCGGCCAATCGTTGCGCAATTCCCTGGATCTGGCCCGTAACGCCGAAGCACTAGGCTTCAACCGATACTGGCTCGCCGAACACCACAGCATGCCCGGCATCGCCAGCGCCGCTACCTCCGTAGTGATCGGCCACGTAGCCGCCGGCACCTCCCGAATTCGCGTCGGTGCGGGCGGTGTCATGCTCCCCAACCACTCACCCTTGGTCATCGCCGAACAATTCGGCACCCTCGAAGCCCTCTTCCCCGGCCGTATCGACCTGGGACTGGGCCGCGCTCCAGGCTCGGACCAAATGGCCGCCCGCGCACTGCGCCGCAACCTGGCCACCAACCCCGACGAGTTCCCCAACGACGTCATCGAGCTGATGCACTATCTCGGCCAACCGCAACCGGGTCAACAAGTCATCGCCGTCCCCGGCATGAACTCCAACGTGCCGTTGTGGATACTCGGCTCGAGCCTGTTCGGCGCCCAGGTCGCCGCCGCCCTGGGCCTGCCATTCGCATTCGCCTCGCACTTCGCTCCGGCCATGCTGCAGGAAGCACTCGACATCTACCGCGCCCGCTTCCGCCCCTCCGCCCAACTCGACAAACCCTATGTCATGTTGGGTTTCAACGTATTCGCCGCCGACACCGACCAGGAAGCACAGCTGCTGGCCAGCTCCATGCAACAGGCCTTCGTCAACCTGCGTACCGGCCGCCCCAGCCAGCTGCCGCCTCCTGTCGCAGGCTACGCCAATCAACTCCCGCCGCCCGCCAGGGCCATGTTGGATGAAGTCCTATCCTGCTCAGCCATCGGCGCACCGGGAACGGTCCGCGACGCCATCGCGAAGTTCATTGCGCGCACCCAGCCCCAGGAGCTCATGATCACCTCGCAAATCTTCGACCACGCCGCCCGAGTGCATTCCTATAAACTGACCGCCCAGGTGCGAGACCAGCTGTAAAACGGTGACACTCTATGACAGACGGGCGCAGACTGCGCGTGGCCAGCGTGCAGATGGAGCACACGGAGGGCGACAAGGAAGCCAACTTCGCGACCATCGAAAAATTCACTGCTGCCGCGGCCGCGCAGCACGCCCAACTCGTGGTATTCCCCGAATGCTGCGTAACCGGCTACTGGTTCATCCGCAACCTGTCGATAGCGCAGTTGGCAGCCCTGGCGGAACCCGTTCCAGATGGCCCCAGCACCAAACGCCTGCGCGACCTGGCCCGGCGTTATTCCATCACTGTCGGCGCAGGATGGATTGAAAGTGCGGCGCACGGCGCATTCCACAACACATATGTGGTCGCCCTTCCCGACGGCACGATCCATTACCACCGCAAGATTCAATCATTCGAGCACTCCGCCATCCGCAGCGGCAGCCGGTACACAGTGTTTGCTCTGCCCGGCGGCCTGCGCGCCGGTATCCTGATCTGTTACGACAACAACATCATCGAGAACACCCGGATGACGGCACTCGCGGGTGCGGATGTATTGTTGGCTCCGCACCAGACCGGCGGAGTCGGTGGCAAGGACCCGCACCGCATGGGTCTGATCGACCCGGCCCTGTGGGCCAACCGGCACCAGGATCCTGAAGCCATCGAACGGGAGTTCCGCGGTGACAAAGGTCGGGGCTGGCTGATGCGCTGGCTTCCGAGCCGCGCCCACGACAATGGCCTGTTCCTGATATTCAGTAACGGCGTAGGCGTCGACGACGATGAGATTCGCACCGGGAATGCCATGATCCTCGACCCGTATGGCCGCATCCTGGCTGAAACCTGGAAGCCCGCGGACGCCATGGTCGTTGCCGATCTCGATGCCAGCTTACTGGAGCATGCCACCGGGCGACGTTGGATCCGGGCACGCCGTCCCGAGCTCTACGGGCCGCTGACCATCCCCACGGGTCGAGAACGCGATACACGCGACCTGAAATTTGATAAATAGAGCGCCTCGAAAAAAAGGGAGTGCCGCATGGGGTCACGAATTCTACGTTGGATGACGCTCGCCTGGGTTTGTGGAGTAGCGCAGGCAGCCCCGCAACCTTCCTTGCATGACCAGCTGACCGCACTCGCCAAGGACATCACCTACACTACGGCAGCGCTGTTTCCCACCCAGGCTACGCAGCTCGGCATTGCCGGCCATGACGCGCAACTCGACACTCCTTCGGAAGCCAACCGCGCCGCCTATATCGCCAGGCTGCAACAGTGGCGGAAGCAACTCGACCAGCTTGGATCAACAGACGCGGCATCCCTCGTTGATCGTGACGATGCGCTGCTGTTGCGCGCGCAACTCGTTGGCAGCCTGAATGCATTGCAGATTCACGCTACCGACCGAAAGGACTATTCCGCCGGCGCCAACACCATCGTGGGCGCTATTTTCAGCCAGCTGCAATTCATGCCCGTCGCTGGTCGAGATGGCCGGACCGCCGCCGATGTCAATCGTGCCTGGAAGGATCTGGTCGAGCGACTGGGGAAAGCGCCGCAATACATCGTCGCTGCCCAGACGTTGGTCACCCAACCCGGGCACCTGTATGGCGTAGTGGGCAGCGAAGAGCTGGAAGGGGTGCGAAGTTTCTTCGACGGCGCACTGACGGAGGCCGCCAAAGCTCACTACGCACACGATGCAAAATCGCTCGGCCGCTTCACCGCCGCACGCGATGCCACTCTCGCCGAGATTGAGAAGACCAAGGCATACATCGACGCACACGTCCAACAATGGCCGGAAAACTTCGCCATGGGTCGTGAAGCCTACGACGCAATGTTGCGCGATGAGCAACTGCTCCCGCTCACTGCGCAGGATGTGGAGCGTATGGCGCAAGACGAGCTGGCACACGGCTGGGCCGAAGAAGCCTGGTTGACTGCCCAGGCCCAACACAACCAGGTTGTGTTGGGAGCACAGACCGGCGGCGGCATGGCCCCTGAGGGCCCGGCGTTGATCGACTTCTATCGCGACCGGATCGCCGAGCTGACTCGCTTTGTCAGTGAGCACGATCTGATCACCGTACCGGCGTGGCTCGGGACCATCAACGTGCAGGAGACACCGAAATTCCTGCAGCCCGTCTCCCCGGGCGCGTCGATGAATTCGCCACGGCAGTTCGCAGCCGAAACCAACGGCTACTATTTCATCACGCCACCCACTTCGCTGGCAGCCGCCGCGCAGCGCCTGGACATGAACCAGGATTTTGACCGCGACCGGATTCTATCCACGGCCGCTCATGAGGCCATGCCGGGCCACTTCCTGCAGTTGTCCGTCGCCAAGCGTCATCCCAGCTTCATCCGCAAGATGCAGAACGCAGGCACATTCGCGGAAGGGTGGGCCTTCTACGGCGAGGAGATGTTCGTACGGCTCGGGCTGTATGGCGACGACCTCGACGCCCGGTTGTTCACGGCACGCTGGGAGCGGGTCCGTGGCGCCAGAGCCATCGTGGATCCCAAGTTGGCTTCCGGCGAGTGGAGCTACGCGAAGGCAGCGGACTTCTACGCGCAGCAGACCGGGTTTACACCCGAAGCGGCGCGCGCGGCCGTGGCCGGGATCGCCACCGGGCCGGGATATTTTATTGCCTACACAGTCGGCCGCTGGCAGATCCAACAGCTGCTGTCGCAGTACATACAGCAAACGGGCGCGCGCGGCTCATTGCACGATTTTCATGATCGGCTGTTGTCGTATGGTTGCACGCCCCTGTCCGTCGTGGCGCCGGAGCTGTTGGCGGATCTGGGCAAGTCGGCGGCTGAGGTCCGCGCGGCGGCGGATTATTGATTCCGGGGCACCTGCCCGGCCGGCAGGATGCGGATTTCGAACAACTTCGGCCAATTCTTGCCCGTGACAAACAGGCGATCGTGAACGGCATCATAGGCAATGCCGTTGAGAACACTGTCCGGGCCCGGACCCCGTTCACTGACGGGCATGAGCCCGTTCAAATCCACAACGCCCGTGATATCGCCACGTGCGGGGTCGACGATAATCAACATGTCCGTGTGCCACACATTGGCGTAGACCTTGCCCTTGACCCATTCCAACTCATTGACCTGGGAAACCGGTTTGCCGTCGTAGGTAACAGTAACGCGGCTGATCTCTTTCAGGGTAGTCGGGTCCAGGAAGCGCAGATCCGGCGTGCCATCACTCATGATGAGTCGCGTGCCGTCCTGGGTGAGCGCCCAACCTTCTCCCGGGTAGGAAAAGCGGTGCAGCACCTTCAACGTGTTCAAATCGTAGACAAACCCCACTTGAGACTTCCACGTGAGGCTGATCAACCGGTTCTTCCAGTTGACGATGCCCTCGCCGAAATACTCCGGCGGGACATCAACTTTCTGCAGGACCTCGCCGGTCTCCAGCTTCTCCTTGCGAATGCTGGACTGGCGCTCGAGGCCGGTGCTCTCGTACAGAAAGCCGTTCAGATAAAACAGCCCCTCGGTGAACGCCTGGGGGTCATGGGGATAGGTTTTAACGATCTCGTAGGAGTAGACCGGCACGGCAGCATGGACGGGCAGGCCAACGAGAGCGAGTAGAAGCAGTGACTGGCGTGAAAGCATCGCCGCATTGTAGCGACGACAGCTTTCGGCGGGCTGTTACTCGTAAGTGCCGGCTTTGAAGATCAGGCCGTCATGCACCGCCCAATAGGCGATCTTGTGCTCGACCTGCCCGTTGTTCGGGTTCTCGCGCATGTACGTCACCCAGCCGTCTGGATGCGTCTTGGCGGCGTCGACGATTTCCTTGATGAAGTGCTTGCCGTGCATATCGGCCACATCGAGCCGGTTCTGTCCGACCACGTCGGGCGAAATCGGGTGGGCCAAGCAGATCCCGTTCATGTCGTGGACGTCCACGTAGTCCATGCCGTGCGAAAACGCACCGTCACGGCGATTCATCTCGGCAAGGGCCTTCTCTCGGCCATTGTTCCGGTAGAACTCGACGGCCTTGGTGACCTGGGCGATGACGTCGTTACGGCTGGGCGCGTTGGGGCTCGCCGCAATGACGGGCGTCAGGGCGAAAAGAAATACCGCAACGGCAACAAAGGCGCGCTTGAACATGGCGGCTCCTGCACTCACGTTTCAGTGCAGAAGCTTACTGCGCAGCTTCAGGGCCGCCTCAGCACCATTCCACACTTTTGCGCACTGCAACGAGCGCCGGTTTTATGGAAAACGAGCCGGAAATCAGCCCCAGAAGGACTGAATCACGAGGGCGCCCCCCAGCACCACGAGGCCGATGACATAGATTGCTTTTTTCACGGCGGCGCCAGTTTTCCAAAGCAGGGGCCCCGGTACCAAGAAGCGATGGGCATGAGGTAAGATCTCGCCCGGCTGCCGAGCCAGCCACCTGTCCGCGGAAAAGAACCCAGTTCTGCTCGATCGAGCGCACTGCATCCACAACGATCTTCGAGCCCAGCACGGCGGACACCGGGCACATTGGAGGTCGTTTATGTTTCTTACCTTGCCCCGATCGGCCGATCTCGAGCACCTGCGCGAGGCAGCCAAGTCCCTCAAGAAGCGGACCGCCGCAGGCGATGCCGAAGCCATTGCGCTGGTGGACTTTCACAGGGACGCCTCAGCCCGCGGTCAATCGGACCGTCCCATCAAGCTCGCCGACGTGCAATTCGCACTCGCGCGAGCGTACGGATTCAAAAGCTGGCCCCGGCTCAAAGCCTTCGTGGAGGCCCAGGCTCACACGCCTCTCGAGCGCGGCAACCGGCTGCTGCAAGAGGTGTTCGGCGACAACTGGGCGTTGTTGCAGGAGTTATACGAACGCCGCGACGAGCTACCGGCCGATGATATTTTTATCGCCGCCGGCGTCGGGAATGTAGCAGCGGTTGAATCCCTCATCGCCGCCGACCCAACGCTCGCACAGCGCGCCGGCGGTCCGAAACAGACACAAGCTATCACCTACGCAGCTCACGGTCGTTTTTATCTCCTCGACAAAAGTTACTACGCTCGGCAGCAACGGATCGTGAAACTGTTGTTGGCACACGGGGCGGACCCAAACTCGTCGGCTCCGCGGGATGAAGGCGATGGCCGCCTTTCCGCGCTGTATGGCTGCTGCCGCCAAACCGGAAATCCGGTGGTGGCCAAGCTCCTTCTCGATGCCGGCGCGAACCCCGACGACGGCGAGTCGCTGTACCATTCTTCGGAGCTGCAAGACACGACCTGCCTCGAGTTGATATTTGCGGCCGGCGTGCCCGACAAGGATCGCGAATGGTGCATTCGACGCGCGCTCGACGCTGAGAATCCGGACGCGGTCGCTCTTTATCTGAAGTACGGCACCAACCCCAATCATCTGCACTGGGCTCTGTTCCGAGAGCGGAGCCTGGCCGTTATCCAGCTACTCGTTGCAGCGGGTGCGGATGTCAACGAGGTTTGCAAGCCGCACTGGCTCCTGGGTCGCATCGAAGGACTGACGCCGCTGCAGGTCGCGGAACGCATCGGTGCAACAAACATTGCTGAATATCTCCTGGCGCACGGCGCCACGGACAATCGCAAACCCGTGGATTATCTGATCGGCGCCTGCTGGCGTGAGGATGAGAAAACCGTCCATGCCAACCTGCACGCGCAGCTGCTACCGCGTGATCATGGCAACGTGGCGACCGCCGCACGCTCAGGCAGGCTGAAAGTAGTCCAACTCATGTTGGATGCTGGCTTCAACATCGAGTCCCGATCCGACGATCTCGACGCGACACCACTGAACTATGCCGCAACGACGGGAGATATCGCGATGGTTGAGCTGCTCCTGGCTCGCGGTGCCAAGCAGGGTGTGTCCAACAAGCACGGTGGTACGCCGATGAGTACAGCGGTCTATTGCGCCGCGCATTTTAACAGCGGCCGAAATACATACGCCAAGGTGGTACGTGCCTTGCTCGCAGCGGGTGGTGAAATTCCGCCACATAGCCTGCAGCTGGCACTGGAACATCATCTCGATGACATCGTCGAGGTTCTGAAGGAGTACGGCGCGGCGTTGTAGACTCCACTCACCGCAGGCAAAGGCAGCTCAAATGACAGATCGGCCGGATAGTGAAGCCGCACAGGCGAAGCTCATACCCCAGATGAGCATGATGTTTCGCGCACTGTTGTCCTCCCGTGTGCGCAATCAGCTTTTCATCCTGGCAGGCGTCCTGGTTGCAGTGGTCAGTGCAACCGCCTACGGACAGATCCGTCTGAACAATTGGAACCAGCCGTTCTACGACGCGATCGAGCGTCACAACATGGACGCCTTCTTTCACCAACTCGCGGTGTTCGGAATGATCACCGGGGCACTGCTCGTTCTGAACGTCGGGCAGCGGTGGCTGAACGAGATGTTGAAGCTGAAGTTGCGCGAAGGGCTCGCGAAGGACCTCATTGAGAACTGGCTGCAACCGATGCGCGCGTTTCGGTTGGCCAGCGCGGGGCCTATCGGGGTCAATCCCGATCAGCGCATGCACGAAGATGCGCGGCATCTGACTGAGCTGTCGGCGGACCTGGGTACCGGCCTCTTGCAGGCCGGTATCCTGTTTGCTTTGTTCGTACGCGTGTTGTGGAGGATTTCGAGCGATTTCGCACTTAAGGTGGGTGGTCATACGTATGAGATACCGGGTTACATGGTGTGGGCGGCGCTCCTCTATGCGGGTTCCGCATCGTTGCTGAGTTACTGGGTCGGCAGGAGTCTGATCAACCGCAATGCCGATCGCTACGCCCGTGAAGCGGATCTGCGCTTCTCACTGGTTCGCGTCAACGAGCATGTAGACGCAATTGCACTCGCCCGCGGCGAAGCAGACGAAGCCCGTCGCATCGAATTGGAGGTTGCCGCGGTCCTCGCCGCAACCAAGCGCATTGTCATGGGCCTGACCAACCTGACCTGGGTGACTGCAGGGTACGGGTGGTTCACGCTCGTTGCGCCGATCCTTGCGGCGTCGCCGCTGTATTTCTCCGGGAATCTGTCGTTCGGTGGTCTGATGATGGCCGCTGGAGCCTTTACCCAGGTTCAGACGTCTACGCGCTGGTTCGTGGACAACTTCAGTGTGATCGCCGACTGGCGCGCCACGCTCCTGCGTGTAGCAAGCTTTCGGCAGGCCATCTTGTCGACAGACACACTGCATGGCACGGAAAGTCAGATCTCCTTTCAGGACGGCGCAGCCGGCCACTGGCGCATCGAGAAGCTGGAAATCGCCTCCCCGGCCGGTTGCACGCTCGTCAAGGAGAAGTCCGTGGATATCGAGCGCGCCGAGCGCGTGTTGATTGTGGGTGAGCCTGGGACCGGCAAGACCCTGTTGTTCCGCGCGTTGGCCGGGTTATGGCCCTGGGGTTCGGGAACGATTACGCGGCCCCGGGCAGAGAAGATCGAGTACGTACCAAGGGCGCCTTATTGGCCGCCCGGCACTCTTCGGGACGCCATGTGTTATCCATTGAAAGCAGACTCTTTCGATGCGGGGGCCGTGACAGCCGCCCTGGAGCGAATGAAGCTCGAGAGGCTGGTACCGATGTTGGACGGGAATCGGGGGTGGGAGCAGCACCTGACCGAGGAGGAGCTCAACGGGCTGGCATTTGCCCGGGTTCTGTTGCACAAACCCGCGTGGGTGCTGATGGATGAAGTGCTCGACAGCCTGGACGCGGACACACTCGCATTGATCACCGATGCCATGGCCAAGGAACTGAAGGACAGCACCATCATTCACATTGGACGGCAGATGGCGAACGATTCTACTTTCAAGCGGGTTATCCATCTCATCAAGGACCCGACTGTCCGACGCCTACCGCGCAAGGGGTTGCGTACAAATAAGAAGATCGGCATGCCGGAGCCGCAGCCGAAGACAGCTTGAATTGAGTCACCTGTGAACAGCGTCACATAACGCCCGCGGTGCGTGCATATTGGTGACGCATGCCTCGGACTTAAGTCGCACGAGTCCGGTACTTTCGCCTCAATCATGTTGCGATTGTTGCGACTTACACTCATTACGCTGACGCTGGCGGTGCCAACGGCCTCCTACGCCCTCGGTTTGGGGGATATTCACGTTGACTCGGCCTTGCATGAGCCGCTGGTCGCACAGATCGAGCTGGTGGGCGTGCTGGATGAGGAGCTCGGGCGCGTGACGGCGACGCTCGCCAGCGATGAGCTGTTTCAGAAATATAACCTCGAGCGCGCGCCGTTCATTTCCGGAACGACGCTGAAAGTCGGTCGGGATGCGCAGGGACGGCCTGTACTGAACATGCGCTCGACCGAGAAGTTCACGGAGCCGGTGGTTACGTTGCTCGTGGACTTGCATTCGCCTGGTGGGGAGTTGGTTCGCGAGTACACGCTGTTCCTCGACCCGGCTGGGTTGACGCCGGCCACGTCGGCCTTCGCTCCCGCGTCCGGTTCGGGTTCCGAGTCAGCCTCGGGTTCCGCGTCAGCCTCGGCGCATGCGCCAGCCTCGGGGCCTGCGTCGGCCTCGGGACCTGCGTCAGGCTCGGCTCTCACGTCGGCCTCGGCGCCTGCGTCAGCCTCGGGACCTGCGTCAGGCTCGGCTCTCACGTCGGCCTCGGCGCCTGCGTCAGCCTCGGGACCTGCGTCGGCCTCGGCTCCCACGTCAGGGTCAGCTCTCGCGGCAGGCTCGGCGCCCACATCGGCCTCGGCGCCCGCGTCAGCCTCGGCACGCGCGTCAGGCTCGGGTCCCGCGTCAGCGGCGGTCGGCGCGAACTACAGGCTGCTGGGCCAAACCCACGTCGTCGCTCGTCGCGACACCCTGGCGCGAATCGCCGCTACCACCGGCGCCCGCTCGCGCACTGAACGCCACCGGATGATGATCGCGATCTATCGCGCCAATCCCGCCGCCTTCCAGAAAAACTTCAACCGGATGCACACCGGTGTGACGCTGACATTCCCCACTGCCGAACAGTTGGCGGCGATCTCTCTAGACGAGACGAATCGCGAGTACGACGCGCAGATGGCTGAGTGGCGCGCCTCCGTTCACCACAGCGCCGCCTCCGCCCCCAGCCCAACTGTCACACCCATACCCACCCCGGTGGCCGCGGCCCCAACGGCCCCGGCCCCCACTACAGCCGCCGACCGCGACCCAGCGATTCTGAACCAGCGGATTGCCACCCTCGAGCAGTCACTCGCTGCCATTCAACAGGAATTGAAAAAGCCGCTCCCGGTGCCAACACCAGCGTCAGCAGCAGCATCAACACCGGCATCAGCACCGGCATCAGCACCTGCCCCAGCACCCGTCGAAGCGCCGGTCGCAGCACGCGTCCCCGCTCCGGCACCTGTCGCAGCACGCATCCCCGCTCCGGCACTTGTCGCAGCACGCGCCCCCGCACAGGCCGCGGTCGCAGCCCCCATCGCCGATGAAACGGCGACCGAAGCCGACGAGGACGACGCCCCGCCGGTGAAACACCGGGGTCTGCAGTTGATAGCCATCGGCGCCACCGCCGGACTGATCTTCTTCGCAGGCGCCTGGTTCTACCTGCGCCGTCGCAACCACGCCTACCACATGACCCCGCGCTACCCCGTACAGCCCGTGGTGAAACACATTCCTGACTCCGCCGCGGAGTTCAGCACCCCACCCCCGCCTGTTCCGCAAAAGGCCGCGGCCGCCAGCGAGTCCGTCGAGGCCAAACAGCCGGCGCTGCCGGATTCGAAGAAAGAGTCGAGTTGGTTCGAAGACTCCTTCAGCACCCCGATTGCCGATCTACTCAATGACCCGACGGTCAACCTCCAGGTGGAAGACACCGCGAAGCTGCCTTTTGCGACCTACGAGGCGACCGCGAAGTTGCCCAATGCAGCCGGGTCGACCCAGGACACCGAGGTCCTGGTGGCACCGGAGCTGGAATTCGCCGGCGACACCGTTGAGCAGAAATTCTCCTTCTTCAATCCGGAAGCCACGCAGAACACCGAGCACGTGGTGATGGGCAGCGGCCTGAGTGAGCCCAAGCCCTTTGTTGAGCGCCGCAAGAATCCCGCTGACGTGTTGCGTCAGGCCATTGAGAAAGAGCCGGATCGCAGCGACCTGCGCCTGAAGCTCCTCGAGCTCTACTACACGGCTGCGGAGGAAAACCGCCGAGCGTTCCTCGACGCTACCCGCCAGCTCGCGAAGAACGAGAAGCTCGCAACGCCTGAGGACTGGAATCGAATCGCCGATATGGGCCGCACCATCGCGCCCGATGACGAGCTGTTCTCCGCCGACGGCAACGTCGACGGCAAGCGCGTCGCCTGAACCTGTCGCCAACCTCCGACTGATGCTACAGCCGCGTTGCAGCGGTTGAACATAACTCCGCCCTAACAGCGTGCAGCGGGAGCCGTTCCCGGGGCGCCTGGGAGTTCCTCCCGACTTTTGGCTCAACATTGTGCACTGCGTCACAGATACCGGTGTCATCGACGTCATCTATTCGCGACGCCTCGAGGTACATTCCCGGCCACTCGTTCGTTTTCGATCGTGTTTGTTTTGGGTTGTTTGTTTGCTCGTGTACTCGAGGCCATTAGGGCCGCTTTCCATTCATGAAGAGGGAGACTCATTGTGCGACCGAAGACGTTGCTGAACCTTTGTATTGCAATTGCGTTACTGTCCGCCCCGTTGTCCAGTGCCTATGCCGATGACGACAATGGACCGGGCAGCGACAACCGCCCGCTGCCTCCACCCCTGCCAACATGTTGTGTTCCTGCGATCAAGGACTTTCCGATGGTGAACGCCAACTACGGCAACACCATGTATTCGGCACTGCCGCTGATCAACAAATTCACCATCGGCAAACTGGGCGGCGCCTGGGAATTGCATGTCGATGGCGGCGCGATATCCGGCGCCAGCCAACAGGCGACGCCTATTGAAGTTGGTGGTGTCATATACGTACAGAGCGCCGCGCAGACCATCACTGCCGTCGATGCCCGCACCGGCGTCATCAAATGGCAGTTCGCCGGCGGCGGTACTGTTGGTATCGTGCGCGGCGTGGCAGTGGCTCAAGGCCGGGTATTCGCCTCGTTGACGGGCCGTCGGGTCGTTGCGCTCGATCAGGCCACCGGTCAACAGCTTTGGCAGATCACGCTGAACGACGCCAATTATCCCGGCGGCACCACACCCACGGCTCTAGTGTATTACGACGGGTTGGTTTACGTGGGAACGGGCGGCGGCGACTCGGCCTATCGCGGCCGTGCCTATGCGTTGAATGCCAGCGATGGCAGCATCGCCTGGACGTTCTGGGGCACCGCAGCCCCGGGAACTCTGGGTGGCGACACCTGGACCGGCGACTCCTGGAAAACCGGAGGGGCCGCGCCCTGGATGCACCCGGCGGTCGATCCTGAGCTGAACGTCGTCTACTGGACTTTCGGCAACCCGTTCCCGGTGATGGATGGATCCACACGCGGCGGCGACAACCTGTTCTCCGACTCGATCGTGGCGATGGATGCGCACACGGGCGCCTACCTCTGGCACTACCAGACCGTCAAACACGACCTCTGGGATGCTGACAATACGATGGCACCGGTCCTGATGGACCTGAAAGTCAAAGGCAAACTCCGCAAGGCCGTCGCGGTCGCAGGCAAGACCGGCTATCTCTACATCTTCGACCGTGTTACCGGCCAACCGCTGGTGGGCATCGACAACAAGCCGGTTCCCCAGGAACCGCGTCAGTTGACGTCCAAGGTTCAGCCGATCCCGGTCGGCGACCCGTTCGTCCCGCTTTGCCCGGACGGCAAGGTCGAGCCGACTCTGCTGCCCGTACCTAACTACGTCGTGGGCTGTCTGTTCACGCCGTTCTGGGACAAGACCACGCTGGTCACCCCTGGCAGCGCGGGAGCCGCCACCTGGAATGCCATTTCGTTCAACCCCGGCACCCAACTGGTCTACTTCGGAGCCGCCCTCATCAACGGCGCCTGGACCAACACCGGTAAATACCGGCCCCTCGGCGAGTACCGCAACGGCGGCCGCATCGTCGCGATGGACCCGGCCACCAATCGCCTGGTCTGGCAGAAGCACACCGACTGGTCGCTTTCGACCAACGGCATGCTGACCACCGCTGGCAACGTGATGTTCATCGGGCAGCCTGACGGCTACCTCGTTGGCTATGACATCACTAATGGTCGCGAGCTGTGGCGCTTCCAGACCGGAGCCGGCGTGCATACCTCCCCGATCACTTACATGATCGATGGCGAGCAGTACGTGGCGGTGTTTGCAGGTGGCAACAGCGTGCCGTACGCCTCACCAACCGGCGACAACCTCTGGGCGTTCAAGCTGGGTGGCAAGGTGCCTCAGGCCGCGGTTCCCACTCCGCCGACCGACCGGCAGCCCATCAACGCGGCGGCCGTCGCCGGCAGCACCGTTTCGAACACTGTGCTGTTGGGTGTGACGAGCGCGACCGGTGCCGAAGCGAACACCAACCAGAACGCGATGTTCCCGCAGAACCTGACGGTTCCGGTGGGTACTCTGGTGACCTTCGTGAATCCGGCCACCAATGCGAGCAACCATTGCGCGGACTCGTTCTTTGATCACGAGTTCGACACGGGTGTGCTCAAGCCGGGCCAGACGTTCTCCCATGCCTTCAACAAGGCGGGCGAGTACTTCTACAACGACTGTGTGTTTCCGCACATCACAGGCAAGGTTGTAGTTCAGTAAGTCCATCTGAGCGTTGACGCGGAACCTGTGGAGGGCCTCAAATGGCCCTCCACATCCCTCTCAGTCCTTCATCAGCGCGTTGCGCAGATGGCTCGCCAACTGAGTATCGCCGGTCAACTCGGCCGCCTGCACCGCTCCTATGAGGGCACCGCGCCGACCCGGCGCTGAGACCAGAGCTGCCTGGTATTCCTTCAGAGCGTCTTGCGGCTGATTCAGTGTCAGCAACAGATCGCCCAACTGCTCCCGCGCCGGCACGATCGGGCCCGGTGTCAGAGGCAGTTTCTCAACAGAATCCTCCGCGGCCGCAGCCAGGCGCAGCGTTTTGACGGCCTTCTCAACTTGGGAGCTGGCCGCCAACTGCCAGGCCAGAGCCTCCTGGCTCAACACTTCAGTCTGCTTGGCCCAGTAAGCATTGCCGGCCGCGTGCAGTTGTTCCTGACACTTCCGCAGCTCTGCGATGTCGCCGTCGGCGTCCTTCGGATGGCCACTGCGGGATTTAGCTTCGGCACGTGCCCAATAGACGAGCGCCGCAATGTTGGGAGGCGATTGCGGCAGTGGTTGTAAGACGGCCGCGTCGTCCCACTTGTGCTCCTCCACCGCAAGCCGGATCGGCATGGCGGTCGCCGCGTATCCCACTTTGAAATCTTTTCCCATCAAAGAGCCCATGTCCTGCAGCGATGCAACAACCCGCTGCGCATCGTTGGTCCGCCCGCGCTGCAGGTATGCGTAGGTGAGGTAATCCATGGCATGGAGCTCTTCACCTACATCACCCTGACTGTGCGCGGCAGCGCGGGCAGCGTTGTTGGATGCAATGGAATCATCCCAAAGGCCGAGGCGCGTGAAGATGTGCGACGGCATATGCAATGCATGCGGAGCTGAAGGCGCGATTTTCGAGTAAGCGCGCGCAGCCGCCACTCCCTGCGCCGCCAATTCACCGCTGTCATACGCATGAATCAGATAATGAGCCACACCCGGGTGGTCGGGATGAGCTTGATAGATAGGCTCCAGAATCGACGCGGCCAGCTTCTGGTTGGCGTGGGTCTGGTCCTCAGGCGATGCGGTCGCGATCAGTGACAATGCATAAAACACCTGTGTCTCGGT
>Ga0181534_10000950_pt1 | contig 19711 bp, 16 predicted proteins | sample PEATcosm2014_Bin_37_FD_119758 | JGI IMG/M metagenome (GOLD analysis project Ga0181534, IMG submission 119758) | Peatland microbial communities from MTU Mesocosm Facility, Houghton, MI, USA - PEATcosm2014_Bin17_10_metaG | ecosystem: Environmental > Terrestrial > Soil > Wetlands > Peat | place... | reverse complement strand
TTTGCCATGACTGATTTACACAAGACCATCCGCCGCCGTTCGCGTGACCAGTTCGCGCACTATCGCAAGCGCATTGTCATTTCACTTGAACCCGGAGACGTGATCGGGATGCGGCTTGAACGCACCCGCACCACCTACCGCGCACCGCTCGCCAGTGTGTTCCGCACGCTGGCCGACTGGCACGCGCGAGCCGAAGCCCGCGCCAAGCGGGAAGCCCGCAAACTTAAACACTTGAACCACTGACACCATGAATACAAACCAAAACGATTCACCATTCGGCCCCATCATTTACAGCTACACCAGAGCGCAGGCCGTCGCCGACGGCGTGCAAGTTGAAGTCACCAAGACCGCGCAGGAAGCCGGAATCAAATTTCCGGTGTTCCTCACGCGCACGGTTTTCGATTCATTCGTGACCGTGCCGGAAGGCGTGACCGGCCAAGACGAAGCCGGACGCCTTTGGGATATTGTCTGGATGCTCCGTTTCGGAATCCTTCGCAGCCGCCCAGGTTGCGACCGCATCCCGGTCGCGTTCTATGTTCGCAACGACAACCGCGCAGCGCGGCTTGTCAAACTCATCGCCACTTGCGGCGCACTCGACATTGACGACCCGCAGCCCGCCATCACCTTGATGATGCCGGACGAAGATTGACCGGCAGACAATCACCGCGCCCGGCGTCAGTCTGGAAAGACCGCCGGGCGCAAAAAAAACGGCGAAACGCCCTTTGATGGTCGTTTCGCGCATCCAGAAAGTTTCTGGTGTTACGCGCACCAGACCGCGCCAAAGGTCATCGCCCTTTGGAATCCATATTGTGAAAACTAAAGCCCCCTCACACAACGGAACCCGATACCGGAGTTGGCGACGTTCGGGTAGACGCTGAAGCGATAGGCACAACGCGCGTAGTCGGCGTTGTAGCCCCAAAAGCCGCCGCGCAACACACGGTAGCCCGATCCTGGCCCCGCTCCCGTGGGATTATTTGTGGTGGGTTGGCCATACGGCGTCCCATACCAGTCCCAACACCACTCGTAAACATTCCCCGCCATATCGTAAAGCCCATAGCCATTCGGCGCGAACGAACCCACCGGACTCGTGTAAGGAGACCCTCCCGTATTGAAGTTGGTGTTGTAGCCGTTCGGACCCAAATCGTAGCTGTAACTACCGGTGCTGCCGTAGTAGTTGGCTTGGCCCTCAGAAATGCTGTTGCCCCACGGAAAACGGTTGCCCGCCAACCCGCCCCGCGCCGCCTTCTCCCACTCCGCTTCCGTCGGCAACCGAAACCCGTTCGCCGCCAGATTTTGATAGACCGTCGTGCCAGTGTCCCCATTCGTGAACACCTGCGTAAAGCCCGCATCCGTGAAATACACCGGCGTCAAACCCGCCTGCTGCGACCGCGCATTGCTCCACTTCACACAGTCAAACCAGTCCACTGTCTGCACCGGCTGATTCGTGGCGCTGTTCTTGCCCAAACCCGCATGCACAAAGCTGTAGCCGTGGCTCGTGGCATACGCAGACACATTCGTCCATTGACTCCAGCTCACCAGATTTACATCCATGTAAAAGGCGGACACATACACATTCGTCGGATTCGCATCCGTGATGTCAGGATCATTCGTGGCGGTGTTGTAGAAAAGGGAGTTGCCCATGGTAAACGAACCTGCCGGGATCAGCACCATGCCCGCCGTCGTATTGGTCGTAGCCAGCAACCGGAAATAACCCGCCGGGGCGGAGTTTGTCACCGTCGCGGCATTGACCGTCACCGCATTGCTCGCCGTCACCCAGTTCGGTGTCGCCAGATTCGTCGTCGTCTGCAACACGTAATTCGTGCCGCTCACCGGCCAGTAAAGCACGGATTGCCCGCCCGGTGCAGGGGCAATGCCCAGATTCGTCACTTGCGCCGTGGTTGAATGAACGCCAGCCAGCACGGCCAGCCCGATAAACAGGGATTGGAGTTTGTTTTTCAAGTTTTCGTTGGTTGTGGAAACAGCAGTTGACACCGGGACGCCACAATCGAAGGTTCGCAGCCAACAAACCTCAAATTATGAAGCCAGAACCATCATGGCTTTTTAAGCCCAAATATCAACCCTCAAAAAACCTCTTGGCTTCCCTACACGCCGCGCAACTTTCGTTGCGTGATCGTGCGCGACTTCGTTGCGACGAGATACCGGAGGACATCGGCGGCATCATCGCCGCCAATGCCGTCCTCGTCGCAATCAACTTTCAAAACATCCTCTGGCCGGTTCGGATCATGTTGCAATGCCGGCAAAGTTTCCAGCAGGCGACCGCACCGCTTGTGAATGAAAAGTGTCGGCTTCACGCCGCCCTCGACATCGCCGAACCGCTGCAAAATTTCCGCCCAGCCGTTCACGCGGTCAGTGTTCGCGCACCGCAAAGAGATTCCAAGCTTCGCATATTGCGCGGCAATCGTGGTGCCGTCGCTCTGGCGGGAAAAAACATCCGCACCGGCCACAATTCGTTTCAAATCCTCGACTGAAAGCTTGCGCTCGCCGATTTTGTGCCGCGCCAGCATCGCCTTGACCGCCGCCGCGTGACGTTGCGGCAGCCAAAGCCGCTCCGCGTGTTCGTCCACGATGAAAATGTTTCCGTCGCCGTCGCGACAGCCGAGCAAAACGACGGTGTAATGCGCGAAACCGTAATCCAGCGCGGCAAACCACTCCACTGCCCGCGAATCGTCGAAATCCTCGACGACGTGAACCTCGCGGCGCAACGTCGTGAAATACTGCCCGGCGGCAATGTCCCAATCGCCGTCCAGCCACGCCCGTTTTTGCCAGCCGGTGAGATTTTCCAGCACGCGGACATATTCGGGATTGTTCCAGCGGTTATCCGTGACCCGCGCCGGGATGAATCGCGTTTCCGTCTCGCGTTTTTCCTGAAACGGCACGATGAATTTCGCCCGATACCAATTGTGACCGACGCCGCCGGGATTCGTGGTCGAATAAATGCGCGGTCGGAAGTTGGATTTGGACGTGCGGCAGCAAGTTGAAATGTCCTGGTATTTTCTTGCGGTGAGCGTGGTTGCCTCCTCGATGCCAATCACGTCGTATTCAAGACCGAGGTAGGCATCAATGTCTTTTTCATTCTGAAAATGACCCGCGATGATCCGCGAGCCGTTGGCAAACGACAGAATCCCGCGAAACGCCGAAAATTCATGGTTCAACCGCCCAAACAACCGGCGGCGCAAATCCTCGAAATGCTCCAAATTCGCCTTGCCAACTTTCCGCAGCAGCAGGCATTTCAAGCCCGGCACGCGCTGGCAATCATCCGCGCCCATTTGCGCCAGCAACCAGTGAGATTTTCCGCCGCCCCGAGCGCCGCCGTAGCCAATTGCCATTGGCCCGTCCGGTGCATCACACCGTCGCGCCGCCGCAGACGCGGCCAGTTGCCGTTCCTGCAAAATCACTTCGGCGCTGGCGAAGCGATCCATTTGCGCTTTCGGGCAACCGGCGCGGCGACCGGCCAGAAAATAGTGTTCCCAGGGCGTCATGCGGTTTTTTCCGGCAACACCGCCACGGTTTGCACATCCACAATTTCCCCGGTGGGTGCAGGCTCCGCCTGCCCATAGATTTTTTCCAGCGCCACCGTGACCTCGACACGCAACCCCGGCAGATCGTCGCCGCCGCGCCGCTCGCCATCCGTGCCGAGGCCCGTCGCCAGCCGGCCAAGTTTGCTGGCAATTTCCAGCATCCGGGCGGTGTCCGCGAGGTTGGCATAGACCTTGTCTTTTGCCATGAAAGCGTCCAACGCTTTTTCAGCGGCGGCGATGGCCCGCTCATGCAAACGCCATTCCGTTTCGCGCAACCGCGTTTCGCGTTTTTCCCATTCCGCCGCCTTGCCCCGCGCCGCCGCCTCGACCGCTTCGCGCTCAATGATGGCGTAGTGTGCGGCGTGTGCCGCCACGCGGTCAGTCCAAGCAAATTTTGCCGACCAGCGCCCCAGCATCGTTACACTCTTATGCAACTTTTGTGCAACCGTTGCCAGCGACCGTTCCGTCCCCATGCTCAAATACAGACTGAAGGCGGCAAATGCCTTGTTTGATTCTCGCGGCAGTTGTTCAAACGGATGATTTGTAGTTTGGACTTTCATTTGAATGATTTGGGGAGCAGCCACTTGAAACGGGCGGCGAATTTATTCGGGACATAATCCATCGTCTTGGAAATGGCACCTAGCCGGGCGAGCTTGTCCCGAATCCCCGCTGCGCCTTTGCCGGTGATACCCAACCGGGACGCCAAGTTGTCCCGCGCAATCGGAAAATCCGGTGCGCTGTCTTGCTCCGCCTTCCGGGCAAAGCTCCGCACGATCCGAAATGCGTCACGCTCGTTTTCAGTTTCCAGCCGGGTGTAAAAATCTCGCTCGGTAGCTGAAAGGCTTGATCTCCAATTTTCCATCAGCCCGGACCATAAACTTTCAAAACTTGCCATGTGCTCCTGCTCACTGGCCTCGGTGGAAACTGATTTGTGCTGAAATTGTGCCTGCGCGGTCAGTCTCGCCACTCTGACCCCAAATTGATGAAAAGCATCGCCAGTTAATGCAGCGAGTTGATCATTGCGGGTGTTTGAATTTTTGACCCTGAATTTATGAAGAAGTTCCAAGTTAACAGGGTTAGAAATAAAAGAGGGAGAGAAAGAATCTTTTTTCTTTGTATCGGGGAAGTGAGCCGATAACCCATTGCGATTCAACGGGGCAGTTTTTGACTTCCTCGATAGGACAGTTTCAAGGGAAGTGCGGCAATTTTCCCACACGATTTCAGAACAGGTTTCCGTGCCGGGATTCCAGCAACCGGGCGCACGCATCCCCTTGCCGCAACGCGATGGCAGACTGTCCGGCGGAAAAATTTCACAAACGCCGGAAGCGATGACCGTGCCGATGGCTGCGACAACCGATTTCAGCAGCCGAACCCATTCGGCAGCCGGCCGAAAATCCGGCGAGATCGCCCAGACGTGCCAGCCACCGCTGCCGCTGGTTTCCAAAATCACGGCCAGATCGGGCTTGTTCAACAATACCCGGAAAGCGGCAAAAGCCAGCTCCCGCGCCCTGTCAGCCTGGCCGGGTTGGTGGGCGTCAAAGTCCATGCCGCCCCAGCGTGATTGCTGCTGGGTGTTGACTGAATAGGGCACAAAGGCCAGACGGGATTTGGGCGAGCCGGCGATGCTGCCCCAACTCCATGAGATTGCCCGGCCAACCGACAACTTCTTGCTGCGAACATATTTTTTGCAGCCATCCTTGCCACGAAAGCCCATGACGAAATGCGTGGCGCCATTTTCGTTGTGAAGGTGCTCACAAAGGGCCGTCCATTCAATCTGCGTGTAAATCTCGTCGGCGCGTTTCGGTTGCCAACTCAAGAGGGTGAGCGGATTAGGGCCTGCCCGTTCTGAAGGGGAGAGCATCATCGAATCCCCGTTCAAGACGCATAAAGATGTCGCCCGCCGACCATGTTCTTGGCCGCCAGCGCCGCGCGAACCATGTCCACGTCGAAAAACACCAGATGGCCGATGCGGATAAACGGAATCGCCTTGGCCTTGGTCTGTTGCCGCAGCCAGCGGATGCTGGGCCGGGCGTCGTCGTCAAACAACTCTTTGAGCAGTTGTTTGGCATCCACCAGTTTTCCTTTAACAGTTATTTCATTCATCATAATGTTGTCGCAGTCAACTCGCAGTCCGCGTCTGCTCTGGCTTGCTCGGTTCCGACCGTTTGCCAGCCGCATTATTTTCGGCCTGCATCATTACGATATATGTATCACATATCTGCATTGAAAAGGTAGATATTTAATGCGTATATGCTATACTCCCGATTATGCGACCGTCGCCACAACGCCACACCCTAGCCGTTCTCCGCAAGACCATTGGCATTACGCAAAAGGAAATGGCCTCAATCTTGGAATGTTCCACCCCGACCGTTCAGGCCATTGAGTTGGGCAAGTTGAACCTCAGTGAAAAACTGGCCGGCTTGGTTTCGCACAAGACCGGCGTGAATCTCGCCTGGCTTTTAACCAATGATGTCAACCAGCCGCCGGTGGATATTGAAGGCACACCATACACCAAGGAGTTGTTTGAAAAGTATCAGGCTCTCGGCCAACTGCAAAAGCACGCCGCGCTTGGTTCATTGCAAGCACTCCATTCCTTGACCACAAACATCCGTCGCCTGTGTGCCATTCAGTTGCGCGCCTTCAAAAAAGACGATTCAGCCCTTTGCGCCTACAAGCTCGCCAAGGCGTTCGATGAATTGGAAAAACATTTCGGCGTCACCGAGGAAGATCATATCGCTGTCAAAATGCCGGAGTCCGACAAAATCGCAAAGGAGATCAAAAAGCTGCCGCAACTGGCGTCTGGCTATTTGTTGGAAGGATTTCTGACCTCGATGCGGCTTGAATCGGAGAAGAAAGAAAAGGCCAACAAATTTCCTTTCAATGTTTCAGGGAAATACGTTTGGGAAACAGACGGCCAAATCCACTACACGCCCGAACACGAGCCGCAAAAAAAGTTGGCCCGTGCCGCATCGAAATCCAGAAAGAAGTAGTTGCCGCATTCACGGAGCTTTCGGGCTGGATTGAACCCCACCAAAGAAGCGGAAAAATTTGCCATTATATTTGCCTTTAAGCTGTGTTTTGTGGCAAATATCCGCACTCCGGTTCATTCGGCTGCACTTTGAATAAAACCCGCAGAAATCAATAAACCCCTTTATCCATCGTATTTTTATTGATTTTCCAATTAAATGAAATGGTGGGTTGGCAGGGACTCGAACCCTGGACCAATGCCTTAAAAGGGCACTGCTCTACCAACTGAGCTACCAACCCACAAAAACGTTCGGAAATGCCCAAACGGCAACGCGAAACAGTCTTGCAAACTACCCGGCTGCCCGCATTCACGCAAGATTTTTCAAAATGCCGTGGCAGGATGCCGCCGGTTTGGATTTGCCTTTTACAGCCGGAATGGTTTCATCGGGGCGTGACGCGGCTGAAATTTTGGGGCGTGCGCGGCTCCATCCCGACCCCCGGGCCGGGCACGGTGCGTTATGGCGGCAACACTTCCTGCGTGGAAGTCCGCCATGGCGACGACATCATCATCCTCGACGCCGGCACGGGCCTGCGCGCGCTGGGGAGCGCGCTGCTGGCGGAATTCAAGGACCAGCCGCTCAACCTCACCCTGCTGGTGACTCACACGCATTGGGACCACATCCAAGGGCTGCCGTTTTTCGCGCCGATTTACAACCCGCGCTGCCGGTTGCGAATTCTGGGCGCGCGCGGCACGCGGGAAAGCCTGGTCAACGCGCTGACCGGCCAGATGGAAAGCAGCTATTTTCCCGTGCCGTTTTCGAAGGTGCCCGGCAACATCGAAATCGAGGAGGTCAGGGATTTCAACTTCAACATCGGCGCGGTGCAGGTGCGCGCGCAACGCTCCAATCATCCCGGGCTGTGCTTCGGCTACCGGCTGTTTTCGCCGGACGGCTTGATTGTTTTTTTCCCGGACTCCGAGCCGCACGGCGGCGGCGAAGGCGCAAAGATGGTTGATTTCATCCGCGACGCGGACGCGCTGATTCTCGATTCGCAATACGACGCCGCCGAATACAAAACCCACGTCGGCTGGGGGCACGGCTCGCTGGATGGCGCGGTCGCGCTCGCGCTGCAAGCCGGAGTCCGGCATCTCTGCCTGTTTCACCACGACCCCGACCACACCGACGAAAAAATTGACGGCTTTGTAAGGTGTGCGCGCGCACTCGTGGCGGAGGCCAAATCAGAAATGAAGGTGGACGCCGCGCGCGAGGGAATGACCATCGAACTGCCTGAGAAGTCCGAACGCTGACCCGGCCGGCTCCGCGGAAAATCCAGTTTCGAGCGGGTCCGGTTATTTGCCGCCGACCGGGGCATGGCTGGCCAGCAAATGGTGCAGGCGATGGGATAAAACGGCCAGCCCCTCCGCCAGGTCTTCCTTTTGCGCCACGACATTTTCGGGAACCTGCAGTTTGACCGGTGTGAAATTCCAGATGCCGCGGATGCCGGCTTGAACCATCACGTCGGCCGCCTCGCGCGCGGCTTCCGCCGGAACGGCGAGCACGCCCAACTTGATTTCGCCACGGCGGACGAAGCTGGCCAGCTGGTTCATGGATTGAATCTTGCAGCCGTGGATCCATTTGCCAATTTTTTGATGGTCAACGTCGAAGGCGGCGACAATCAGCAATCCGTAATTTTCAAATCCGCGGTAGCCCAGCAGGGCGGCGCCCAAGTTGCCAGTGCCGACCAGGACCGCCTTGGTCTGGTTGTCCCAGCCGAGAAACCGCTCGATGGCGTTGATCAATTCCGTCACCCGAAAGCCGACGCGCGGCGTTCCGACGATTCCGGTGATGGCCAGGTCTTTCCGCACGATGACCGGTTCCAAATGATGGACGCTGGCGAGCACCGTGCCGGAGACGTATTCCTGTCCCTCGGCCTGAAGGACGCGCAGCAGTTGCAAATAGGACGGCAGCCGTTTGACACAGGACAAGCCGGCCTTGCGCTCGAGTTCAACTTCAACGGGTGCGGCGGGCAACCCGCCCGCCTTCCGTCCGGCGGCGGAAGGCGGCGGGGAACTTTCACTGTTGGAATCAGTCTTTTCCATCATAGGCTCGCAGGAACAATTCCTTGATTTCTGGAATGAGCGGGTAGCGCGGATTCGCGCCCGTGCATTGATCGTCAAAGGCATTGGCCGCCAGCGTGTCCAGTTGCGCGTGGAACTCCTTTTCGGCGACGCCGGCTTCGCGAATCGAGCGGGGCAGGCCGACTTCCTTTTTCAACCGGTTGATGGCGGCGATCAGCAATTCCACTTTTTCGTCGGGCGTGCGACCGCCGAGCGCCAGATGGTCCGCGATGCGCGCATACCGGGCCTTGGCCGAGGGATAGGTGTATTGCGGGAAGCTGGTCTGCTTGAACGGCACGTCCGTAGAATTATAACGGATGACCGAATTAATCAAGAGCGCGTTGGCCAGGCCGTGCGGCACGTGAAACGCCGCGCCCAGCTTGTGCGCCATCGAATGGCAGATGCCCAGGAACGCGTTGGCGAACGCCATGCCGGCCATCGTCGCGGCGTGATGCACCTTTTCCCGCGCGCGGGTGTCCGCCGCGCCGTGATGGTAGGAATCCGGCAGATATTTGAACAGCAATCGGATGGATTCCAGCGCCATCGCGTTGGTGTATTCGGTGGACAGCACCGAAACCATCGCCTCAATCGCGTGCGTCAGCGCGTCAATGCCGCCATACGCCGTCAGCTTCGGCGGCATGCTCAACACCAGCTCCGCGTCCACAATCGCCATGTCCGGTGTCAGCTCGTAATCCGCAATCGGATACTTCGCGCCGGTGCGATCATCCGTTACGACCGCAAACGGCGTGACTTCCGAGCCGGTGCCCGACGTGGTGGGAATCGCCACCATCATCGCCTTTTTTCCGAGCTTCGGGAATTCATAGATGCGCTTGCGGATGTCCATGAACCGCAGGGCCAGCCCCTCGAATTCCACTTCGGGATGCTCATACATCAGCCACATGATTTTCGCGGCGTCCATCGGCGAGCCGCCGCCCATGGCGATGATCACGTCCGGCTTGAACAGGTTCATCATGGCCAGGCCGCGTTGCACGGTGGACAGCGACGGATCGGGCTCCACGTCGCAAAAAATCTCGTGATCAATCTGCAATTCGTCCAGCACACCCGTCACCCGGTCGGTGTAGTGCAGGTCGAACAGCGGTTTGTCCGTGACCACAAATGCGCGCTTGCGGCCCTTCAAATCCCGCAGCGCCAGCGGCAACGAGCCGGCCTTGAGATAAATTTTCGACGGGACATTGAACCAGAGCATGTTTTCTCGCCTTTCCGCAATTGTCTTAATGTTGAGCAGATGTTTCACGCCGACGTTTTCGCTGACGGAATTGCCGCCCCAGCTGCCGCAGCCGAGTGTCAACGACGGTTCCAACCGGAAATTGTAAATGTCGCCGATGGCGCCCTGCGAACTCGGCATGTTGACCAGCACGCGGCCGGTCTTGATGCGCGCGCCGAAGGCTTCGATGCGCTCGCGCCGGCTCGCATCCGTGTAAAGCACCGCCGTGTGGCCGATGCCGCCGAATTCCACCAGCGCCTGCGCCGTGTCCAGGGCCGCGGCAAAATCCTCCGCGGCATACATCGCCAGCACCGGCGAAAGTTTTTCGCAGGAAAACGGCTCGTCGCGCCCCACTTTTTTCACCTCGGCAATCAGCACCTTGGTCAGCGGCGGCACGGTGAACCCGGCCATCCCGGCGATTTTTACCGCCGGCTGGCCGACAATTTCGGGATTGATTCCGTTTTTTTTCAGCAAAATCGCGCCCAGCTTCTGCTGCTGTTCTGGTGTCAAAATCACCGCGCCACGCGCGACGAATTCCTGTTTGACGGCTTCATACAGCGCGCGCACCACGATCACCGACTGCTCCGAGGCGCAAATCACGCCGTTGTCAAAGGTCTTGCTCATCAGAACGGAACTGACCGCCATCCGCACGTCGGCGGTTTCGTCAATGATGGCCGGCGTGTTGCCCGCGCCGACGCCGATGGCCGGTTTGCCCGAGGAATACGCGGCGTGGACCATGCCCGGGCCGCCGGTGGCGAGAATCAAATTGATTTTGGGATGTTGCATGAGCTTCTGCGACAGTTCGACCGTTGGTTTGCCGATGCAGCCGATCAAACCCGCCGGCGCGCCCGCCGCGACAGCCGCGTCGTGAATAATCCTCGCCGCCTCCGCCGTGCAACGCGCCGCGCGCGGATGCGGGGAAAACAGGATGCCGTTCCGGGTCTTCAGAGCCAGCAGCGACTTGAAAATGGCCGTCGCGGTCGGGTTCGTGACCGGGATGATGCCGGCCAGCAGTCCGATCGGCTCGGCGATTTTTTCGATGCCAAACGACAGGTCGCGCTCGATGACACCGCAGGTGAGGGCGGCCTTGTATTTGTTGTAAATGTATTCCGCCGCGAAATGGTTTTTGATGACCTTGTCTTCGACGACGCCCATGCCGGTTTCTTGGGCGGCGAGCCGGGCCAGTGGAATCCGGGATTCGTTTGCGGCAAACGCCGCGCGCCGGAAGATTTCATCCACCCGCGGCTGGGTGAATTCCGCGTAGGCCCGCTGGGCCTTCGCGGCGGCTTCAATCATGGTTTCAAGTTCTTCCTGGTTGGTTGCAATGTTCATGGTTCGTTTTCCGCGCCATCGCCAGCCACCTCGGTTGGCGATATCGCTTTTTTAATATCGTTACTAACGTAACGATATAAAAGTAACGATATCGTGTCAAACCTGTTTTTTTGAAAAATTTTTAAAGTTGTATGTTGTTGAATTTAAATTAGATATGAATTTCTTATTGGATAAGTTGCCACCGCTTATAACTTTTGCGTTTTAACAACATTGCATTGACAAATCTTAAATCTGAATCAGAATGGAGAAAATTTTATTGAATACAAAGCAACGACATTGACATCAAACCGCAAAATTGCCCATGGAATCCAAGCCATTCAAAACCGTGCCGGAACCGACCCTGCGGCGCCTGCCGCTGTATCACCGGTTTCTGAAGGATTTGCAGGCGGCGAACCGGGAGTTCGTCTCGTGCACCGATATTGGGCTGGAATTGGACCTCGATCCTACACAAATCCGAAAGGATCTGGAATCGGTCGGTATCGTGGGCAGGCCGCGCATCGGCTATGGCCTGTCCGATGTGATTAAGGGGCTGGAGGACTTTCTCGGCCTGAAAAACGTCAACGACGCGTTCCTCGTCGGGGCGGGCAGCATGGGTTCGGCGCTGCTGGGCTACCGCAAGTTTGAGCAATACGGCCTGAAAATTGTGGCTGCGTTTGATCTGGACCCGTCCAAAATCGGCGCGCAGATTCACGGCAAACACGTCCTGCCACTGGGCAAGCTGTCCAATCTGGCGCAGCGCATGCACATCCTCATCGGCATCATCACCGTGCCGGCGGCGGAAGCGCAGTCCGTGGCCGACCTGATGGTCGCCAGCGGCATCCGCGCGATCTGGAATTTTGCGCCCATGCGCCTGCGCGTTGCGGAGCCGATCATTGTTCACAACGAAGACCTTTATTGTTCGTTGGCTTCGCTGTCCCAAAAACTTTCCAAATCACTCCAACCGAGCGCGCCCCAAAGGCAGCCGATTCCCAGGCATCCGGGAATCGCCGCTCAACCAAACTAACACCAAGCAAAGAAAAATAATGCGAAATCAAACCAAGCCCGAATGCAGGGGACGAAAATTTGTGAAAGTTTTCACAATTCTGGACAAATATGGAAGGAAACCGTCACGGCTGGTGCCGATTCTTCAGGCCGTGCAGGAAGAATACCGGTATCTGCCGGAGGAAGTCCTGACCTACGTGGCGATGGCGCTCGACGTTTCGCCGGCGCGCGTCTTCGGCGTGGCCACCTTTTACTCGCATTTCGCCATCGAACCCAAGGGCAAACACCTCATTCGCCTGTGCGACGGCACGGCGTGCCATGTGAAAGATTCCGTCCCGATTCTTGACGCCATCCGCAAGCGGCTGGGCCTGGACGAGAAGCACAAGACGACACCGGACATGCTTTTCACCGTTGAAACCGTCGCGTGCCTCGGCGCGTGCGGCCTCGCACCGGTGGTGGTCGTGGACGACCAGGTGCATGGACAAATGACACCGGAGAGCGGCGTGAAACTGATCGAAGACGTCATGGCAAAGGAGCAGGCACAATGAACAACCCGACATTGAACATCATGGACCCCGCGATGGGCAACGGCGCCAAAACCCTGCGGCGCGTCATCGTCTGCGCCGGCACCGGCTGCGTGGCGAACGGCGCCTACAAGGTTATCGAGGCTTTCAAAAGCCAGATCGCCGCGGCGGGCATCAACATCACCACCGAATTCAAGGCCGAGGAACACCAGCACGATTTGCGGCTCAACAAGAGCGGCTGCCAGGGCTTCTGCCAGATGGGGCCGCTGGTGACGATTCTGCCGGACGGAATTCTTTACAACAAGGTCAGGGTCGAGGACGTCGCCGAAATCGTCAGCCAGACGCTCGTCGGCGGCAAGGTTTTGGACCGGCTGCTCTACGTTGATCCGGCGACAAAGAAGCATTGCAACGGCATCAACGACATTCCGTTTTACCAGCGCCAGCAACGGTTCGTGCTGAAGGAATGCGGCACGATTGATCCGGAGGATGTTCATGAATACATCCACCACGGCGGTTACATGGCGGCAAAAAAAGCGTTCCTGAAAATGTCACCGGAGCAGATCGTGCAGGAAATCCTGAAATCCGGCCTGCGCGGCCGCGGCGGCGGCGGCTTCCCGACCGGCCGCAAATGGGAGGCGGCGCGCATCCAGAAAAACGCCAAGAAGTATGTGATTTGCAACGCCGACGAGGGCGATCCCGGCGCGTTCATGAACCGCAGCGTGATGGAAGGCAATCCGCACAGCGTGCTCGAAGGACTGATGATCGCCGCACGCGCCATCGGCGCCGATGAAACGCTGATTTACGTCCGCACGGAATATCCGTTCGCCGTCGCGCGGATGAAACGAGCCGTCGAGGACGCGCAGAAAATGGGTTTTCTCGGTGACAATGTTTTCGGCTCCGGCCAGAAATTGAACTGCGAGGTGATGGAAGGCGCGGGCGCGTTTGTCTGCGGCGAGGAAACCGCGATGATCGCCTCGATTGAAGGCCAGCGCGGAATGCCGCGGCCCAAGCCGCCGTTTCCGGCGCAAAGCGGCTTGTGGGGCAAGCCAACCATCATCAACAATGTCGAAACGCTGGCGCACGTCGTCCGCATCATCAACCAGGGCGCGGACACGTTCCGCAAACTGGGTTCGACCGCTTCGCCCGGCACGAAAACCTTCGCGCTGACCGGCCACGTTGCCAACACCGGCCTGATTGAAGTTCCGTTCGGCACCACGCTGCGCGAGGTCGTTTTGAACATCGGCGGCGGCATCACCGACCGCCACGGCAAGGTGAAAGCCGACGGTTTCAAGGCCGTGCAAATCGGCGGCCCCTCCGGCGGCTGCCTGACGAAGGACCATCTCGATTTGCCGCTCGACTACGATTCGCTCCGCAGCGTCGGCGCAATGGTCGGTTCCGGCGGCCTAGTCGCCATGAACCAGAAAACCTGCATGGTCAACATCGCGCGGTTTTTCATGGATTTCACCCAGCGCGAGAGCTGCGGCAAATGCGTGCTCTGCCGCGAAGGCACGCGCCAGATGCTCTCGATGCTGGACGACATCATCGAAGGCCGCGCCACCGGCGAGACGCTGGTGCTGCTGGAAAAACTGGCCATCGCCGTTCAGAAAGGCTCGCTCTGCGGCCTCGGCAAGACCGCGCCGAACCCGGTGCTTTCGACGCTGCGTTATTTCCGTCACGAATACGACGCGCACGTTTTCCATAAATACTGCCCGACCGGCCAGTGCAAGGCGCTGGCCAAGCCGAGCATTGACGCGACCAAGTGCAAGGGCTGCACCGCCTGCGCGAAAAAATGTCCCGTCGGCGCGATCAGCGGCGAAAGGAAAAAACCGCACGTCATTGACCAGGCCAAGTGCATCAAGTGCGGCGCCTGCGCCGACACCTGCAAGTTTGAGGCCGTCGTCGGCGTGTAACCGTTCAACCGAAAATTTTTAATTGAAAAAATCATGAGTGCCACAGCAGCCACAGCAGCAGTAAAAACATTGACCATTGACGGCCGGGAAGTGCCGATCAACGGCGAGCGCAACCTGCTCGAATTGATCCGCAAGGCCGGCATTGACCTGCCGACGTTTTGTTATCACTCCGACCTGAGCGTTTATGGCGCATGCCGGTTGTGCCTGGTGGACATCGCCGGGCGCGGCGTCCAGGGCGCGTGCTCCACGCCGCCGGAACCGGGACTGAAAATCCGCACGCAGACCGAGGAGATCCGCGAGATCCGTAAAATCACCATCGAGCTGCTGCTCGCCAACCACGAACGCGAATGCACCACCTGCGCGAAGAGTTCCGCGTGCCAGTTGCAGGACGTCGCGCGCAAGCTCGGCATCCGCGATGTCCGTTTCAAGCCGGTGCATGAACGGGAGCCGGTGGACCGCTCGTCACTCTCGCTGGTGCGCGACCCGAACAAGTGCGTGCTGTGCGGCGACTGCGTCCGGTTCTGCTCGGAAATCCAGGGCATCGGCGCGATTGATTTCGCGTATCGCGGCCACGACGCGGCCGTGCTGCCGGCGTTCGGCAAACATCTCGGCGACGGCGAGTGCATCAATTGCGGCCAGTGCGCCGCCGTGTGCCCGACCGGTGCGCTCACGCCGCGTTCTGAAACCGAAGAGGTTTGGAAGGCCTTGAACGACCCGACAAAAACCGTCGTGGCGCAAATCGCGCCGGCGGTGCGCGTCGCCATCGGCGAATTGTTCGGAATGCCGACGGGCGAATCCACGCGCGGCCAGATGGTCGCGGCGTTGAAGCGGCTCGGCTTCGACCGCGTTTACGACACCTCGTTCAGCGCCGACTTGACGGTGATCGAGGAGGCAAACGAATTTTTGGGCCGCAAGACCAAAGGTGGAAAATTGCCTTTGTTCACAAGCTGCTGCCCGGGCTGGGTGAAATTCGCGGAGCAGTATTTCCCGGAGCTGCTGCCGAATTTGTCCACTTGCAAATCGCCGCAGCAGATGCTCGGCGCATTGTGCAAAGAATTGCTCCCGGCGGAGCTGAACGTGAAAAAGGAAAACCTCGTCGTGGTTTCCATCATGCCCTGCACGGCCAAGAAATTCGAGGCCAAGCGGCCGGAGTTTGCGAAGGACGGCATCGCGGAGGTGGACCACGTCCTCACCACGCAGGAACTGGCGCGGATGATCGAGGAGGCCGGACTGCGGTTCACGAAACTGGAGCCGGAATCGTTCGACATGCCGATGGGTTTCAAGACCGGCGCAGGCGTGATTTTCGGCAACTCCGGCGGCGTGAGCGAGGCAGTGCTGCGCTACGCCTCCGAAAAAGTCACCGGCAAAAAACTGGAGAACCCGGATTTCCACGCCGTTCGCGGCGAGAACGGTTTGCGCATCGTCGAAATTCCGGTGGACGGCATCGTTTTGAAACTCGGCATCGTCCACGGCTTGAAAAATGCCCGGACACTTGCGGAAAAGGTGCGGCGCGGCAAATGCGATCTGGATTTGATCGAGGTGATGGCCTGTCCCGGCGGCTGCATTGGCGGCGCGGGCCAGCCGGTGTCGCACGACACGGACACCCGCAAGCTGCGCACCAAGGGGCTTTACGACGTGGACAAAAACATGGAGCTGCACAAGTCGCAGGAAAACCATTTTGTCACGGAATGCTACCAGAAGCATCTCGGCGAAATCGGCGGCAGGAATGCGCATCGCCTGCTGCACACGCACTATCAGAACCGCCGCCGCATCGTCGGCGAGAGCATCCAGCTGGGCGACGGCCCGGTTGCGGACAAAATCAAGGTGAGCGTCTGCACCGGCACGAATTGTTTTGTGAAAGGCTCACAGGCCATTTTGCAGGAGCTGCTGCACCAGGTGGAGACGGAAAATCTTCAGGACAAGGTGTCCATCAACGCCTCGTTTTGTTTCGAGAAATGCGACCAGGGCCCGACGGTGAGCGTGGACGGCCACAAAATCCAGCACTGCACACCGCAGACCGCCAAAACGGAGCTGCTCAAAAAACTGAAAGAAAAACAGGAAAAACAGTTATGACCGACACACTTCGCAAACAAAAGGCCACGTTCATCAACGAGGCGAAAATCGCCGAGACGCTCGCCGCCGCCGCGCAGCGGTCCGACGCCGGCCGGGTTCGCGAAGTGCTGTCCAAGGCGCGGCGGATGGGGGGTCTGGATGCAAGCGAAGCCGCCGTGCTGATGGGAATTCAGGACGCGGCGCTGCTGGAAGAAGTGTTTGCCGCCGCCCGGTTCGTGAAGAATGAGATTTACGGCAACCGGCTGGTGCTGTTCGCGCCGCTTTACATTTCCAACCTGTGCAGCAACGAGTGTGTTTATTGCGCCTACCGCGCCAAAAACAAGGAGCTGGTGCGACGCGCGCTGACCCAGGACGAAATTGCCACCGAAACGCGCCTTCTCATCGAGCAGGGCCACAAGCGCATCCTGCTTCTGGCCGGCGAATCCTACCCCAAGGAAGACGGATTCGGCTACGTCCTCAAGGCCATCGAGACCGTTTATAACACGAAGAGCGGTCGCGGCGAAATCCGGCGCGTGAACGTGAACGTCGCGCCGCTGACGGTGGAACAATTCAAGGAGCTCAAGGCCGCGAAGATCGGCACCTTCCAGCTTTTTCAGGAAACCTACCACCGCCAGACTTACGCGGCCGTCCACCTGGGCGGCCCCAAGCGCGATTACGACTGGCGTGTCACTGCCTTCGACCGCGCGATGGAGGCGGGCATTGACGACGTCGGCATCGGTGTGCTGTTCGGGCTTTACGACTGGAAGTTTGAAGTGCTCGCCATGCTCCAGGAAATCCGGCATCTGGAGGAGAAATTCGGCGTCGGCCCGCACACCATCAGCGTGCCGCGCATCGAGCCGGCCGTCGGCTCCGCCATGGCGGCCAATCCGCCGCACCGGGTTTCGGACGACGACTTCAAAAAAATCGTCGCCATCCTGCGCCTGACCGTGCCCTACACCGGCATCATCATGTCCACGCGCGAAAGCGCCGAAATGCGCCGGGCCACGTTTGAACTGGGCGTCTCGCAGATTTCGGGCGGCAGCCGCACCAATCCGGGCGGCTACGCCCACCTGGGCAACCAGAAAAAAGAGGAGCAGTTCCAGTCCGGCGACCATCGCCCGCTCGACGAGGTCGTGCAGGACGTGGCCGCGCTGGGCTACACCCCGTCGTTTTGCACCGCCTGTTACCGGATGGGCCGCACCGGCGCCGATTTCATGGACCTGGCCAAGCCCGGCCTGATCAAGGAGCACTGCTGCCCCAACGCGCTTTCCACTTTTGAGGAATACCTGCTGGACTACGCCTCGCCGGAAACCCACCGCGTCGGCGACCAGCTGGTGGAAAACGAACTGGCCCGGCTGCCGGACGACATCGGCAAAACCGCGCGCGAGATGGTCAACCGCGTGCGCCACAACGAGCGCGACGTTTTTGTCTGATTCAATTTATGGACGACGCCTTTCGCATCGAACGGGATTTTCTTGGCGAGCTTCCGGTTCCGGCGGAGGCGTTGCATGGTGTTCACACGGCACGGGCGCTGGAAAATTTTCCGCTCGCCCGACGCCCGGTTCATCCCGAACTCGCCCGCGCCCATGGCACGGTGAAGCTGGCCTGCGCGCTGACCAACCGCGCGCTCGGCGCGTGGGCGGATGACACGGCCAAGGCCGACGCCATCGAGCGCGCCTGCCGCGAATTGAGCGAGGGAAAACTGGTGGAGCACATCGTCGTGGACGCGTTGCAGGGCGGCGCCGGCACCAGCACGAACATGAACGTGAACGAAGTGCTGGCCAATCGCGCGCTGGAACTGCTCGGCCGGATGCACGCCGATTACGAAGACGTTTCGCCGCTGGACGATCTGAATCTCCACCAGTCCACCAACGACACCTACCCGACGGCGCTGCGGCTGGCGGCGATCCGCCTGCTCCACGCGCTGGAGAAAAATGTTCTCGCGCTCCAGGAATCATTTCAGGCGGCGGAGCAAAAATTCGCCGGCGTCGTCAAGGTGGGCCGCACGCAGCTTCAGGACGCCGTGCTCACGACGCTCGGCCGCGAAATGAGCGCCTATGCCGAGGCCATCAACCGCGACCGCTGGCGCATTTACAAATGCGAGGAGCGGCTGCGCGTCGTCAATCTCGGCGGCACCGCCATCGGCACCGGCCTGGCCGCGCCGCGCAAATACATTTTCCAGGTCGTGGACCAGTTGCGCGAGCTGACCGGCATCGGTTTCGCCCGCGCTGAAAATCTGGTGGACGCCACGCAAAACGCCGACGTGTTCGTCGAAGTTTCCGGCATTCTCAAAGCGCACGCGGTTTCGCTGCTGAAAATTTCCGGCGATTTGCGCCTGCTTTCGTCCGGGCCGGAAGCCGGCTTCGGAGAAATCCATCTGCCGGCGCGGCAGGCCGGTTCCTCGATCATGCCCGGCAAGGTGAACCCGGTGATTCCCGAGGCCGTCAGCCAGGCGGCGATGCTGGTGATGGGCCACGACGCGACGATTGCGATGGCCTGTGCGGCGGGCAGTCTGGAGCTGAACCCGTTCCTGCCGCTCGTCGCCAACTGCTTGCTGGAAAGCATGGATTTGCTGGCGCGGGCGGATGAAATCCTGCGCCGCCATTGCATTGAGAATCTGGAGGCGGACGAAGCGCGCTGCGGGGAGCACGTTGAAAATTCAACGGCGTCGGCGACGGCCCTGCTGCCGGCGCTCGGTTACGAACGCGCCGGCGAGGCGGCAAAACTGGTGCGCGAAAACGGCCGGAGCATCCGCGAAACGGTGATTTCCAAAGGCTGGCTCACCGGCGCGGAATTCGACATTTTGATCAGCCCGGAAGCGGTTTGCCGGCTCGGCACGCCGGAAAGGAAAAGCCATGACCACCGCGCCTAAAAGCCTCCGGCTGCACATCGCCTTTTTCGGGCGGCGCAACGTCGGCAAATCGTCGCTGCTCAACGCGCTGACGCGCCAGCAGGTTTCCATCGTCTCGCCGGTCGCCGGCACGACGACCGATCCGGTGGAGAAGCCGATGGAGCTGCTGCCGCTCGGCCCGGTGCTGTTCATTGACACCGCCGGCATTGACGAC
>Ga0181534_10000949_pt1 | contig 19721 bp, 17 predicted proteins | sample PEATcosm2014_Bin_37_FD_119758 | JGI IMG/M metagenome (GOLD analysis project Ga0181534, IMG submission 119758) | Peatland microbial communities from MTU Mesocosm Facility, Houghton, MI, USA - PEATcosm2014_Bin17_10_metaG | ecosystem: Environmental > Terrestrial > Soil > Wetlands > Peat | place... | reverse complement strand
TGGTTTGCAGTGCTGTGTCCCCTCACGGGCGGCATCGGCATACTGCTCACGGGTACGGTCGTGGATAACTGGTATCTGTGGGCGGTCAAACACCACGTGGCACCGGTGTATCCGCACGTATTTGCGCCGGTGATCGACCCAGCCACTCTTCCTGGAGCTCCGAAATGAAAGTGTCACGCGCTGTGTGGCCGGCCCGCGCCACCATATCGGTCCTGCTGATCGGGGGATTCGCATTGCTCTGCGGCTGTTACGAGCGGCCGCCGGTGGAGACCGTGCAGAGCGGATTCCGCGGCATCGGCGACGAGCAGGTGATCAACCCGCGGCTCGATGCACAAAGGTACAAGAAAAACCAGATACCCGAGCCCTTCCCGGCGGCGGACGCGGAGGGGCCTCCGGCCACCCTCGTATTCCAGAACATACAAGTCCTCAAGGATCTCAATATCGCCCAGTTCACCCGCGTGATGCAGTCGATGGCGCAATGGGTGGCTCCTGCCGACCAGAGCTGCAATTATTGCCACGAAGAGGTCATGTCGAGCGATGCCAAGTACACGAAGCGGGTGGCGCGGCGGATGCTGCAAATGGTCCGGCACATCAACCGGGACTGGCGCTCGCACGTCGGCGAAACCGGCGTCACCTGCTATACCTGTCACCGGGGTCAACCGGTTCCCGAATATCGGTGGTACATCAATCCGGGTCAGTCGAGTGCGACCGGCATGATCGCCGGCAACGCCGGCAAGAACAAGCCCTCGACCGTGGCGGGCTTGAGCGCACTTCCGGGGGACCCCTATAAGGATTATCTGCTTGGCAGCGAGAACATCCGCGTGCAGGCGACCCAGGCATTACGCGGCTCCGATTTCAGTTCGATCAAGCAGACCGAGCGGACGTACGCCTTCATGATTTCCGTTGCGCAGGCGCTCGGCGTGAACTGTAACTATTGCCACTCGACGCGCGCCCTCGAAATGTGGGATCAGAGCACGCCGCGGCGTGTGACCGCGTGGTACGGCATTCGATTGGCGCGCGATTTGAACAACAATTACATGGTTCCACTGACCCCCACGTTCCCCGAGCACCGTCTGGGCGTATTGGGTGATGTCGCAAAAATTGCCTGCGTCACCTGCCATCAGGGCGTCTTCAAGCCGCTGTATGGCGTGAGCATGGCGAAAAACTACCCGGAGCTGAATGGCGGGGATCACCCGATCGGCGGCTTGCCGCCGCCGGGCAGCACTCCCGGCACGTCCGGCGACTCAGCGACGCCTGCGGCGCCTGCGGCGCCGTCAGCGCCGCCCGTTCAGCCGCCACCGACGGCGGCACTGGTGTCGCAACCGGAACTGCGAAGGGCGGATCCCTGACCTCCACCGAGGCCGGTTTAGGGCCGAGGCCGGTTAGGGTCGTTGGCTCGGGCCTTTGAAGCTGAAGGCGAGAATTAATAACCCCACGAAGGGAGCACCCAGAATCCAAACGGGGACTAGAGCATTCATAAATGACCCTCTGCAAGGAATGCGGATGGGAAAAATATATGCGGCGCAGCGCTCGGGTAGTTCCTTGGCGCCGTAATTTCTCGTCGGACAGAAGGGGACTGCACCAAAATGACACTGGCGTGCCATTCCCCGCTCTATACTCGGCAAACATAAAGGGGGCACGCATGCAGGTTTCGTGGTTACGGGGGTCGCTTGACGCGGTTGGCGGGATGATTCCTGTATGAGTCCCGCCACACCCACGGAACGTGAACACCTGAACCAGCTGCTGATCCGGACGGGACGCAAAGACGAGAAGGCGTTCGCGGAACTGTACCAACGCACCTCCTCCAAGCTCTTTGGCGTATGCCTGCGCATGCTTCGCAACCGCAGCGAAGCCGATGAAGTGCTGCAGGAGACCTACACCACGGTGTGGCGTCGCGCCGCCAGTTTCGATGACGCCAAAGCCGGCGCGATCACCTGGCTGACCGCGATTGCGCGCAACAAGTCGATCGATCGCCTGCGACAGCACCGTGAAGAGCCGCTGGAAGACCCGTATTTGATCGATTCCATGGGTGGCGATCAAACCACGCCGGCGGCCGAGGCCGAATCGAGCCACGAGTACCGGCGCCTGGAGAAGTGCCTGGACGCCCTGGAACCCCAGCAGCGAAATTCGGTGCGTGAAGCCTTTTTCACCGGCGCTACGTATAACGAATTGGCGAAGCGTTGCCAGGTGCCGCTCGGAACCATGAAAAGTTGGATCCGACGCAGCCTGATGCAGCTTCGCATCTGCCTGGACCAATAAGGCGCGAGTCCATGAATGCAACGGCCGATGACGGTGGCGACGATCTGAGATATGCCGAGTACGTGCTCGGCGTGCTCGACGCCGACGGTCGCGCCCGCGTGGCTCACGAGGTGCAAACCATCGATGAGGCCGCAATCGCCGTGGCTGTATGGCAGCAGCGTCTGATGCCGCTGGCCGAGCGTGTCGAAGAGCTCGCCCCGCCGCCGTATGTCTGGGCGCGGATACTCGATGCGCTGCACCTGGGTACGCCCGCCCCGCTCAAGCGCCAGGGGCTGTGGGAAAATCTGCCGCTGTGGCACTGGCTCGGAGTCGGTGCCAGCGTGATCGCGGCTGCGCTGCTCGTCGTATTGTTCCTGCCGAATCGGACACCCCCGCCGGCCGCCGGCCACCTCGACTACATGGTGTCGACGATGCAGCAGGACAACGGCGTCACCGGCTGGACGGCCACGATGGACCTCCAGCATGCCCGGATGGTCGTGGTACCCGCCACGCCGGTTGCCATGGCGGAGGGGCGCGCACCCGAGTTGTGGTTGATTCCTGCGGGCCAGAAGCCGATTTCGGTGGGCGTCATCGACCGTGACAAGCCCACGACGATCGCACTCGATCCTGCCATGCTGGCCAGGCTCGGCCCGACCGCCTCGCTCGCCGTCACCGCTGAGCCGCTCGGTGGTTCACCGAGCGGCCAGCCGACCGGTGCGGTCATCGCCAAGGGTGCCATCAGCGGAGCGCCGCCGGCCGGCGCCCCCGGCCATCAAGTAGCGCGGGTTTACGTGCGCGACCCGGGAGCCGGTCCGGTCTGATGGGCTGACGGTGACGTCTCTGCCCTCAAGCGTTGCATCCGAAACGGGCTGCCATCCGTAGTACTCAGCGAGATGCTGATAGAAGGGTTCGCATGGCCATCCCCACATTGAACATGATCCCGATCCGGGCGGGAGGCTGACCCCTTGCGTATCGCGGTGGTTGGATCCGGAATCGCCGGGTTGGCATCGGCATGGCTGCTGTCGCGCCGCCATGAGGTCACGCTGTTCGAGGCCAACGGTTATTTGGGCGGACACACCCACACGCACGATGTCGAGCAGGGGGGGCGCTGCTATCGCATCGACAGCGGCTTCATCGTGTACAACCCGGCTCACTACCCCCTGTTGGCCGCCTTGTTCGAATTGCTTGGCGTGGCATCGCAACCGACCACGATGAGTTTTTCCGTGCACAGCGAGGCGAGCGGCCTGGAATACAACGCCGCCACGCTGGATACGCTGTTCTGCCAGCGCCGCAATCTCGTCTCGCCGCGTTTTCTCGGCATGCTGTGCGATTTGCGGCGATTCTATCGTGAGGCACCGGCGCTGCTGCTCAAGGGCGATGACCTGACCACGCTCGGCGACTATCTCTCGCAGCACCAGTATGGAGCCGCATTTCGCGATGAGCACTTGATCCCGATGGCCTCGGCGCTGTGGTCATCGCCGGCAAACCGGATTCTGGACTTCCCTGCCCGCTATCTGGTGCAGTTCATGGCCAACCATCAGATGCTGCAGATCGACGACCGGCCGCAATGGCGCGTCGTGCAGGGTGGCTCGGCCTCGTATGTGCGGGCTTTGCGTGATGGCTGGTCGGTGCGCGAGCGGCTGCATTGCCCGGTGCTGTCGGTCCGCCGTCGCGACCATGACGTGCAGGTGCAAAGCTCGATCGGCATCGAGTCGTTTGACCAGATCGTCATGGCCTGCCACAGCGACCAGGCTCTGGCGCTGCTCGCCGACGCCACCGAACGCGAACATTCCGTACTCGGAGCAATCGCCTATCAGGCGAACGAGGCGGTACTGCATACCGATGCGAGCGTGCTGCCGGTGCGTCGCAAGGCCTGGGCCGCCTGGAACGTTTGGCTGCCGCGCGAGCCCGGTGCGCCCTGCGCGGTCAGCTACTGTATGAACCTGCTGCAGGGGATCGAGTCCGCGGAGCCGTTCGTGGTCACACTGAACCGCACCGCTGCGATCGATACGGACAAGGTGCTGCGCCGTGTGCTCTATCACCACCCCGTCTACTCCCCGGCTTCGGTGGCCGCTCGTAAACGCAAGCCGGAAATCCAGGGCTTGCGACGAACCTGGTTTGCCGGCGCGTACTGGGGATGGGGTTTCCATGAGGATGGCATGCGCAGCGCGGTCGAGGTGGCCGCCGCGCTCGGCGGGCAGCTGCTGCCGCAAACCGGCCCTGTCCAGATCGTGCAAAGGCAGCGCCCGGAGATCGCGGCGTGACCCGGCCGACCGTCCCGCTGAACCCACCGTTTTCCAGCGCCGTTTATGAGGGTGTGGTACGGCACCGGCGTCACGCGCCGCATCCGCATGCATTCAGCCACCGGATGGGACAGCTGTATTTGGACTTGGACGAAATCGACGGCGCGTTTGCCGGACGCTGGTTATGGTCCGCCGGCCGCCGCAATGTCGCGCAGTTCCGTCGCAGCGATTACCTCGGCCCAACCGGCCTGCCGCTCGCCGAGGCGGTGCGCCAACGCGTCGAACAGGCGACCGGCCGCCGGCCGGTTGGCCCGGTACGGCTGCTGACGCACCTGCGCTATTTCGGATACGTATTCAATCCGGTCAGCTTTTACTATTGCTTTGCCGGCGACGGCGTGACTTTGGCGGCCATCGTGGCGGAAGTTACCAACACGCCGTGGAAAGAGCGCCACGCCTATGTGCTGCCGGTCGAAAGCGCGCTGCCACAGGGGCGCTCATTCCAATGGACGTTTCACAAGGCCCTGCACGTGTCGCCCTTCATCCCGATGGCGCGTGAATACGCCTGGCGATTCACCACACCAGGGGCCGACCTCAGTGTGCACATGGACGTCATGAACGATGGCGTACGCGAATTCGACGCCACCCTGAATCTGCAACGGCGGCCGTTGAACCGCTCATCGCTGGCCCGCGTGCTGTGGCGCTACCCGCTGATGACCGCGCAAGTTGTCGGCAACATCCACTGGCAGGCGCTGCGTCTGTGGCTCAAGCGCAATCCCGTGCATGACCACGCCGCCTTGCAATGAAGTTCACCGTCCCGAGGCAGCCATGAACAGTATCGTCAAACCCGTCCCCTGTGAGGCACCCACGTTCGGTGCATTCGATCGCTTTCTGCGTGAACGGCTGATCGGCCAGCTGGCGGCGCTGCGCCACGGCCGGCTGCTGCTCGAGGATGCATGCGGCACGATCGCGCTGGGCGAAACGGCAGGCCATTCCGGATTGCCGATTCATCTGCAGATTCTCGATCCGGCTTTTTATCGCCACGTCGCCGCCAACGGCAGCGTGGGGGCCGGGGAGGCGTGGATGGACGGCCTGTGGCGCTGCGACAACCTGGTCGGATTGATGCAGCTGCTGGTACGCAACCGGGACCTGCTCGACGGCATGGAACAGGGGCTCGCGCGGCTCGGCGGCATTGCGATGCGCCTGTGGTTTGCGCTGCGACGTAATACCCGGGCCGGCAGCCGCCGCAACATTGCCGCCCACTACGATCTCGGCAACGAGTTCTTCGGTTTGTTCCTGTCGAGGAACCTGATGTATTCCTCGGCGAACTGGGGCGACGAGGCGGACACGCTGGAGAGCGCATCGACCCGCATGCTCGATCTTATCTGCCGCAAGCTCGCGCTGAGGTCCGCAGACCGGGTCATCGAAATCGGCACCGGCTGGGGCGGCTTTGCGATCCATGCCGCGCGCCACTTCGGCTGCCACGTCACCACGACCACCATTTCGCGCGAACAGTACCGGCTGGCCCGGAAGCGGGTCGAGGCCGCCGGGCTCGGGGACCGGATCAGCGTGCTGCTCGAGGACTACCGGGATCTGCACGGGCAGTACGACAAGCTGGTTTCGATCGAAATGATCGAGGCGATCGGCGCACCGTATCTGGAAACGTACTTCCATCAACTCGGCGCGCTGGTGAAACCCGGCGGTCGTGCGCTGCTGCAGGCGATCACGATCGAGGATCATCGCTACGCGCTCGCGTTGAAGTCGGTCGATTTCATCAAGCGCCACGTCTTTCCCGGCAGCTTCATTCCGTCCATCGGTGCGTTGATGGATGCAAAAACACGCGCCTGCGATCTCTCGCTGACCCACCTCGAGGACTTCGGCAACTGCTATGCCCGCACCCTCGAGGCCTGGCGGCAGCGCTTTCTCGCCCACCTGCCGCAGGTCGCCGAACAGGGATTCGATGAGCGATTCACCCGCTTGTGGGAGTTTTATCTGGCCTACTGCGAAGCGGGCTTTCGCGAGCGTTCGATCGGCGTCGCCCACCTGTTGCTGACCAAACCAGGCATGCCGGCGGCGTCGTTGCCGCCTCAAACCGGCGCGCAGCATCGGCCGTTCGCATGAATTTTTGCATCAGCTTGCTCGGGCATCAGCTGAACGGCTGGTGGCAGCTGGCCGGCATTTGGTTCATGGCGTCCGTTTTGATGACCCTCGGTTGGTTGTGGCAGCGGGCGCGCAGCAATGCCGGCATCGTCGATGTGTTGTGGTCGGCGGGTGTCGGCGGGAGCGCGGTATTGATGGCTTTGTGCGGCAGCGGTGCCGGGTTGACGCGCCTCGTCCTGGCCGTGCTCGGCGCGAGTTGGGGTGCGCGGCTGGCGATCCATTTGTGGAGGAGGGTTCGTGGCGAGCCGGAGGATGGCCGCTATCGATCCCTGCGCGGCCACTGGAACGACAATCAGTTCAAGTTTTTCCTGTTCTTTCAGTTCCAAGCCGTGCTGATCGTGCTGTTTTCGCTGCCGTTCATCGCGGTGGCCCGCAATCCGGCCACGTACAACCCATGGATGTCGGCCGGTGTCGCCTTCTGGTTTCTCGGCTTGCTCGGCGAATCGATCGCCGATCGCCAACTGGCGCGCTTTCGCGCCGATCCGGCCAACCGTGGACGCACCTGCCGTCAGGGCCTGTGGCGCTACTCGCGGCATCCGAACTATTTCTTCGAGTGGCTGCACTGGTTTGCCTATGTATGCCTCGCCGTGGGCTCTCCGATCGCCTGGCTGGCGTGGTCTGGACCATTGACGATGTACGTCTTCCTGCGCTGGATCAGCGGCATTCCGTACACCGAGACTCAGGCGTTGCGCAGCCGCGGCGATGACTACCGTGCCTATCAGCGCGGCACACCGATGCTGATCCCTTGGTTTCCCAAAGGAGAGTCGAAATGATCAATCCCGCCGTGGCGCCCGTCGAAGCGCCGCACGAACGTCCCTCGCGCGGTCTGCTCGGCATGGCCGAGCGCGGCCGCGTCCCGGATGCGTTGCTGCGCCAAGGCATCCGCCGTTTGTGCGCGCAGCGACTGCGCGAGGAACAGGTCGGCGGCCTTCGCGGCCAGGCCGCCCGCTACGCCGAGCGCATCGAGATGCTGCGCCACAGCCCGGTGGCCATTCACACCGCCGCGGCCAATGCCCAGCACTACGAACTGCCGCCGGAATTTTTCGAACATTGTCTCGGAAGGCGTCTGAAATACTCCAGCTGCTATTACCCGCGCGGCGACGAGTCGATCGATGAGGCTGAGGAAGCCATGCTGGGGTTGTACCATGAGCGCGCGGAACTGGCCGATGGGCAACGGATACTCGAGCTCGGCTGCGGCTGGGGTTCATTGAGCCTGCACATGGCCGAATGCTACCCCAAGGCCCACATCGTCGCAGTTTCCAACTCCAACCGGCAGCGTCAATATATCGAGGCGCAATGCCGGGAGCGTGGTCTGTCAAACGTGCGCGTGCTCACCGAGGATGTAAATCGTCTGCAGCTGCAGGCCATGCAATTCGACCGCTGTGTGTCGATCGAGATGTTCGAGCACATGCGCAACTACGACGTCCTGCTCAACCGGATTGCCGGATGGTTGTGCCCGGGCGGCAAGCTGTTCGTGCACATCTTTGCGCACAAAACTCTGATGTATCCGTTCGAGACCGCAGGAGACGAGAACTGGATGGGCCGGCATTTCTTCACCGGCGGTCTGATGCCGGCATCCGACACGCTGCTCTGGTTCCAATCGGCGTTGCACATCGAGCAGCGCTGGCACCTCGACGGCACGCACTACCAGCGCACCGCCGATCATTGGCTGGCCAATCAGGATGCGCATCGAGGGCCGGTGATGGCGGCTCTCGCTGCAACCTACGGCAGCGAGTCTGCCCCTCTGTGGTTTCAACGCTGGCGCATGTTCTGGATGTCCTGCGCGGAACTGTTCGGCTACGCAGATGGCCAGGAATGGCTGGTGGCTCATTACCGCTTTATCAGACCCTGATCCCACTGTGTCGAGCACTCCGGGGGCAAGACCATGAACTCTCGTAAAACGCTGCTGCTTTCCTGCGCCATCGCCATGACATCGCTAACCGCCCAAGCCGACCCGCAGCCGATCACGCCGGTAACCGGCGTCGACCTGTCCCGCTATATGGGCGACTGGTATGTGATCGCCGCGATTCCGACGTACTTCGAGAAGGACGCCTACAATGCCGTCGAAACATATCGGCTGCAGGCCGACGGCCGCATCGCCACCTCGTTCCGCTACCGCAACGGATCATTTGACGGCAGGGTCAAGGTCATCCACTCCACCGGTTTCGTGCAAGAGCACTCGGGAAATGCGGTGTGGGGCGTGCAGATATTCTGGCCGTTCAAGGCGCAGTACATCGTGGCGTATCTCAAGGAGGACTACAGCCAGACCATCGTCGCCCGCGATGCGCGCGATTACACCTGGATCATGGCCCGCACGCCGACCATCCCGCCGGCCGACTACGCGGGTCTCCTCGCCCGCGTGAAGACCATGGGCTATCCGGTGTCGAAGATCCGCAAGGTGCCGCAGGCGTGGCCGGAAGGCAATCCGCAGAGTCAATCGCCTTGAATGTTCAGCGTTGCAGCCGATCCGCGGCCTCAGCGGCGCGCCCGGACGGCCAGCTTGCTGTGCGTCCGCGCCGCCTCGTCATCAGTGAGACTTCGCGCGTCGGCCCTCGATTGTTTGACGAACGCAAGGAACTGAGTGGGCTCCAGCGCAGGGCTGCAGTGAAATCCCTGGTACTGATCGCATCCCAGGTCCGCCAGCAAGGCGAGCTGCTCTGGTGTTTCCACACCCTCCGCGATCACCTTGAGATGCAGGCTGTGCGCCAGTGAAATGATCGCCCGCACGATCGACGCATCTTCCGGGCGGCTGGTCATCTGATCGACAAAGCATCGGTCGATTTTCAGCTTGTCGATTGGAAAGCGGCGCAGGTAGCTCATGCTCGAGTAACCGGTGCCGAAGTCGTCCACCGATACCAATACCCCCATGCGGCTGATCGTCTCCAGTATTTGAATCGACTCCTCGGCATCGCTCATGACCGCGGTTTCGGTCAGTTCGACCTCGAGCAACTGCGGATTCAAGCCGGATGCTTCCAGCGCCCGGCGAATCTGGTCCACCAGGTTGGCGAGTCTGAACTGCGAGGGTGCGAGATTGACGGCGACGCGCACGGACGGCAATCCTTCACTTTGCCACGCCTTCGCCTGGCGACACGCTTCCACGAGGACCCACTCCCCGATGGCATCGAGCAGGCCACACTCATCGGCGACCGAAATGAACTCGCTCGGCTGCAAGAGACCGCGCACCGGATGCCGCCAGCGGATCAGCGCCTCGGCGCTGTTGACCCGACCGGTCGAGGTGTCGACCTTCGGCTGATAGTGCAATTCGAACTGTTTGCTCAGCAGGGCTTCATGCAGCTCGCTTTCGAACTTCACCCGGTCCTGAGTCATCGTACTCATGCCTTCGGCATAGCACTGCAGATTGTTGCGCCCGCGCTCCTTGGCGCTGTACATGGCGGCGTCGGCTCGCGCCAGCAGCGCGTCCACGCTCGCCCCGTCCCGCGGGTACATCGCGATGCCGATACTCGCGGAGATGTGCACATCGATACCGAGCAGTCGCAGGGACGGTTGCATGGCCTTGACCGCCCGCGTGCCGATCTCGACCGCCTCCGCCTGCGTAAGGGGCCCGTCGAGCAGGACCACGAACTCGTCGCCCCCCACACGCGCCGTGGTGTCGACGGTGCGCACGGTGGCCTTCAGGCGCAGTGCCACCTCCCGCAGCAAGTCGTCGCCCGCCCGGTGCCCCAGCGAGTCGTTGATGAGCTTGAAGCGGTCGAGATCGATGACGAGGACCGCGAATTCGTGTGAGTGGCGTTGCGAATGGGAAATGGCTTGTGCAATGCGGTCATCGAGCAGCAGGCGGTTCGGCAAGCCGGTGAGCGCATCGTGCGATGCGAGGTGCATGAGCTGGCGGTTTGCCGCCTCGAGACCGCTGGTGCGATCGGTGACGACCAGCTCGAGACTTTCGACGTGGCGCTTGAGTGCACGGGCATTCTGCCACTTCTGGCTCAAGGCGCTCGCACACTGCAGGATCTCGATCGGCTCGAAGGGCTTCTTGACGAAGATCAGCTTGTCCGAGTGCCCGAGTCGCGTCAGGAGCTCCATCCAGTCGTAGTCCGTGTAGGCGGAGCAGATGACGACCTGCACGTCCGGGTCGATCTTCCACAGGTTTTCGACGGTCTCGAGCCCATCCCATCCCGGCGGCATTCGCATGTCGACGAAAGCCACCGAGTACGGGCGGCCTTCGGCGAGCGCCGCACGTGCGAGTTCGACGCCATCCTGACCCTGCATGGCCGAATCCATATCGAATTTCGGACGCGCGGCGTCGGGCTGCTGCTCGCCGAACAGACCCGCTTCGGCCTCCGACGTCGGCGCCTCGCCGTCGGCCACGAGGATCTTGCGGTAGTCCTGATGAATGGCCGAATTATCATCGATCACAAGGATGCGATGCGTCAGCAGGTCGGGTTCATTGGGCATCGGGCGACTCCGGCGACGCGAACGGCAGCGTCAGGGTGAACGTGGCGCCCTGGCCTGGACCGGCGCTTTCTGCCTGCAACGAGCCCCGCAGTGCCTTGGCCGCGAGGGCGCTGCTGTGCAGTCCGAAACCGTGACCGTCCGGGCGGGTCGTGAAGCCATGGTTGAAGATTCGGGTCAGGTTCTCTCTGGGGATTCCGACCCCCGTATCAATCACGGAGATCAGCGCCGAATCGTTCGACGCGCGAACCCGGACGGTCACGCGCTTTTCGCCGCTCTTCGCTTCGTCGCAGGCGTATTTGGCGTTGCGAATCACGTTCACCAGGATCTGCAGCACCTTGTGCTTGTCGACCTGGATCGGCGGCACCTCCTCGAAGTCGCGGACGATCTCCACCCCATGACGGCTGAAGGCCCCCTCATTCATCCGCAAGCTGTCCTCGACCAGCACGCGAATATCCAGCTTCTCAATGATGCCACCGCGTCCGGCGTAGCTTTGCTGCATGGCGACTATTTCATTGATGTGCTCAACGTTGGCACGCAGCGCCGACAATTCCGCGGTGGCTGTATCACGCTCGCGAACGAGATCCGCGGCAAGCTCCTGCAGATAGAGCGGCAGGTGTTTACCCTGAGCACCCGCCAGGAAGGTCGCCATGTCGTGCGAATGCTCGCTCAGGAGCGCAGCGACGCGCGCGAGACCGGCGCACTTCGATTTCTTGATGCGCTCGGAGATCAGGCTCGCCGAGACGTTCACGCTGTTGAGCACGTTGCCGACGTTGTGGAGCACATTGCTGGCCACTTCAGCCATTCCCGCCTGACGGGAGGCACGCATCAGGGCTTGATGAGTCTCCTGCAGCTCGGCCTGCGCCCTTACAAGCCGCGCGCGCATGAGTTGGAACCAAGCCGCGGCCGCCGCCAGCATCAGTGTGGCAATCACACCTCCAAACAGCAGGGCGCGCAGGCGCATGGCAGCATCCGAGGCGGTGTGCTGCAGCGTCGCGGCCAGACTGACCAGCTGCGTGTGCAATTCCTTGACGTTGTCCGTCGCGTACATATGCGCGCGCTCAGCGGCGGCATAGTACTCTCGCCCTTCGGACGAGAACGTGGTGTCCCCGGTGACGGAATCCACGTAGGGCTGGCCCGCGAAAGAGACGACCGGATCGATCATCGAGCGGTATTGGTGCCAGAGCCCGAGCGTCCGCGGGAGCTCCGGCGAGTCGGTGCCGGATTCGGAAAGCCGCCCAATATCCTGTTCGAAACGCCCGACCGTTTTCTGCAGATCCACCAGCGCCTGGGCGGAATCGGCGCGAGTCTCCAGACGGTCGCAGAGCGCACTTATCTTGCCGGAAATCTCCTCGGGGTAGCTTTGCAGGGCGCTCGCGGCCTGTAGTGCATTGATGCTCGCACGGATGTGCGTCACGAGACGATAGCCGAAGAGCACGACCAGGCCCATCGCGAGAGTTAGCGCGAGTCCGATGGCGGCCGTGATCAGCTGGCCGCGACGCTCGCTCCTAGAGCGACTGATGTGAAGCTTGTCCGGCTTTCCTTCAGCGGCTCGAAGCGCGCCATGTCTTGATCGCGAAGCGCTCTCCACGATGGGCGCGTGAACGGCCGGAGGCGGTGCGGCGCTATGCTGACGCAATGGCTCGGCGCTCACCGCTTCCTCCCGCTTTTTCGTAACGCCATCGTCCGCACTGATCCCCCGACCACAAGATCCATAAGGCCGCAATTGGCGCACATGTTATGGTATGGATTACCAGGTGGGCTACGAACCCGGATCACGTTTTTTGGAACGGGTTGTGACGCAGATCCGATTTCCGCCCCCTGACGGCGTCAGTCCTGTTTCACAGTGCGCCTTTGCCGATGGGCGTAGATGGCGCCCCGGTCATGTTTTTCGGGTAATCTGCACTTAGACTCTGGATGAAATGCACGAGATCCCAAGCCTCGGCGGCGCTAATTGAGTCGGCGAACGAGGGCATCGGTGTGCCGTTCAGACCGGCATTGAACACCCGGTAAATGTCGGTTCCGTTGTTGCCGCATTTGGGGTGGCCTTTGGTGAGGTCATACGGCACGATCTCATTGCCCCAATCATCCTTGAGATCATCCGCCGACGGACCATCGCCCCTACCCCTGTCACCATGGCATTGCGCGCAGTTGAACTTTTCGTATACGACCGCGCCTCGGGTTACGGATTCGACCGTGTACGCAGGCTCAGGCGGAATGGTAATCGGCGGCTCGGGCTTCTCGGTCGCAAAGCGCGGTGAGAAGGTCTTGATGTAGGCGATCACATCGAGCCTTTGGCGGTGAGTCAACGAAGTAGAAAAGCCCGACATGGACGTACCAAACAGACCGTTGACCAAAACTTTTTCAAGGTCGGCGTCGGTCGGCAACGAACCCGATGGTGTGCTGCGCCACTTAAATGTGCCCTGTCGGAAATCGCGCGGCACTGGGATGGTATCTTCGCGATAGTGACCGTTGCCGTCGCCCTGTTCTCCGTGGCAGAGGGCGCAATACTGCTCATAGACGATCTTCCCCTGATGCACGTCTCCCACGTCGCCCTGTGCCAAAACCACGCGCGTCAGGATCAACAGCATGATCAGGGCAAGGCGAAAAAGCCCGTATCGCCGGGTTCGCGACCAGGCGAGATTCAGACCAACGCGCATGGATCAAAGCGCATTGCTACCCCAAACAGTCGTCTGGACATCATGGCGCCCCGAATTGTTCAGGGGGTCTTTGCGGCCGTGAGTTGGATGTCTACGGTAGTCGTTTTGCCGGCTGACACCGTGACCGAGATCGGTTTCTCACCGGCAGCTTCGTGCCAAGCGACGAGTGTGTAGGTGCCTGGCGGCACGTCCTTGATCGTGAAGTGTCCGTCATCCTCGGTCGTCGCGAAGTAGGGATTGTCGAGTTCCCAAATCCACGCGTGCATCCAATCGTGCGCATCGCATTTGACTTTGATCAGCTCCGGAATCGCGGGCAGCGGCTTGGTTACCGAGAATCCCTTGAACGGCAGGGCGATATTGTAGATGGTGGCGTTGGTCGAGGCGTTTTGCGGATGCGTACTGTGCAGAACCGGATCGTTGGAGGAGATCTTGATTTGCTGACCCACGTTCGCTCCCTGAACCCGCGGATTGAACATGCAATGCTCATTGACGAGCGAGATCGTGTTGGTTGAAAGCGCCTTACCCTTGGTGATGTCCTTAAGGTACACCTCGACATTCCCTAATCCACCGTCCTTGCCGACTTGGTACACGGGGTTTGGAATGGACTGACCGCAAAAATCCTGGTTCTTGGAGACCTCGATTGGCGCGATTTTGGTCGCCGCACCACCGAGCTTTACGATTCCCTGGATGGTGCCGCCATTTGAGACGGTTTCCACCGTGTAATCTGCGTGTGCTGGTCGCGCAAGGAGCAACGAGCCGCTGATGACAGCGCTCAGAATCCTAAGACAAATGCGCGTTGGGATTTTCATGGCGAGATTCCCCCGGAAATTGCAATCATAAGAATACACCCGCGGCTTCGAATGGGTTTACTTCGTGGAAATATATTCAACCAAAGCGGCGATCTCATCATTGGTCAGATTTTGGGTGACGTGTTGCATGATTTTGTTTTCGCGAAGCCGACTGCGGAACTGCAGAATTGAGGACACGATATAGTCTCGATTCTGCCCGGCGAGCCGTGGATTTGTGTTGATGCCCTCGCCGTCGTGACCGTGGCAGACAATGCAGGCCAGAACGTCACGTTCCTTCGCCCCGTTCTCGTAGAGCAACTTGCCTTTGTCCGCCAGCGCGGGATTGCTAGACACCGTGCCTCCCACCGGTGGTTGGCTCGAGAACTGCCGTGCGACCCCTTTGATTTGCTCATCAGTAAGACTCCGGGCTATCCCCCACATTAAGGTTCGCGCGCCCGGATCGCTGCGGACACCCTGCCGAAATAGCTTCAGTTCAGTCTCGATGTAGACGGGCAGCTGCCCCGCGAGATTCGGGAAGAGCCCGCAGATGCTGATTCCGGTAGCGCCATGACACTTTGAGCAGACGTTGCTCACCAGTGTCCGAGCGTCGGCAGTCGATTGATCAGGCGGCGCGATGACAGGTGCCGCAGGTGCATCACGAACGGTTGTGGCCGCGAGCGCAATCGCAGCGACGATGAGCGGGATTATTGGCAGCTTTCTTATTAGAAGTCCTTCCATAGGCCCAAAACAGGGGTATTGTTGTCCGACGCCTTGGGATCCGGCCACTTATTGCCGCATTGTACTGCGGAATGAACCTGACGTTAAATCCCGCCAAAGCGGCGATCACGGTAATACGCGGTCGAGCCTACAACTGTTCAAGGTCCGTTTCCGCAATCATGGTGTCACGACGCGTGAGGATGAACGCGAGCACAACGACGATGATTGTCACGACGGCCAGGTATGGCAAATACGTCGTGCCGGCATCGACCGGGCTGCGAAACATCTCTATTCCGCCGTACAGGAGGGCTGCGATCGATATCAATGCGGCTCCTGTCGTTACGAAATCGCGCGTCCCTTCCCGGCGGAGAATCCTGAGGATTCCCAGACTCACGAAAAGATACGGTGCGAGCCAGTAGTACGTCGTTAGATTCGCCATGTAGGCCGACGACAGCAACGGCGGGGTCTTCAGGGTGAGCTGCAAGAGAACCGTGAGCGTGGTCGCCACGACTGCCAGCAGCACGATCGCTGCAACCGGTGCGTGGAATCGCGGATGTACGCGCCCGATACGTGCCGGCAGCAGACCATCCACCGCGGTCGTGGCAATAATCCGTCCGCCGATATTGTAGATCGTCACGGTTGCGGCAAACGCCGCCGGCACGAGCAGCAGATCCACGACCAGCGCAAGCCAATTCCAGCCGATAGCATGCGCGCAAATGGCCACCGGCGATGCGCCGGCGTTCAGCTCGTCGACGTGAGACATGAGCAGCGGGTACTGCGCGAAGCAGCACGCCGTGATCGCCAGGCCTATCGTCAGCACGGTGCCGAGCAGTACGCGCGGCACGTTTCGCTTGGGGTCCTTGGTCTCGACCGCCAGTGCCGCTATGCCGTCGAATCCCACGTAATAGCCGGTCGCGGTCAACGCTCCCTGGACGAGTCCGCCATTCGGGACCGTTGCAAAGTGCAGTTGCATATTCATGACGGGATGAAGCTCCAGAAGCGCCGCACCCATCGCAAGAGCCACAAATGGGACGCAGAGGAAGCCAAGCACCACGACGACGCGAACCGAGGCGTCGATCCCGAAACAGGCGCACGTGGCCGCCGCAAGACTGATGACCACCGCCGTGGCGCATTCCACGAGGAGGTTGGAGGCTCCAGGTATTCCAAGATCCAGTAGCGCGCTGCTGGTAAAGGTCAGGACGCCGAGGATCAGCGTGGCGGTGAGTGCAACATATCCGAGCATCATGCAGGCGGCCACGAACAACCGCGCCCGCGCGCCCAATGCTTCGTATGCGTAGGATACAAGCGATCCCGTAACCACGTAGCGCCGCGCATACGCGCTGACGACAACCGCCAGGAGCGACACGACAATCACGGAAAGCAGGTTGGCCAGCCAGGATGCCTGGGCGGAAAACGCGATGAGCGCACCGGCCGACATTGCCGAACTGGGGCCAATCAGCATGTAGGCAAGCCCGAGGGCGCTCACCTTCCAAAGTGGAAGGTGATTTCGCTCGAGATGTACCCGCTCACCTTCGTTCAGCGCATCGCGGGGGACAATATCACCGCTCGGTGCGATCGAGTCCGCCGCAGACGGCCGCGTCAAGACAGCGGACCCGCGGGATGTGGTTCATACCGCAGCATGCGGTGCGGCGGCGCCTGTCGGTGCGATGTGTTGGGGGCGGTGCATGGCAGGTTCTACGGGAGTGCGTCCGCTGGGCCGCGCTGTTCGCCGAGCAGGCACAGCATTTCGGTCGCGACCAGGGCGGCAGCGAGCGCCGTAATCTCGCTCTGATCGTAAGGAGGGGAGACCTCGACGACGTCCATGCCGATAAGCCGCAGCGGCACGAAGCGGCGGAGGATCGCAAGCGCCTGGGCGGTACTCAGGCCGCCGGGGACCGGTGTGCCGGTGCCTGGAGCAAACGCGGGGTCCAGACAGTCGATGTCAAATGTGAGATAGACGGGCCGATCCCCGACGATCTCGAGCGCCTTGGCGGCGGTGGCCGCGGGGCCATGTTCATGCACCCAATCGGCGCCGAGCACGTTGATCCCGAGAAAGTCCTCATTCCACGTGCGAATGCCAATTTGGACCGACGTCTTTGGGTCGATGAGGCCCTGACGTACCGCCTTGTAGAACATGGTTCCGTGATTCAAGGACCGCTCGTCGTCGTCGGCCCAGGTGTCGCTGTGCGCGTCGAAGTGAATGACCGAGAGGGGTTGTCCGAATTTCTCGGCATGCGCGTGCAGCAGCGGGTAGGTCACGTAGTGATCGCCGCCAAGGGTCAGCATCGTCGCCCCCGATGCAAGGATCGTCCTCGCGTGCTGAACGATCGAGTCAAAAACCAGGTCCGGCCGATGCGGGTCGAACCAGCAATCGCCGTAGTCGATGATCGACAATCGATCGCAGGGGCCGAATCCCCAAGGGTAGATCGGCCAGTTGAGGTCGACGCTGGCGGCGCGGATACCGGCCGGACCGAGCCGTGTGCCAGGGCGATTGGTGGTCGCGAGGTCAAGCGGGATGCCCGAGACGACGACATCGGCTCCAGCCAGGTCTTTGCTATACCGGCGGCGAAGGAACGAAAGCACTCCAGCGAAGGTGTTCTCCTTGCTGTAGCCCTTGTTGTTAACGCGTGTAATGGCCCCATCGCCGTGGCTGGTTATGCCGGACATGGAATTCCTCGCTCGTGAACGCTGGCCGTGACGCGACGAGTGGCGGCTCTGCGAGCCTCGATTTCCCATTTCGTTGTGATCAGTGGCATGACGCGAGTGTGGCACCATGGGGGTCCGAAGCCAATTAGCGGCCGTGCTGGAGGTAGTGTCCCGCTACCGGCGACAGCAGCGTTTTGCTGATCGCGCACCCGACTGAAGCGCCATCTCCCACGATGGGCCGGGCCGGCTGGCAAAAATGTTACTCAGATCTGCGCAATGGACGGTGCCGTTGCGCGAAGCTGATATACCATGCGGTGGAACCTTGCATTATGTTTAATTCTGGTGGTTCTCGGCACCTGCGCGCTCACTCCGGGAGCCCGCGCGGTGCCTGCGTTTGCCCGCCAAAGCGGCCGGGAGTGCAACGATTGCCACTTCAGCTGGCCGGAACTGACGAGCACGGGGCGGCGATTCAAACTTGGCGGCTACCTGTTAAATGGCACCGATTCCAGCGAACAGCGGCCGCTCGTCTCTTTCGACTTCGATGGTCCGGCACCCTGGGTCCCGTTTGCGGCGCAGGTGCTGCTCTCCGATACCAACATCGGTCGATTGAATCGGACCGAGGATGCCGGGGCTTATTCACGGGTTAACGAGCCCTATATTCAGGAGGCGAGTCTTTTCCTGAATGGCCAGATCGCCCCATATGTCGGTTGTTTTTGTCAGTGGACCTACGACGGGGTCCTCGGCCGCGTCATGTCAGACAATAATGATCTGCGTGTGGCGCACGAAGTCCATGACGATCGCTTCGAGGCCGTCTTCGGACTGAGCCTCAACAACAACCCGACGGTCTCGGACATCTACAACACCACACCCGCCTGGGGATGGCCCTACGCGGCGTCGGCGCTCGCCGTCAGCCCCGTCGCCAATCCATTGATCAATGGCCAGTTGGCACAGTCCGTTGCCGGGCTCACTACTTACGCGATGATCCAGAACACGGTATACGCCGAAGTTGGGGCCTACCGCGACGCCGATCATGGGCTGCAAGTGTTTGGACTGGCGGTGCCGCTCAGTCAGAAAACGCTCATCAGCGGCTATGCGCCCTATTACCGCGCAGCTTTGCAGCAGGACTGGCACCATGGTCGCCTGTCTGCGGAAATCGGTGTCTTCGGGCTTTCGGCGAACGTCTATCCGGACCAATTTTCACCGACAGGGCCCACGGATCACTACCGGGACTCCGGTATCGATGCCCAATATCAATATGTGACCAACGAACACCGGTTCAGTGCACAGGCCATGCTGATTCGCGAAACCAAAACTCTGTATGGCTCCTATAGCGACCAGCTGGCCTCCAATCCGCAGGACTCGGTGGACCTGATCAATACCAAGGTGAGCTATTACTTTCGGCGCCAGTACGGCATCAGCGCCGGATACCAGCGTCTCAGCGGATCGACCGATCACGGTCTGTACACCACCAACGATCCGATCACGAGCAGCATGAGCGGCAATCCGGACACCGAGGATATCGTCGGCGAGTTGAACTACCTATTCTCGATCACGGGCCGGCCGGACTACCGCACCTTTCGGCTGGTTTTGCAGTACACCGCCTATCGAAAATTCGACGGCGCAGCGGTCAATTACGACGGTGGTGGACGCCGCGCGAGCGACAACAACACCGCTTACCTGCTGCTGCGTGCGCTTTATTGATCAAGATCATGGCCACACCTGCCGATATCAGAGCATGGAGCATTCCCAAGTGAGACGCCATGCTGCATGTTCACTTGACCGATACCTGCCCGGTGCGGCCGGCGTACTATTGTGCGCCCTGAGCGTGCCGGCGCTGATGGCCGCCGATCTGAGCGTCACCG
>Ga0181534_10000947_pt1 | contig 19724 bp, 18 predicted proteins | sample PEATcosm2014_Bin_37_FD_119758 | JGI IMG/M metagenome (GOLD analysis project Ga0181534, IMG submission 119758) | Peatland microbial communities from MTU Mesocosm Facility, Houghton, MI, USA - PEATcosm2014_Bin17_10_metaG | ecosystem: Environmental > Terrestrial > Soil > Wetlands > Peat | place... | reverse complement strand
CCAGGGGTGGGGGATGACCGAGACCAGCCCGATCTGCTCGCTGGCGCTGCCTCCGCGGGGCGTGCCCGAGGACGAGGAGATCGTGTGGCGGTCCAAGACCGGCCGCGTGGTCATCGGGGTCGAGGTGCGGGTGGTGGCCGAGGACGGCTCGATCCTGCCCAACGACGGGGAGTCGGTGGGGGAGTTCGAGGTCCGGGGGCCGTGGATCACCGGCTCCTACTACGGCGAGCCCACCCCCGACCGGTTCCACGACGGGTGGCTGCGCACCGGAGACATCGGGTCGCTCGACGGCCGGGGGTACATGCAGATCAGCGACCGCACCAAGGACGTCATCAAGTCGGGGGGCGAGTGGATCTCGTCAGTGGAGCTGGAGAACGAGGTCATGGCCCACCCCGGCGTGGTGGAGGCCGCCGTCATCGCCGTGCCCGACGAGCGGTGGAGCGAGCGGCCCCTGGTGGCGGTGGTGCTCGAGGAGGGGTCCGAGCAGTCGGCCGACGAACTGGTGGCCTTCCTCCAGGGACGGGTGTCCAAGTGGTGGCTGCCGGAGCGCTGGGCCTTCATCGACGAGGTGCCCAAGACCAGCGTGGGAAAGTTCGACAAGAAGGTCCTGCGGGCCCGGTACGCGGACGGCGACCTCGATGTGGTCGAGGTCGAGCTGCCGGCGTCGACCTGACCCGGTGCCCACCGACCCGGCCGACATCGCCGAGCGCCTGACTGCCATCAGTGAGGAGCTCGCCGACCTGGCCCTCGATCGGCTGTTCGAGGCGTCCGAGGCGGTGCGGGCCGGGGGCCAACCCGACCCCGAGTTGACCGCCGAGGAGAAGCGCATCACCCGGGCCCGGCGCTCGGTGGACAAGGCCGCCACCCTGCTGGTTGGGCCGGCGGCCACCCGTGCGTCCTTCGACGACGGACCGTAGGAGGAGGGCTCGGACACGATGGCCCAACCCGAGGCTCGATGTCACGGCACCCGTCAGGGGCCCGCAGTCAGAGGCCCGGGGCCGCTACCAGTCCGTTGAGGGCGTCGATGAGCTGACGCAGCCGCCCGTAGTGGACCTTGTCGAAGCGGAACACCAGGCGTTCGAGGTCCAGCTGGTCGTGATCGGACCGCTCGGGGGCCAGGGGCTTGGACAGGCGCATGGCCCCGTCGGCCACGATGTCGGCGAAGCTGCGGTTGAGCTCGGCCAGCTCGCCGCGGTCCGGTGCGGCCAGCATGCGCATGACCAGCAGGTCGCCGACCCACCGGCACGACTGGTAGTTCCGGTAGAAGCCGAGGATCTCGGCCACGGCGGCCTCGACGTCGTCGGTGATGAGGAACAGGGCCCGGTCGTCGGGGGACACCAGGCCGCGGGGCTCGACGGCCGAAGAGAGGAACTCGTCCCACACGTCCCAGTAGTTGCCGCCGGGCACGTCGAGCATGACCACCGGGGCCGGCTCGGCCTTGCCCGTCTGGAGCAGGGTGAGCAGTTCGAAGCCCTCGTCCAGGGTGCCGAACCCACCGGGCATGACCACGTAGCCGTCGGACTCCTTGATGAGCATCAGCTTCCGGGTGAAGAAGTAGCGCATCTCCACCAGCTTCGGATCCTGGGCGATGAAGGTGTTGGCGCCCTGCTCGAAGGGGAGCCGGATGTTCACGCCGATGGACTTGTCCCGGCCGGCTCCCTCCATGCCTGCCGCCATGATGCCGGGGCCCGCCCCCGTGACCACCATCCAGTCGGCGTCGGCCATGGCCGCGGCCAGGTCCCGGGTGCAGCGGTAGGCGGGATGGTCGGGCTCGGTCCGGGCGGAGCCGAAGATGGTCACCTTCCGCTCCCGGCGGTAGGGCCGGAACACCCGGAAGGCGTCGGCCATCTCGGCCAGCGCCGAGTCGGCCACCTTCAGGTCGATGACGTCGGTCCCCTCGGCGGCCAGCGCGGACACGGTGCCCAGCATGGAGCGGATGAGGCGCCGCTGGGCCCCCGAGGCGCCGGCCGGCGTGACGTCGTCCATCACGGCGTCGAGGGAGCGGGCCACGTCGGCGGGTGCCTCCGGTGGCGGACCGGTGCCTGGCCCCGGTGGCGGGGTGGCCATCAGCGGGCGGAGGCGAGCACGTCGGCGCCGGGTCGCTCGACCCGCCCGTACAGCGTGGTGCGCTGGGACAGCGTCCGCCCCAGGGGCTCGACGATGGCGGCGAAGCGCTCGGCATCCATCATCTGGCCGTGGCTGGCCCCGGCCGCCCGGGAGATGTTCTCGTCCATGAGGGTGCCCCCGAGGTCGTTGACTCCGGCCTGAAGGATCTGGCGCACGCCCTCGGCACCCATCTTGACCCAGCTGATCTGGATGTTGTCGATCATCCCCCGGTAGGCGATGCGGCCCACGGCGTGCATGAGGAGGGTCTCGCGGAAGGTGGGGCCCCGCCGGGACCGCTTCTGCAGGTAGATGGGCGTGGCCATGTGGACGAAGGGGAGGGGGACGAACTCGGTGAAGCCTCCGGTCTCGGCCTGGAGGTCCCTCGTCCGCACCAGGTGCCGGGCCCACGACCGGGGCTGCTCGACGGCGCCGAACATGATGGTGACGTTGGAGCGCAGACCCACCTGGTGGGCGGTGCGGTGGGCGAAGAGCCACTCCTCGGTGTTGATCTTGTCGGGGCACAGGACGGCGCGCACCGGGTCGTCCAGGATCTCGGCCGCCGTGCCCGGGATGGTCTTGAGGCCGGCGTCGCGCAGCAGGACCAGGTAGTCGGCCAGGGGCATCTCGGAGCGGCGGGCTCCCTCGGTGACCTCGAGGGCGGTGAAGCCGTGGATGTGGATGGTGGCCGACGCCTCCCGGACCGCCTGGATCACATGGAGGTAGTACTCGCCGTCGAAGTTGGGATGGATGCCCCCCTGCAGGCAGACCTCGGTCGCCCCCCTGGCCTCGGCCTCGGCCACCCGCTCGGAGATCTCACTCAGTTCGAGCAGGTACGGGCGGCCCCGGAGATTGAGCGAGAGGGGACCCTTGGAGAAGGCACAGAACTTGCACTTGAAGGTGCACACGTTGGTGTAGTTGATGTTGCGGTTGTTGACGAAGGTGACCTCGTCGCCCACCGCGTCGATCCGCAGTTGGTCGGCCACGGCGGCCACCGACCTCACCTCGGGCCCCCGGGCGCCGAACAGGGTGACGATCTCGTCCTCACCGACGGCCGCACCGTCCATCACCGCGGCCAGCACCTCACCGACGGCACTCCCCGTCGATGCCAGGGTGGCCACCGGCGGTGCCGCGGGTGCCGCGGGTGCCGCTGTGGCGGCTGTGCCTGCGGTGGACCCGGTCCCGTCGCCGGACCCGGCCCCGGTGCCGGGGGCGACCCGGGCCCCGACCAGCAGCGGCGGGGGCACCTCGCTCCCCGATGCCCACGGGTGGTCGCGGCCCAGGCCCTCGGCGTCCGAGGCGTCGAGCACGGGGAAGCGCATGGCCTCGTCGAGCCACCTCCCGGGATCGAGGGCGAAGGAGGGGTACAGGGTGAGCCGGGGGGCCAGGGTGTGGCCGGCGGCCTCGGTGGCTCCCCGCAGGATGCCCAGTTCGGGCCAGGCCCGCTCGGGATTGACATGGTCGGCGGTGACGGGCGACACCCCTCCCCAGTCGTCGATCCCCGAGGCCAGCAGCGGGCCCAGGTCGTCGGAGAGGTTGGGTGGGGCCTGCAGGTGGATGTCGGGGGGCAGGATGACCCGGGCGGCGGCGATGGTCCAGAGGAACTCCCCGGTGGGGCAGGGCGGCCACTGGTGCATGGACGTCCCGGCCTTGGGCAGGAAGTTCTGGACGATGACCTCCTGGACGTGGCCGTGGCGACGGTGACTGTCCACGATGGCCTCGAGCGTGGCCACCCGGTCGGCCCTCGTCTCGCCGATGCCCACCAGCAGGCCGGTGGTGAAGGGGATCCCCGCCTCGCCGGCCGCCTCCAGCGTGGCCAGCCGCCGGGCCGGCGTCTTGTCGGGCGCCGACCGGTGGGCGGCCAGGTCGGGGTTGACCGACTCGATCATCATCCCCTGGCTGGCCGAGACCGCCCTCAGGCGGAGCAGGTCGTCCCGGCCGAGGGCCCCGGCATTGGCGTGGGGGAGGAGCCCGGTCTCCTCGACCACGGCTCGGCAGGCGGCCACCAGGTAGTCGACGGTGGAGGTGTAGCCGTGGTCGGCCAGCCACTGCCGGGCGGCGGGATAGCGGTCCTCGGGGCCCTCGCCCAGGGTGAACAGGGCCTCGTGGCAGCCGGCGGCACGGCCGGCCCGGGCGATGGCGAGGACCTGGTCGAGGGAGAGGTAGGGCGCGGCCACGCGGGCCGGGGCCTTGGCGAAGGTGCAGTAGCCGCAGCGGTCCCGGCACAGCATGGTGAGGGGGATGAACACCTTGGGCGAGAAGGTGATCCGGTTCCCGTGGGCAGCGGCGCGGATGCGGCCGGCCTCGGCCTGCAGCGAGGCCAGGTCCCGCTCGATCAACCCGGTGCCGCCCGAGGTGGACGAGGCCGGGGCGGGGCGGGGCGGCACCGGGTACGGCTCCGAGGGCGCCGACAGGTGCTCAGGCGTAGAGCCGGGGTCGGCAGGCATCGGCGACACCTTATCGGAGGAGCCTCACCGGGCGACCGTTGGTCCGGTCCGCCGCACTCCCGGCCCCGGGCTGCGGCTCCGTCGTCCCTCGGCCTAGGCCGGCAGGGTCGTGTCGCCGGCGGCATCCCGATCCACCAGCCATACGATCCGGTCGGCCACCACATGGGTGGCCGGGAGGTCGTCCCCGGCCACGACACCGGCGAGGGCGGCTCGCTTGGCCGCCCCGGACACGGTGAACACGGCCAACCGGGCCCGGGCGATGGCCGGATAGGTCAGGGTGATCCGCTCGTGGGGGTTCACGGCCCTCGGGTCCTGGTTGGCCACCACCAGCACCGAGGGGTCGACCACGTCGAGCGCCGCCGACCCCGGGAACAGCGAGGCGGTGTGGCCGTCGGGCCCGAGGCCCAGGTGGACCACGTCGAAGGCCGGGAGGGGCGCGATCACCGCCTGGTAGTCGGCGGCGGCGGCCGACGGGGTGCCCGAGCGGAACATGGGATGGTCCGAGCCCACCGGTCCCACCACGTCGAGCAGCGTCTCGGCCACCATGCGGTGGTTGGAGTCGGGGTCGTCGGGAGGAACGCAGCGCTCGTCGCCCAGGTAGATGTCCACGTCGCTCCAGTCCACACCGCTGCCGGGCCCACCGAGCCGGGCCAGGCTCCCGTAGCACTCCTGGGCGGTGGAGCCACCGGAGAGGAAGAGCGAGAAGCGGCCGGGCCGGTCCTGGCCGAGGGAGGCCACCACCAGGGCGGCGAAGGCGTCCGGCACCGAGGGGACCAGTTGGACCGTGCCGTTCACCGGTCGGTGCCGTTCACTGGGGGAGTTCGCTGATGCGGCCGCCGGTGAGTTCGAGGTCGATCACCGGGTTGCGCCACTCGTCGCCCGACCGCTCGACCAGGAGATCGGCCAGGTGGGGACCCCAGGTGCCGGCGGCGTAGGTCTGCATGGCCCCACCGGGCGCCGACCATGCCTGCAGGTAGGGATCGACGATCCGCCAGGCCTGCTGGACCTCGTCGGACCGGATGAAGAGGGTGGCGTCGCCCACCATGGCGTCGTGGATGAGGCGCTCGTAGCCGTCGGCCGCCTCCTCGCCGGCGAAGGCCTCGGCGTAGCTGAAGTCCATGGCCACCGACCGGATGTGGAACTTCTCACCGGGGATCTTGGCCCCGAATTCGAGGCTGATCCCCTCGTCGGGCTGGATGCGCAGGATCAGCGTGTTGGGCCGGAGGTCACGGCTGGCCCGGTGGTCGAAGAGGAGGAACGGGACCTGGCGGAAGGTCAGCGCCACCTCGGTCACCCGGGCCGGGAGGCGCTTGCCCGTGCGGACGTAGATGGGGACCCCGGACCAACGCCAGTTCTCCACCCGGAGCCGGAGGGCCAGGTAGGTCTCGGTCTGGCTGTCGGGGGAGACGTCCTGCTCCTGGCGGTAGCCGATGACCTTGTTGCCGTCGATGATGCCGGGGCCGTACTGGGCCCGCACGGCCTTGTCCACCGCCTCGTCCGGCGAGGGGATGTCGATGGCCTGGAGGAGCTTGACCTTCTCGTCGCGGATCCGGTCGGCATCGGTGCTGGTGGGCGACTCCATGAGGGTGAGGGCGAGGACCTGCATGACGTGGTTCTGCACGATGTCCCGGAGGGCCCCGGCCGTCTCGTAGAAGCCGCCGCGGTGCTCGACGCCCAACTCCTCGGCCACGGTGACCTGGACCTGCTCGACGTACCGGCGGTTCCAGATGGGCTCGAAGATGGCGTTGGCGAACCGGAGGGCCAGGACGTTCTGGACGGTCTCCTTGCCCATGTAGTGGTCGATCCGGTAGATCTGCTTCTCCTCGAAGGCCTTGTGCATCTGCTCGTCGAGGGCGATGGCGCTGTCGAGGTCACGGCCGTAGGGCTTCTCCACCACCACCCGGTTGAACCGGTCGTCGGTGTCCGGCGCCACGCAGGCGTGGGTGGCCAGGGCCCCGGCCACCAGGCCGAAGACGCTGGGGATGGTGGCCAGGTAGTAGAGCCGGTTCCCCTGGGTGCCGTCGAGGCGGTCCGCCTCGTCGAGGTGCGACTTCAGCTGGTCGAAGGTGTCCGGGTGGTCGTACTCGCCGGAGATGTACTTGAACCGCTCGGTCAGGGCCTTCCACTTGGCCCCGCCCTCCGGTGTGGCCTCGGCCACGTGGGTGCGGAACTCGACGTCGCTCCACTCGGTCCGGGCCACCCCGATGACGGTGAACCCGTCGTCGAGAACGCCCCGGTCGGCCAGGCGGGCCAGGGCGGGCAGGATCTTGCGGGCGGTGAGATCCCCTGAGGCGCCGAAGATGACCATGGCCACGGGCGGCGCCTTGGACAGCACCGGGGGGAGTGAGCGCTTCTGGTTCTCGGCCGTGCTCCCGCTGGCCTTGCTCCGTGTGGCACTCATTTGGGGGTGGAGGTCTCCCCGCCCTGGGTGCCGTCGCTGGTGACGAAGGCGTGCCCCCCGAACTGGTTGCGCAGGGCCGAGACCAGGCGCATGCCGAAGGCGTCCTTCTTCTGCGAGGCGAAGCGGGCGAACAGGGCCGAGGAGATGACCGGCGCCGACACGCCCCGGTTGACGGCCTCCTCCACCGTCCAGCGACCCTCGCCGGAGTCGACCACCACCCCTTCGATCTTCTCGAAGCCGGAGTCGGGCCGGAGGGCCCGCTCGGCCAGTTCGAGCAGCCAACTCCGCACCACCGATCCGTAGCGCCAGATGGCGGAGATCTGATGGAGGTCGAGGTCGAACTCGGGAGCCTCGGACATGATCTCGAATCCCTCGGCGTAGGCCTGCATGAGCCCGTACTCGATGCCGTTGTGGACCATCTTGACGAAGTGACCGGCGCCGGGGGGGCCGACGTGGGCGTAGCCGCCCTCCGGGGCCAGGTCGAGGAAGATCGGCTCGGCCACGGCGACGGCCTCCTTGGTGCCTCCGACCATCAGGCAGTAGCCCTCCTTCAGCCCCCAGATGCCGCCCGAGGTGCCGGCGTCCACCAGGGCGATGCCCTGGGCGGCCAGCTGGTCCACCAGGGGGGCCGTCTCCTTGTAGTTCGAGTTGCCGCCGTCGATGATGACGTCGCCGGACTCGAACAGTCCGGCCAGTGTGGTGATGGTGGAGTTGGTGGCCTCGCCGGCCGGCACCATGACCCAGGCCACCCGGGGCGCCGACAGCTTGGCCGCCACCTCCTCGAGGGTGGCGGCGGGATCGGCGCCGAAGGCTGCTGCTGCCGTGCGGGCCTGGTCGGAGAGGTCGAAGGCCACCACCTCGTGCCCGTGCTCGATGAGCCGCTGGGTCATGTTGGCGCCCATCTTGCCCAGGCCGATCATGGCAATCTTCATGGTGCTCTCCTTGCTAGGTGCGGTTGGCGGGGCGGCGCGCCGTGGTGGCACGCCCTGTCGCCCTGTTCGTCGGGGTGGTGGGGGAGGTCGGGGTCGGTCAGGACCCGCCGGCCAGCGCGTTGGCCTTGTCGCTGAGGGACTGCATGAGCTCGTCGAAGGACTTGGCGAAGGAGGCCACGCCCTCGGACTCCAGCACGGCGGAGACATCGGCCATGTCGATGCCGGCTGCGGCCAGGCGGTCGATGAGGCGGTGGGCCTCGTCGACACCGCTGTCGACGGTGCGGGCCACGGTGCCGTGGTCGAGGAAGTCGGCCACGGTGCCGTCGGGCATGGTGTTGACCGTGTCGGGACCGATGAGGGTGTCCACGTAGGCCAGGTCGGGATAGGCGGGGTTCTTGGTCGAGGTCGAGGCCCACAGCGGACGCTGGACCCGGGCCCCCTTGGCCGCCAGGGCCTCCCAGCGGGGACCGGCGAAGCGCTCGAGGAACAGCTCGTAGGCCAGCTTGGCCTGGGCCACGGCGGCCCGGCCCCGCAGGCCGAGCAGCTCGTCGCCGGATGCCGCACCCTGGGCGGCCTGTTCGATGCGGCGGTCCACCTCGGTGTCCACCCGGCTGATGAAGAAGGAGGCCACGCTGGCCACCCGGGAGAGGTCCTCCACGCCGGAGGCGGCCAGCGCCTCGAGGCCGGCCAGGTAGGCCTCGATGACCTCGCCGTACCGGTCGATGCTGAAGATGAGGGTGACGTTGATGCTCCGGCCCTCGCTGATCATCTGGCGGATGGCCGGGACGCACTCGGGGGTGGCGGGGATCTTGACCAGGACGTTGGGCTGGTCGATGCGGGCGTGGAGGCCGCGCGCCGCCGTGATGGTGCCCTCGGTGTCGTGGGCCAGGGCCGGCGCCACCTCGACGGAGACGAAGCCGTCCCCTCCGTCCGAGGCGTCGTAGACCGGGCGGAGGATGGCCAGTGCGCCCAGGATGTCGTCCACCACCAGGTCCCAGTAGGCGTCCTCCACCGACTTGGTCTTGATCAGGGCGCCGAACTGGGCGTCGTAGGTGTCCTGGCCCTCGATGGCATGGGCGAAGATGGTCGGGTTGGAGGTGACCCCCCGGATCCCCTGGTCGACCAGGCCGGCCAGGGTCCCGTCCTCCAGCCAGTCCCGGCGGAGGTTGTCGAGCCAGGGGCTCTGTCCCTGGCGGTCGAAGAGGTCGTGCAGCGTGGTCATGGGCGTCCTTTCGGTTGCGTCGGGCCGGTCGGTGCCGGGCTCGGCCCGGTCACCGTGACGACCACCCGGCGACCAGTGAGGTGGCTTCGGTGGCGACGTGCTGGGGTGTGAAGCCGAACTCCTCCAGGGCCACCTCACCGGGGGCCGAGGCGCCGAAGTGGTCGATGCACACCGTGGCATCGGCGTAGCGCTCCCAGCCGAAGGGGCTGGCCGCCTCGACGGCCAGGCGGGGAACGCCGCTCGGGAGCACCTCACTCCGGTACCCGTCGGACTGGGCGGCAAACAGGTCCCACGACGGGAAGGACACCACCCGGGCCGGCGTCCCGTTGGCGGCGAGCAGGTCGGCGGCGGCCATGCACAGCTGGACCTCGCTGCCGGTGCCGATGAGGATCACCTGGGGCGGGCCGCCCTCGGCCTCCCGCAGCACGTAGGCCCCCCGGGACACGCCGGGGTCGGCCAGCGTGGCCGTCTCGGCCAGCACGGGAAGGTCCTGGCGGGAGAGGATGAGCGCGGTCGGGCCGTTGCTGTCCACGGCGATCCGCCAGGCCTGGGCGGTCTCGTTGGCGTCGGCGGGCCGGATCACCCGGAGGTTGGGCATGGCCCGGATGGCGGCCAGCTGCTCGACGGGCTGGTGGGTGGGGCCGTCCTGGCCCAGTCCGATGGAGTCGTGGGTCCACGAGTAGATGACGTGGACGTCGGAGACGGCCGCCACCCGTACGGCGCCCCGCATGTAGTCGCTGAACACGAAGAAGGTGCCCCCGACCGGGAGCGTGCCCCGGTGGGCGGCCATGCCGGTCATCACCCCTCCCATCCCGTGCTCGCGGATGCCGTAGTGGATGAGCTCCCCGGCCGGGTCGGCGGCCGACTGGGCCGTGGCGCCGGCCATGGCCATGCCGGTGTTGCCGGTCAGGTCGGCGCTCCCGGGCATGACGCCGGGAATGGCCTCGCCGGTGGCGTCGAGGCAGGCCTTGACGGCCCGGCGGGTGGCCATGGGGCCGTCCTCGGGTGCGAAGGTGGGCAGCTTCGACTCCCACCCGGGCATGCCGTGACCCCCCTGGGCCGCCTCCCACCGGGCCCGGTCGCCGTCCCAGGCCCGGAAGCGCTGCTCCCACTCGGCCCGGAAGGCCTGGCCGCGGGGGATGCATCCCCGGTAGAGCTCGAGGACGTCCTCGGGCACCCAGAAGGTCTCCTCGGGAGGCAGGCCGAGCAGCTCCTTGGTCAGGCGGATCTCGTCCTCGGGGAACGGGTCGCCGTGGGCCTTGGCCGTGTCGGTGAGGTGGGGGGACGGGTAGCCGATGTGGCTCCGCAGGATGATGAGGGACGGGCGGTCCTCGTCGGCCTTGGCCCGCAGGAGGGCGGCCTCGAGGCCATCGAGGTCGTTGGCCAGCTCGCCGACGTCCTCCACACCCCACCCGTAGGCGGCGAAGCGCTCGGCCACGTTGTCGGAGTAGGAGAGCTCGGTCGGCCCGTCGATGGTGATGTGGTTGTCGTCGTAGATGTAGACCAGCCGGCCGAGCTGCTGGTGGCCGGCCAGGGAGGCGGCCTCGTGGGAGATCCCCTCCTCGAAGCAGCCGTCGCCGGCGATCACGAACGTGTGGTGGTCGCAGACCTCGGGGGAGAAGGTGGCGCGCAGCCAGCGCTCGGCGATCCCCATGCCCACCCCGTTGGCCACGCCCTGCCCGAGGGGGCCGGTGGTGACCTCGACGCCGGGGGTGTGGTTGAGCTCGGGATGCCCCGGGGTGCGGCTGCCCCAGCGGCGGAACCCGCGCAGATCGTCGAGCGTGAGCCCGTAGCCGGTCAGGTACAGCATGGAGTAGAGGAGGATGGAGGCGTGGCCGTTGGACAGCACGAAGCGGTCGCGGTCGGGCCAGTGGGGCTCGGAGGGATCGTGGCGCATGACCCGGGTGAACAGGACGTGGGCCAGTGGGGCCAGAGCCATGGCCGTCCCGGTGTGGCCGGAGTTGGCGGCGCGCGGCGCGTCCATGGCCAGGCCGCGGATGACGTTCACGCCGACCTGCTCGAGGGCCTCGGCCTCGGTGCGGCCGCCAGGTGCCGGTGGGCTCGAACTCATGGGGGCAACCCTATCGGCCGCGTGGGGGCGGGTCGACGGGGCGCCCGGTGAGGTCGGCCCGGGCGCGCCCCTGGTCGGGCGCGGGAAGGCCGGCGGTCAGCGGGCCCGGAACAGGGCCATGGACGTCGTGAATTGGTGGACGAAATTGTGCCCGCCCACCGGTCCGAACTCGCCGCCGGCGAAGAGCCCGCCGACCGGTACGCGGCCCACGCCGTAGGCCACGGCCCGGGCATCGTGATGGGCATCGTCGAACAGGCGGGTGCCGCGCCCGTTGCAGGTGAAGACCAGTCCGGCATCGGCCTGCCGTCCCTCCAGCAGGTGGGCCAGGTCGCGGTGGGCGGTCTCGGCGTCGCGGCGGTGGAAGCGGATGGTGCTCCCGAGAGGGACCTGGTCGTCCACGGCCACCGCCCCGGTGGCCCGGTCGACCCCGACCACACTGCGCACCAGGAAGTCGGCGGGCACGGGGTCGGCAACCCGCTGGTCGATGACCCGGCCCACGAACAGCCCGTTGGCCTCGATCCCGGCCAGGGCGGCCGGGTCGAGGTGGTGGGTGGTCTGCTCCACCAGGCACTCCATGGCCGGCTTGCCGGCCACCTCGTAGATGATGTTCCGGTCGCACCGGGTCACGGTCAGGGGGTCGCCGTAGGGGCGGCAGCCCTGGGACACCAGGGTCTCGACCTCGACGCCGCCCCCGACCAGCACGCCGGCGGCACCGTCGGACACCACGCGTCCGGCGGCCACCAGTCGGGCGCCGCCCGGCCCCCGCCCGCCTGAGGCGTTCCCGCCCACCGCGGGCAGGCCCGGATGGTGCTCGGCCAGCCAGCCGAGGAACTCGTCGGCGGGGAAGGTGAAGGGATCGGCCACCAGCACCAGCGCGGCGGGATCGAAGCCCAGGCCGTCGGGCCAGCCGCCGAAGTGCCAGCTGCCGTCGGCCAGGGACGTGGCGGTGAGCCGCACCGGGACCAGGGGGCCGACCCAGCCGGCCCACAGGCTGATGGCCGGCGTCTCCTCCACCTCCCTCCCGGTACCCACCACCGACTCGGCCACGGCCCCCATCACGGCCAGGGGGTGGAGGACGGCCTCGACGGTGCCCACGATGTCCTCGAGCGCCCCGGCATGGGAACGCGTGGCGGTGACCATGACCAGATCGGGCCGGTCACCGATGGCCTCGAGCACGGCGCCGACCACCTCGCCCACGGCGGCCGAGGCCACCGGGTGCTCGGAGAGGGCGCTGGCGAACGGCACAGCGGTCAGCGGCCCGGTCGGGCGAATCGGATGTCGAGGGAGCGGAGGTAGGTGTGGAGGCCGGCGTCTTGGATGGGGACGAGGTAGGCCGGGCGTCCGGATTCGTTGTGATGGCTGTGCCACATCCCCGGAGGCGTGACGAACGCCCCCCCGGCCTCCCAGTCCACCCGGACCGGATCGACGATGGTCCCGTCGTCGCCCAGCCGGGTGCCCACCAGCGAGTAGCAGCCCGGCGCACACGTCGTGACGAGGTCGAGGGCCACGCTCTGGTGGCGGTGCGGGCGCTGGACCCGGCCTACGGGGAGGATCCCGAGCATGGCCCACAGGGTGTGGGTGACCGTGAGGGTCTGGGGCGTTGCCACGTTGCCCAGCAGGATGCTGACCCGGCTGCGGTCGGCTGCCGCCGGATCGTGCTCGACCTCGGCCAGCCGGGCCCGGGCCTCGGCCCCGTCGAAGCGGGTGGGGCGGAACCGGGGCCGGGACGGGGACACGCCGAGATAGCGGAGGAGGGGGGCGTCGGTCACCCGGTACAGCAGCGCCGATCGGTCGTCGGACGGTCCCGGGGCGTCGGCGCCCCCGGTCCCGTCGGCCTGGTGCACCGTGGTGCACCCGGCGGGCAGGGTCAGGAAGTCGCCGGCCTGCCAGGGCATGGTTCCGGTCATGCCCCCGCCGTCGCCGTCCGGCCCGGTGAAGGCGCTGTGCCCCGAGCCCCGGAGGCAGTAGTAGAGCTCGCTGGTGGCATCGGGCCGGGTGGTAAGTCGCTCGCCGGGCCGGATGACCACGAACGAGGCCAGCAACCCGGGGCTGGTGGCCGGCCCGTCCACGCCGAGGCGGTCGGACAGGTCGAGGTGGATGGTGCGGGTCGGTCCTCCGGCGTGCAGCGAGGCCGGGAATCGGTGGATGGGCACCGGGGAGATGGCGCCCGAGCCCACGGGGTCGGCGGCCCGGGAGTACTCGTAGAAGAGGGCGTCCCCGGTCCAGTCCTCGATGGCCTCGCCGAGGAGGACCACGGCGCCGGCGGGCTCCTCGGTCTGTTGGGTCATCCCTCCAGTATCGACCACCGGGGCGGGTTAGCGTGCTGCGGTGGCCGACCATCGCATCCAAGTCCCCCCCAACTGCGAGCTGACCCTGGGGATGACCTGCGTGGACAAGGCCCAGCCGGGCCGCACGGTGTGGCGGATGCGGGCCGATGAGCGGTTCGCCAACCCTGCCGGCATCGTCCAGGGAGGGTTCGTCGGGGCCATGGCCGATTCGGCCATGGGGTCGGCCACTGTCACCTTCGCCCGCGGGCAGGGGAGGAAGGTCTTCTCGTCCAACGTGGAGATGAAGACCAGCTTTCTGGCCCCGGTGCAGGTGGGCTCCGTCCTCGAGTGCACGGCCACGGTGGTCTCCGGTGGGGCCCGGGTGGCCTTCGCCGAGGCCGAGGTGGTCGACGACCGGGGCATCACGGTGGCCCGGGCCAGCTCCACCTATCTCTTCACCGACCGGGGGTGATCCCCCCGGACGGGGCTCGGCCCCACCGGTGCCGGGGCGGGCCGGCCGGCGGACCCTGACTAGAGTTGGCGAGCGCCCTGTGGACGCGGAGGACGACGCAGAGCACGAGGAGGACCGTGGCCCGAGGTGGAAGTGATTCAGGCAAGGGGCTGGGGGGGCTGCGCACCTCCGGGGGTGAGGCCGTCCAGCTGGTCATCGCCTACGTCAAGCAGGAGACGCTCACCCCGCTCAAGGGACTGGGCCGCTACATACTCTTCGGCGTGGTCGGCTCGGTGGCACTGGCCGTCGGCCTGGTCGTCTTGGCCGTGGCCTTCCTGCGGCTCCTGCAGGGGGAGACCGGCACCACCTTCACCGGCAACTGGTCGTGGGCCCCGTACCTCATCTGCACCGTGGCCGTCCTGTTGGTGGCCGCCGTCGCCGTGCTGGCCGTGACCCGGGGACAGCGTGATTCCTCCACCCCCGAAAAGGAGCTCCCATGACCCCCGGACCCGAGCCCATCACCCGCGACGACATCGAGGCCAAGTTCCGCGAGCTGACGGGCGAGGTCTCCGACGGGGTCGAGGAGTCCCGCTCCCAGCTGATCACCGTGGGCCTGGCCGTGGGGGTGGCGCTGGTGGCGGTGGTCTTCCTCATCGGCCGTCGCAGCGGGCGCCGTCGCTCGGCCGTGGTCGAGGTCCGGCGGATCTGAGGCATGGACCGTTTCCTGCACTACATCCAGGTCCGGGCCTTCCGGCGGGGCTTCGGGGGCTACCACTCCGCCTGGGTGGTGGTGGGCGTGGCCCTCTGGATGGTCAATCGGGTGCGCCACGCCGATGACGTCGTCTACCGCACCAAGCTGCAGCCCGGCGAGACCCTGGTCGTCCACACCGGCAATCCCGCTCCGTCCAAGCGCTCCCGTCGCTGAGTGGCACGGCCGTCGGACGACGCCCCCGTTGCCTGACACCGGTGGGGCCGGGGACCGCAGCACGCTGGTGGCCGGCGAGCGGGTCCTGCTGGTCGACGCCAAGCAGAGGCACTATCTGATCACCCTCCGGACCGGGGCGTCGTTCCACACCCATGTGGGGATCGTGGAGCACGACCGGCTGATCGGCACGCCGGAGGGCTCCACCATCCTCGGCAGCACGGGGCGCAAGTTCCTGGTGGTGCGGCCCACGCTGGCCGACGCCGTGCTGAAGATGCCCCGAGGGGCCCAGGTGATCTACCCGAAGGACCTCGGAGCCATCCTCATCGAGGCCGACATCGCCCCGGGGGTCAGGGTCCTCGAGGCCGGGGTGGGATCGGGAGCGCTGTCGATGGCGCTGCTGCGGGCCGGGGCCGAGGTGGTCGGCTACGAGCTGCGGCAGGACTTCGCCGACGGTGCCCGGGCCAACGTGGAGGCCATGCTCGGTCCCGGGGCCCCCTACCGGGTGGAGCTGCGCGACGTCTACGAGGGCATCGAGGAGGTCGGCCTCGACCGGATCCTGCTCGACCTGCCCGAGCCGTGGCGGGTCCTGCCCCACGCCGAGGTGGCCCTCCGTCCAGGGGGGATCCTCTGTGCCTACCTGCCCTCCATCAACCAGACGGCGCAGCTCAGGGCGGCCATGGACAAGGGCGGGTTCGGCCTGGCCTCGACCCTGGAGGTGTTGCACCGGACGTGGCACATCGAGGACCGCTCGGTGCGGCCCGACCACCGGATGGTCGGCCACACGGGCTTCCTCACCACCGGCCGGCGGCTCCTGCCCTTCGACGAGCAGTCGGAGAAGGACGCGGCCGACCCCGGCGAGTAGTCCCGCTCTGCCCGACGGTTCAGCTCTGCTCGATGAAGATGCACTCCCCGGGGCACTCCTCGGACGCCTCGACCACGGCGTCCTCCAGGTCGCCGGGAACGGCGGCCATGCCGGCCGAGCCCCCCGGCTCGCTCTTCACGTCGGTGCCTTCCTTCACGTAGGCCAGCCCGTCGTCGAGCAGAGTGAACACGGCGGGGGCGATCTCCTCGCAGAGACCGTCGCCCGTACAGAGATCCTGGTCGATCCAGACCTTCATCAGTTGCGTCACTCCTCGGTTCGTACCCGTGCATTTCGACGGCGGCCGGCCCTGGGGCCGCCTGCGCTCCACTGTGGGGGACAGCCTCGGCCAGCGAACTTCGGAGCCCGCCATCGGACCCGAGGATCAATGCCCGGGTACCAATGCTATCCGGAACCGTGGTGGGAGTGGCTGACGATGCGTCAGATGGCCCCTCCGGCGCCGCGTCCACGGGTCCCTCCAGGCACGGTAATGCGGCTGACGGCACCGGCACCCGGTGTAGGGTCGCCTCAGGTGACGATTCGCGGACGAGGTGATTCCCACGGTTGACTCTCAGGACGGGCACGACGGTCGGCGGCCGGCCACGGACGGCCAGGACGACGACCTCGACACGGTGCTGGCTCGGGCCCAGGCGGCCGAGGAGGAGGTGACCCTGCTCCGTCGGCGCCTCCAGGAGAGCCCCCGGCGGGTCCAGACCCTCGAGGAGAAGCTGCTCGAGACCAAGGGCCAGCTGGCTCAGGCCATCTCGCAGAACGAGAAGCTGACCTTCACCCTCCAGACCGCCAAGGAGCACGTGGCCAACCTCCGCGAGGAGGTCGAGAAGCTGACCCAGCCCCCGGCGGCCTACGGGACGTTCCTCGGGACCAACGACGACGGCACGGTCGACGTCTTCTCCGGGGGGCGGAAGATGCGGGTGTCGCTGCACCCCGACATCGAGAGCGACGACCTGCAGCGGGGCAACGAAGTGGTCCTCAACGAGTCGCTCAACGTGATCCTGGCCCGCCAGGGCGAGGGCTCGGGCGAAGTGGTGGTGCTGAAGGAGGTGCTCGACGACGGGAAGCGGGCCCTGGTGTTCGGCCGGGCCGACGAGGAACGGGTGGCCGAGATGTCCGATGCCCTCATCGGGGTCAAGCTGCGGGCCGGCGACACCGTGCTCATGGAGACCCGCACCGGGCTCCTTATCGAGAAGCTGGCCCGGCCCGAGGTCGAGGAGCTCGTCCTCGAAGAGGTGCCCGACGTCACCTACGCCGACGTCGGCGGCCTCGACGATCAGATCGAGGCCATCACCGACGCCGTGGAGCTGCCCTACCTCTACCGGGAGCTCTACGCCGAGCACAAGCTCCCGGCCCCGAAGGGCATCCTGCTCTACGGCCCGCCGGGGTGCGGGAAGACCCTCATCGCCAAGGCCGTGGCCAACTCGCTGGCCAAGAAGGTGGCCGAGGTGACGGGCAACACCAACGCCCGCAGCTACTTCCTCAACATCAAGGGCCCCGAGCTCCTCAACAAGTACGTGGGGGAGACCGAGCGCCAGATCCGGCTGGTGTTCCAGCGGGCCCGGGAGAAGTCCGAGGAGGGCGTCCCGGTCATCGTGTTCTTCGACGAGATGGACTCGCTGTTCCGTACCCGGGGCACGGGCATCAGCTCGGACATGGAGTCGACCATCGTGCCGCAGCTGCTGGCGGAGATCGACGGTGTGGAGACCCTGAAGGACGTCATCGTGATCGGTGCGTCCAACCGTGAGGACCTGATCGACCCGGCCATCCTGCGCCCCGGTCGGCTCGATGTGAAGATCCGGATCGAACGGCCCAACGAGGTGGCCGCGGCCCAGATCTTCTCCCGGTACCTGACCCCGGACCTTCCCCTCGACGTCGGCGAGGTCCAGTCGCTGGGCGGCGGGGACCCGGCCAAGGCGACCCAGGCCATGATCGAGGCCACGGTGGCCGAGATGTACCGGAACGACGAGGAGAACCGCTTCCTCGAGGTCACGTACCAGAACGGGGACAAAGAGGTCCTGTACTACCGCGACTTCTCCTCGGGGGCCATGATCGAGAACATCGTCCGCCGGGCCAAGAAGCTGGCCATCAAGCGGGCCATCGCCGAGCAGAGCCGGGGGATCCGGACCAGCGACCTGTTCGAGTCGATCCGCCAGGAGTACAAGGAGAACGAGGACCTCCCCAACACCACCAACCCGGACGACTGGGCCAAGATCTCGGGGAAGAAGGGCGAGCGGATCGTCTACATCCGCACGCTCATCAGCGATCGCGACGAGACCAAGGGCGGCCGTTCCATCGAGCGGGTGGGGACCGGTCAGTATCTCTGATCGCGGGCCAGGATAGGGTCGAACCGTGGCCATCCCCAAGGTCTGTGGCATCGAGACGGAGTACGGCATCCGCGTGGTGCACGGCGACCCCAACCCGATCGCCGCGTCCTCGGTGCTCATCAACGCCTATGCCCACGACGTGGCGCGCCAGCAGACGGGATGGGACTTCGAGGACGAGGCCCCGGGCAACGACGCCAGGGGGTTCGCCCGCGAGGGGGCCATGCCCCCCCAGGTCGAGACCCATCTGGTCAACACGGTGCTCACCAACGGCGCCCGCTACTACGTCGACCATGCCCATCCCGAGTTCTCCACCCCGGAGTGCCGGGACGCCCTCGAGTGCCTGCGCTACGACCGGGCCGGCGAGCTCATCCTGATCCGCTCCATGGAGGCGGCCGACCTGTCCTCCCACGACGGCTCGCGGCTGGTCATCTACAAGAACAACTCGGACGGGAAGGGCAACTCGTACGGGGCCCACGAGAACTACCTGATGGACCGGGCCGCGCCCTTCAACCGCATCGTGGCCGGGGTGACCCCCCACTTCGTCACCCGGCAGATCTTCGCCGGGGCCGGCAAGGTCGGTGCCGAGACCGCCACCCACGACGGCACCGCGGTCGACTTCCAGCTGTCCCAGCGGGCCGAGTTCTTCGAGGAGCAGGTGGGCCTGGAGACCACGCTGAAGCGCCCCATCGTGAACACCCGCGACGAGCCCCACGCCGATCCCCACCGCTACCGCCGGCTGCACGTCATCGTGGGCGACGCCAACCTGGCCGAGGTGGCCACCTTCTTGAAGGTGGGCACGACCTCGCTGGTGCTGGCCATGATCGAGGACGACGTGTCGGGCAGCCGGAGCCTGGTCCTCGCCGACCCGGTGACCGCCATGCACGACGTGGCCCTGGACCGGACCTTCACCCGCCCCCTGCTCATGGCCGACGGCTCCACGGCCACCGCGCTGGCCATCCAGTGGGAGCTGTTCTCCCTGGCCCGCAAGTACGCCGACGACGAGGGCCTGGCGTGCCTGGGGGACGAGGCGGTGGGACGGGCCGTCCTGGACCGCTGGGAGCAGGTGCTCCACGGCCTGGAGACCGATCCCATGACGCTGGCCCGTCAGGTCGACTGGGTGGCCAAGCTCCAGCTCATCGAGGCCTACCGGGACCGTCACGGCCTGGCCTGGGGCGACCAGCGGCTGGCGGCGCTGGACCTCCAGTACCACGACCTGCGGCCGTCCAAGTCCCTCTTCGCCCGGCTGGACACCGAGCACCTGGTGGACCAGGCCTCCGTGGTGGCCGCCGTCACCGAGCCCCCCCGGGGTACCCGGGCCTGGTTCCGGGGGGAGTGCCTGAAGAAGTGGCCCGCCGCCGTGGTCACGGCCAACTGGGACTCCCTGGTCTTCGACCTCGGCACCGACCCCCTCCGGCGCGTCCCTATGATGGACCCCCTGAAGGGAACGGCCGAACACGTGGAGGAACTGCTGGCATCGTGTGCGAGCCCGTCCGAACTCTTGGACCGACTGAGCAGCTAGGAGAGCTGGGGATGGCTGAACGAGATGGCTGAACGAGAACAGAAGAAGAAGACCACCACCACCGAGCGGGCCGACGAGGTGGTGGAGGAGGTCCCGGCCACGTCGGCCACCGGCGAGAAGCTCAAGGCCGAGCTGGACGATCTCCTCGACGAGATCGACGAGGTGCTGGAGGACAACGCCGAGGAGTT
>Ga0181534_10000946_pt1 | contig 19753 bp, 21 predicted proteins | sample PEATcosm2014_Bin_37_FD_119758 | JGI IMG/M metagenome (GOLD analysis project Ga0181534, IMG submission 119758) | Peatland microbial communities from MTU Mesocosm Facility, Houghton, MI, USA - PEATcosm2014_Bin17_10_metaG | ecosystem: Environmental > Terrestrial > Soil > Wetlands > Peat | place... | reverse complement strand
GCGGCGGCCAGCGTGGTAGGAACGGGCAGAGGGAGAGTATTCGTCAAGCGTCATTCCCGTACAGTGCGCGACCGCGAGGGACTTGCCGAGGAGCATCGCTTCATGGCTCACCTGCTGCGCAATGGCGCGCTAGTTCCGAAGGTTATTGCTACGAGCAAGGGCGAGACCGCGGTCGAGATGGGCAACTGGTGTTATGAGATTCATGAGGCTGTCGAAGGGATCGATATCTACCGGGACGCGCTCTCATGGACGCCGTTTTTCACTGCTGCTCACGCGCGTTCAGCGGGTCAAGCAATGGCCCGGATTCATGTGGCTTCTGTTGGATACAACGGACCCCGGCGCCAGCCTCGACCACTGGTATCGAGCTTCACAATTTTTGCCAATAAGAACCCCGACGCGGAGTTGAGCCGCTATATTGAAGCGCGTCCTGCGCTGGCGGAGTATTTGCATGGCCGTTCTGACTGTTCAGATGCATTGGAGCTACTCGTGCCGTTCCACGCAGAGCTGTTTCCGATGCTGCCGGAGATTGAGTCGCTTTGGACGCACAACGACCTTCACGCTTCAAATCTGATCTGGAGCCATTCAGGATGGTATACCCGAGTTGCGTCTGTGATTGATTTTGGATTGTGCGACAGAACGAATGCCGTTCATGATCTGGCCTTGGCAATCGAACGCAATATTATCGAGTGGATTGAACTCGCTGAGGGCGCGGAAGGAGTGCCTGTGCATTTCGATCATCTTGAGGCGCTGCTTGCAGGCTATGAGTCTGTACGAACTCTTTCGGATGTGGAGGCTGCGGCATTGGCGCCGATGCTAGCTCTCTGCCACGCGGAATACGCGCTCTCTGAAGCGGAGTATCTCTGGGGTATTCTGCACTCAGGAGAGAAGGCCCAGCTAGCCAGCGATGGATACTTGGTTGGTCATGCGCGCTGGTTCCACAGCCAGGCAGGAGAGAGGCTCTTAAGTGTAATTAGGAATTGGGCTGAAGAGCGGACGTGCCGGGATATGCAATTTACGCAACAGAAAGTTGGAGCCAGATGAGTTGGAGTGAGATTGTCATCTACCTCGGAAAGAACTGGCTGGAGATTGTCGGTGCAGTCACATATATAGCGAGCACATGGCTGAGCGCAAAACGCAAAATTAGTTGCTGGCCGACAGAACTGATCGCTGACGCCGCGTATATTGCTGTCTTTTATCAAGCAAGGCTGTACGCCGGGGCATTGCTAATAGTAAGTGGCTTGCCGCTTACATTTTATAGCTGGTGGTATTGGTATCGCGGTTACCGCAACGAGGGCGAGGTTCGCGTTGTTCGCCAGAGACGTTCCAGTATCGTTATTGGGCTGGCGATTGGAGCTGCTGGCAGCGTTGCGCTGGGCATTTGGATGAAACATATCCATGCTGCGTTGCCCTATCTGGATTCCGCACTCACCAGCTTCAGTGTGATTGGAGCCTGGTGGGAGATGCGCAAATACATCTCAAACTGGTGGCTATGGATTGCGGTGAATATTGTTTATGTTGGTGAGTTCATCAGCCAGAATCTGCTGCCCACCGCTTTGCTCTACATCGGGCTAGTCGTTTTGTCTGCATTTGGAATACGCGAGTGGCGGCGCGCTGCACTAACCGCGAAGCCTGCATCAAAAGAGTCGAGCGACTACAACCTGGCTAAAGCTGTTACCGAGTAGAACGACGCTGTCAGGTCTCTGGCCGCGTAATTTTGCCGATTGCAATTGAGGTTTGTGGTAGCCCAGATTGGGTTCAAGAATAAATAGGTTCTGATCCGAAGGCCTTCCGATTTCGCATCTGCGCACACTCAAGAGATTTTCAGACTGCCGCCTGTACCACGTTGTGCAGCGGCTCGCCGGCAATATATCGGCGCAGCTCTTCTGCCGCAGTCTGCAGGGCGCGCCTGGCAAACAGCGGACTCGATCCGCCAATATGTGGCGTGATCAACAGATTCGGACAACTCCACAATGGATGCCCCTCGGGCAAAGGCTCCGGATCGGTCACATCGAGAGCCGCTCGAATCCTTCCTGCTTGAAGCGCACGCACGAGCGCATCGGTATCGACCACCGGCCCACGCGCGGCATTTACCAGCAGCGCGCCTTGCTGCATCAACGCAAGCTGGCGATTGCCAATCAGATGGTGCGACTGCGGCGTGTGCGGCAGGATGAGAATCACGATTTCAGCTTGCCGCAAAAGCTGGTCAAGTTCGCCGACCGCATGAACGGCTGGCTCAGAACGGGCACTGCGAGCCACGCGAGTCAGTTGAACATGAAACGGAGCAAGCATACGCTCAATCTCTTTGCCAATAGAGCCATATCCGACCAGAAGAACATTCTTACCGGTCAACTCTTCCAACATCACTGGAGGATAAATTGGGCACCCGTCTCCAGTAACTGTCGAATAGTACGCGCTGGCCTCGAAGCGGCGCTTCCACTGACCGCTGTGTTGAATATCGAGATAGAGCGGAAAGTACTTCAACATCGCTAAAATCGACGAGAGAGTCCATTCCGCAGTCGGAATGTTGTGCGCGCCGCGAGCATTGCAAATCGTTACGTGCGGGCCAACTGTGCCGGGAATCCACTCTGTCCCCGCGAGCAGCGCAAGCACCAGCCGCACCCCTTGTAGCCGAGGCCATTGATGCAGAGCGCGAGATTGGTAAGGATCAGGAATCCAGACATCAATCTCGACGTCGCGGTCCGGTTGCTCCGGCAGCGCGATAAGTTCAACTTCTTTGGGAAAGCCGTCGAACAATTCGGCGGCCAATGTATCAGGGTATCCAACTCGCAGCATAGGTGTGGTCCGCATAACGCGGGGTCATTACTTTCATGCTACACGAGCGGCCTTGAAGCAAATCCCAACTCAATACTTATTGTGGAAAAACTTCGAGTTGACATCCGGCCAGAACTCCTTGATGAGGTCCGAGAAGCCATCCAATCCAACTTGAGTCACCCAGCGCTGGCCGGTCTTGGTCCATGTGCGCTCCGGGCTAGGGTAGTAAAGGTCTGCGAGTCCCGAGGCCGCGCCGTTGCCCACAATCTCTGAAAAATTCGGCGCCAATCCGCCACGATCCGTACGGGTAATGAGAAGCCTGGAAACGGAGTATCGAGTGCGCTTAAAGAATCCGCCATGACCCAGCGTGTAATAGCGTGGGTCTTCTCTTGTCGCTACGGGCATCAGGAACTCCGTCATGAGATTTCCGTTCACTGTGTCCGCAAAATTGTGCCAATAGTAGCGCGCAAAAGCCGGTGCGCCGTTGTGAAACTCCGGATAGGAGTTCTCGGCCTGTGAAACGCCAGCCAAAAGGCCGACATAAATAAAGCTGGAATAATCGAAACTATCTTCGATCGTCAGCTTAAATTTCTCGCGCATTGCGAGAGCAGGCAGCTTCTGATCCGCGCTTACAGAACGGAAGTTAGGAATGATGCCCAGAATGCGTCTGGTCTGTTTCCCTTCGTAGTCATTGGCCTGACTGGCCTCCGCGCCGTTCTGCCGGTCCGCGGTGGGTGCATCTGGCAGCGCAGCGGCGGACCCTGCGGGCGCGTTTTCTTGTGCCGATGCCGCGGTTTGTGCGGGAGTGCACGAGGGCAGCGTACCCGCCGCCAGGGCAAAGAAGAAAAATAAGAGTGATCGATTCATAGATGCGTCATGCTCCAGTAAAAGTATTCAAAGTTGATCCGGCGCAACGACAAGGCAATTGTTCCAGCTAGATTTCAAAATCACGGTCATGAAAAAGCTGCATCTGCTAGCACGGCTCACACCACCGTATGAAGTCAGATGCTCCAACTCAGAATAGGGATTCTGATTTTCTCCGAGAGCCAGAAAGTAGGGGTTCCCTAAGCGCCGACCGCGATTATTCGCAATTCTCGCATTCTGCCTGCGCCGCGAGGAGACGGCGTGTTTCATTTGACGGGAATCGGCAAAAAACGTGAGGTCGGTCACGGTAAGATCGGCTTGAGATGAGTCATTCTATATCCATGAGGATTTCCCGCGGCGAAAGGCACTCATGCGTCTTGTAGCCAATAAGACCTGGTCTCAGCAACTGCTCGCGGTCAAACTGCGCGTGGAGCGCAAGAGCGAGACCGGGCTGCTGACCTGGGAGCGCCAGCGCCTGCTGATTCACGCGGCAAAGACGGCGCTTGCGGCAGCTCTGTGCTGGTGGGTGGCGCAGTGGTTTGGGCTGCATGATGGCTACTGGGGCGCAATTTCTGCCATCATCGTGCTGCAATCGAACTTCGGTTCCACCATCTCAGCGTCGCGGGACCGCCTGCTGGGCACGGTGATCGGCGCAGTCTTCGGCTTCGCCTTTTCGTTGTTCGGCGCAGTGCCGTGGAATTACATTCTTGCCGTGCTTGCGGCGATGGTTGTCTGCGGCCTGCTGGGGCTGCGCAGTAGTTCGCGCCTTGCGGGCGTTACCATTACGATCCTGATGCTGGTACAGTCGCCTGGGTCGCACTGGACTTTGCCGCTGATCCGTGTCGGTCAGGTATTTGTAGGCATTGGTATAGCGATCGCCGTCTCTACACTGGTTTTTCCCGACCGCGCGCGACTTAGGTTGCGAGATGGCTTATCCCAGGAATTTTTAGTACTCGGCGCGTTCTTCGATGCAATTCTTCAGGGATTTCGCGGCGCACCTCCAGAAAATCTACAGTCCTTGCGTGAAGACGCACTTGCCATGCTGCGCAGCAACAATCAACTCCTTCAGGAGTCGCGCAATGAGCCTTCCGGCGGCCCAGGGTGGCGCGAGGGGCTGGAGATGCTCTCGCAGTTTGGACGTTCGTTGTATGATGCCTTGATTGCGTTGGAGTTTTCAGTCAACGACAGCGATGAATCGACGTATGCGAGTCAACTGGAACCTGCATTGGGGCGGCTCGTCGCGGATATTCATACCGGATTTCACTATCTGGGGAACTGTATTCATAACTGGCGCTTTCACGTTCCTCCTCCAGGGCTGTTTTTGGAGGAAGATATTGCGCAACTCGAAGTGCGGATGGCGGAACTCCGGCCGACTGGGATGGCCTTCTCGCAAGCAGAGATTCTACGTGCCTATGCCGTACAACTGCACCTCAAGCAGATTGCGCGGCTGCTGCGCGCCAGCCGCGTTGAGACCAGCCGCACCATAGGCGAGGCGCAAGCGTCTGAGTAGACATCGCAATTTAGACGGCAAGCAGGTTCGTATAAACAGCCATGCCGACGACTGCATCCGCGCCCAACTGATCCAGAGCATCCACTTCCTGCTGGCTGCGGATGCCTCCGGCGACGATGAGTTGCCGTTGTGTTAGCTTGCGCAACCGTGCCGCGGTCTTGATCGGAAAGCCTTGCAGCATTCCTTCGCCGTCCACATGGGTGTAGAGAAAGGCGCTTGTGTAGTTTTCGAGCTGCGGAATCGCGTCGTCGGGAGTTAGCTCGACCTGTGCCTTCCATCCTTTGACAGCAATGCGTCCATTCTTGGTGTCGATGCCGGCGACAATTTGCTCCGCGCCCACGCTGGCTGCGAGTTCCGCTGCGAATTCCGTACTCACTGCGCCTTCTGCGGAAAATAGCGCAGAGCCAATTATGACGCGCTTCGCGCCTGCCTCCAGCACTTGCTTTGCCCGGTCGATAGTATGAATGCCTCCGCCTGCCTGCACGGGGAGACGCTTGGCGATCTGCGCCACCAGGGCTGAGTTATCCCCCTGGCGCATCGCGGCATCCAGGTCTATCAACTGCACGAGAGGAAAGCGAGAAAATTTCTCAATCCAATATTCAAAGTCGTCAAAGGCCAGACGGAGCTTTTCGCCCTGCACTAACTGGACAATTCGGCCGCCCAGCAAATCAATCGATGGAATTAGCATGGAAGCCTCATGGATACGCCGGCCTGCGCCAGCTCTACTTTGAGCGAACGCGCGCTCGAAATGCCAAAGTGAAAGATGCTTGCGGCCAGCGCAGCATCGGCCTTACCTCGGCCGAAGACATCAACAAAGTGATCAACGGTGCCCGCGCCGCCGCTGGCAATCACTGGAATGTTCACTGCTTCACTCACCGCTGCGGTCAGCTCGCAATCAAACCCTGCGCGCGTTCCGTCGGAGTCCATCGAGGTGAGCAGTATTTCTCCTGCGCCACGAGCTTCAGCTTCGCGTGCCCACTCGACCACGCGACGGCCTGTGAGCTTGCGGCCGCCCTGGACAAAGACCTGCGCATTTCGTACGGGGTCAGCAGCTTCCGGGTCGCGCCGCGCATCAATGGCAACAACGACAGCCTGTGCGCCAAAGCTGCGGCCAATAGCGTCAATCAAGGTTGGATCGGCAAGAGCCGCGGAGTTCACGCTGACCTTGTCTGCTCCCGCTTCAAAAACCTGCGCAGCATCGTCTGCAGAGCGAATGCCTCCGCCGACGCAAAAGGGAACAAAAAGTTCCTGTGCAGTACGGCGAACCGTGTTCAAAAGCGTGGAACGCCCTTCGTGGGTCGCCGTAATATCTAGGAGAACAATTTCATCCGCGCCTTCTCGGGCATGGCGCACAGCCTGCGTGGCCGGGTCACCGGCATCGATGATGTCAACGAATTTGACGCCTTTGACAACGCGACCGTCATGCACGTCGAGGCAGGCGATGATGCGCTTGGTGATCATTGCTTTCCTTTTGGAAGGTGGCGGGCTACTAATTCGGTTAGTTCGGCGCGCTGGGCGGGCGTCATTGCCGAAGTAGGAAAGAAATAGAACCTCTTCTTCGTTAGATAGAGCAAGGTCACTGTTTCGTTTTGTGCAAAATCGCGAAATGCACTCCATTGAATCGTGCCAGTTCCTACACCCGGAATCAATGAGGAGACGGAAACATCGTCTATCTCGAAAGACAAGAGTTTACCGTCCACGGGCGATGGAAGAAAGTGACGGTAAGCTCTGCGGACGGAGTAGATGCGCAGCAGCGGCAAAAGGATTGTGCCAACGGTGCCACCGCCGATCGCTCCGGCGCAAATGCTGACTAGCCATCCGAGAGGTCCCCTTTCGTCTAGAACCATAGCGCCCAGAACACCGGCGATCAGCATGGCGACACAGACAGGAAAGATGAGACGTGCCGAGACTTGACGCCTCCAAAACAACTTATAAGCGGCTTTGAATAAATCAAACGACAACTTGAATTCGATTTTCATCGTTGCACCTCTAGAAAGTTCTTGAGAATCTCCAGCCCAGTTGCGCCGGATTTTTCCGGATGAAACTGTGTACCGAAGACATTGCCGCGCTCAACTGCCGATGCGAATGGTTCAATGTACTTCGTGACTCCCGCTGTGTCAGCGGAAACCGGAGCCTTGTAGGAATGAGTGAAGTAAACAAACTCGCCCGGTTCGACGCCAGCCAGCAGCCGTGAACCGCTCTTCACTTCCAGCGAATTCCAGCCGACATGCGGGACTTTTTCTGTGCCTTCAGGAAAGCGCGCGCAGGATTCCGGGAAATGTCCCAGCCCCGACTGCTCCGGCGCTTCGCTCGAACCAGCGTAGAGCCATTGCATTCCGACGCAAATGCCAAGGAAAGGCACGCCGCGCGCAATGGCTGCGCGAATCGCAGTTGTAAGCCCAGTGTCGTCGAGCCGCTTGGTCGCCGCGAAGTGACCAACACCCGGCAGCACAATCCGCTCCGCGTTCTCGACGAGCGATAAGTCACTATCCGTGACCTCGACCTCCGCGCGCAGATGGCGCAGCGCCTTGAGGACGGAGGTAAGATTGCCGGCCTTGTAGTCGACGACGGTAACGCGCATCAGAGCAATCCTTTGGTTGAAGGCAGCATATCGCCGAGTTGCTTGTCTTTAGAGCAGGCCACGCGCAGGGCGCGCGCGAAGGCCTTGAAGATGGCTTCGATCTTGTGGTGATTGGAGCGGCCATACATTGTCTTGACATGAACATTGGCGCGCGCGCCGCGGGCGAAGCCCTCGAAAAAGTCCGTCACCAACTCAGTTTGCAAATCGCCGACAAGCCGCGTGCGGACTTTAGTTTCGACGGCGAAGGCAGCGCGGCCACTCAAGTCCACCGCGGCAATGGCCAAGGTCTCATCCATCGGCATCAGGAAATAGCCGGCGCGCAGAATGCCGCGTTTATCGCCAAGCGCGCGGTCAAAGGCCTCGCCCAGCGCGATTCCGACATCCTCAACCGTGTGATGCTGATCCACATCGAGATCGCCGTCGCAGATGAGTTCGAGATTGAAGGCGCCGTGACGCGTGAATAGCTCCAGCATGTGATCGAAGAAGCGAATGCCGGTTGCGATTTTGTATTGGCCTCGACCTTCAACGGTAAGGTTGATTTTGATGCGCGTCTCGGTGGTGTTGCGCTCGAAGGCGGAAGTGCGGGCGGGTGTTGTTGTATCCCCGGTCTCAGATGCGAGACCGGGGGCACCCGGAGTATTTGCTTTGCGTATAGCTTTCTTCGTAGTCATTGCGCTCCTGCCTTGATCTGGAGTGTGGCGAGGGTGTTGTTCAACGCTGCGACTGCATGGCGCATCTGCTCGCGGGTGCCGATGGTGATGCGTACCCGGCCATCGCAGCCAGGATCATTGGAGCGGTCGCGAACGAGCACTCCGGCAGCGCTCATCAATTGCACGAATTCTTTGTGATGCGAACCGATATCGATCAATACAAAGTTTGCCCGCGAGGGCCAGCGGCGCACTCCGGCCGCGTCGAGCGCAGCTTCGAACTCCACACGTGCAGCCAGCACCTCGGCAACATACCAATTCAAGTAGTCAGCATCTTCAAGCGCAGCGGGCAGACAGGCGAGCGCGAGCGAGTTGACGCTGTAGGGGGAAAGCACGCGGCGCACCCAGCGCATGATTTCCGACGGGGCAGCGAGCAGGCCGAGGCGCAGGCCGGCGAGTCCGTAGGCTTTGGAGAAGGTGCGGGCAACGACTAGGTTTGGTACTGTGCCGATCAGGTCGATGACTGTTTCACCGCAGAAGTGGAAGTAGGCCTCATCAATGAGCACTACGGCATGAGGGGCGCGACGGGCGATCTCAAGAATCTGATTGCGCGTGGCCAAGCTGCCGGAAGGGCTGTTGGGATTGGCGATGGCGATGATCTTAGTGCGCGGCGTGATCGCGGCCACGATGCGCTCGAACGGGAATTCAAGCGTGTCTGCGGCAAGCACTGGCACCACGTTTGCATCGGTTGCCGAGGCATAGACCTGATACATCGTGTAAGTCGGTACAGGCAACAGCAGATCGTCGCCGCTATCAAGAAATGCCTCAAAGAGAACATGAATCGCTTCATCGACGCCATTGGTCAGCGCGACCTGCTCGGAGGCGAGTCCTAGATGCGCGGCGACGATTGCTTCAACCGGCTCGCGCTCCGGATAACGCGTGAGATCGCCCGTAGAGACGCGGCCCAGCACCTCACGCACTTTTGGCGAACAGGCCAGTGTGTTCTCGTTGAAGTCCAGGCGCAAAGCATCGCGGCAGCCGAGAGGGGGGTGATATTCCATCATCGCTTGCACACGGGCGCGGGGCATTGGAATGGACGTTGTGACTGCTTCAATCACGCGTGGACCTCTTTTTCAATCGTGTGCGAATGGACTCGGCGTGGCCGGTGAGTCCTTCTGCTTCGGCTAACAAAATGGCATCCGGGCCGAGCGTGCGCATGGCCTGCGACTTGTACTCTTGCACGGTGATGAGCTTGACGAAGTCGTTAACGCTCAAGCCGCCACGAATGCGGGCCATGCCGCCGGTGGGCAGCGTGTGATTTGGTCCGGAGATGTAATCGCCCATGGTCTGCGCGGACCAGCGGCCTATGAATACCGAGCCGGCGTTCTGCACCCAATCAAGATCGCGGGCGCTGTCAATGGTGAGATGTTCGGCGGCAAGGCGGTTGGCAATTGTGCGAGCTTCTTCGACGCTTGATGCAAGAACGACGAGGCCGTTGCGGTCAAGAGCCTGCCGCGCAACAGAGTTATTGCGGCTGCGCTCTTTGACTTCGGCGATGACGGCTTTGGCTAACTCGGCGCGTGTAGTGACGAAGATGGCCAGAGCTTCGGGATCGTGTTCTGCTTGCGCAACAAGATCGGATGCAATGCAGGCTGCGTCGCCAGTTTCGCTGGCGATGAGCACTTCTGTCGGTCCGGCAAGCATGTCGATGGCGCAATCAAAAGCAACGAGCCGCTTGGCGGCAGTGACGTAGAGATTTCCAGGACCGACGATCTTGTCGACCCGCTGGATGGTCGCGGTTCCGTAAGCTAGCGCTGCAACCGCATGCGCTCCGCCGAGCCTGTAGAACTCAGTGATGCCGAGCAGGTGCGCGGCGGCGAGAGTCTCGGGTGCGGGCTTGGGCGAGACTACTACGATGCGCTCCACACCTGCTACCTGCGCGGGGATGGCGGTCATCAGCAGCGTGGAAGGTAGTGGATGGCGGCCGCTGGGCACATAGCAACCGACTGAACGGAGAGGACGAACGAGCTGCCCGGTCATCAGGCCGGGAACCGGCTCATCACTCCACGATGCAGGCAGTTGGTTCACTGCGAAGCGGCGAATCTGATCGGCGGCGGCGGAGAGAGCTACGCGCATTGCGGGCGGAAGCGAATCCCACGCTGCGGCCATCTCCTCTGTTGTTACGCACAGCTTTGACGCATCAACGAGGCCGTCGAATTCAGCGGCGTAGCGCAGCAGCGCGCGGTCACCCTGCTTGCGCACTGCTGCGACGATGCGCTGAACAGAGGGCAATACACTGTCCAGCGCCGCGCCGCCACGTTGTTCGTGTGCGGCAAGAACTTCTTCCGATTGCCGCGCGCCTCGACCCTTGGTACGGATCGTCTTCATTCTTGCCTCCGGAATTACAGCACAACTTTGTTGAGCGGATACTCGACGATGCCCGTTGCCTTGGCTGCCTTCAGCTTGGGAATCACATCGCGGGCAACGCGCTCCTCCACTATGGTATTCACCGCGACCCAACCGGAATCACTTAGCTGCGAGACCGTCGGCGAATTCAATGCGGGTAGCACCGCCAGCACTGTGTCCAGATTGTCGCGCTGAACATTCAGCATCAACCCCACTTGCGATTGCGCATCGATGGCTCCACGCAGCATCAGCGCGATCTGGTCAACCTTCCCGCGCTTCCACGTGTCGGCGAGCGTGGCTTTACCGGCAATGAGGTGCGTCTCGCTCTCCATGACCGTGTCAATGATCTTGAGATGATTGGCCTTCAGTGAGCTGCCAGTCTCGGTGACTTCGACAATGGCATCGGCGAGCGTCGGGGGCTTTACTTCGGTAGCTCCCCAACTGAATTCGACTTTGACGTTGACGCTCTTCGATGCGAAGTAACGCTTGGTCACTTCAACTAACTCGGTGGCGATGATCTTTCCTTCAAGATCTTCCGCTTTTTCGAAGCCAGAGCCTTCAGGAACAGCCAGCACCCAGCGCACTTTGCGTCGGCTCTGCTTGGCATAGGTCAGCGTGGTCACGCTTGTAACATCCAGGCCGCTCTCTACAACCCAGTCAATGCCGGTGAGTCCGGCGTCGAGTACGCCGTGATCGACATAGCGAGCCATCTCCTGTGCGCGGATCAACATGCACTCGATCTCGGAGTCATCGATAGAAGGAAAGTAGGAGCGGCCATCGGCGTAGATATTCCAGCCGGCGCGCTTAAAGAGAGCGATGGTTGCATCCTGCAGGCTTCCCTTAGGGATGCCGAGTCTAAGTTTATTTGCCACTTTCTTCCTCTTTCTCGATGTTACTCAATTGATATTCTTCGCTGACCGGCAGCGGCTTGGTGAAGCAGCTCACGGTGCCTTCATGGCAGACGAGTCCGTCGCCTTCAACAACCACGCGAAATAGCAAGGTATCGTTGTCGCAGTCGGTCGCGGCAGAGACGACCCGCAGGCGGTTGCCGCTCGATTCGCCCTTCATCCACAGCTTCTGCCGTGTGCGGCTCCAGAAGGTCACAAAGCCGGTTTCCAGTGTTTTTTGATAGCTGACGGGGTTCAGGAAACCCAGCATCAGCACTTCGCCGGTGCGCGCATCCTGCACAATGCCGGGCGCGAGTCCGTCCATCTTGTCAAAGTCAATTGTTGCGGTCGTGTTGCTCATGGTCTTCCTTCTGCGGGTTGATTTTTCAGGCGCAAAAAAGCCCGCCGGTTGAGTCGCCGGCGGGCTTGTGTGTTTCTTGAGATCTCTCTGGCCGTTAGTTGTTCAGGCCAAGGCAGTCCGCCGGCATGGAGGTTCCATGATGGTGGTGATGGCCGTGATGGCGGAGGCTCTGCATCTGAAAAAACCTTACGGGAAGACCTGCCGGTCTGTCAAATTTTTGTTGCGTGGAGGAAGAGATGGAGCGCAGAATAAGCCGATGCGAATGAGGGCGCTATGGGCGGCGGCTGGAGCGTTGATGCTGGGTGTTTGTCTGCTGGGCATCGCACAGAATCAGGATACGGATCGATCCAGGGCCTCCAGAACATCCACAAATGCGCCTGCGCCTGAGGCGCGGATCGACATCAATCACGCAACGGTGGATGAGTTGATGAAAGCGCCGGGCATGACGCGCACCTGGGCTGCGCGAATTGTTCGCTTCCGGCCTTACAGGACAAAGCAGGATCTGGTGGAGAATGGCATTGTGACTGGCGAAGTCTACGAGCGGATCAAGGATTTTGTGATTGCGCATCGGGAGAAGCAGTAATTCTGCTTCTCCCGATGTAATGCTGAAGTGCAAACGCAGATCCTTCGACTGCGCTGCGCTTCGTTCAGGATGACAGCGTGTGTCGAAGGACCAACGATCAGAATCGAATCATCAATGACTCGTTGCCACTGCGGGCGGCGCTTCTTCCTTGCGGAAGCCAGCCAGCAACCGGCTCAGAATTACATAGAGCACGGGGATGAAGAATAGATTGAGCACAGTTGAGAGCAACATGCCGCCGACGATGGTTGTGCCGACTGAACGGCGTCCGAGGGCGCCCGCGCCGGTTGCGAAGACCAGCGGCAGAATGCCGAGGATGAAGGCGAACGACGTCATCAGAATCGGGCGCAGGCGCAGTTCCGCGGCTTCAATAGCGGCCTCGGCGATGGAGCGGCCCTTGCGGCGCAATTGCTCGGCAAACTCGACGATGAGGATGGCGTTTTTGGCCGAGAGTCCGATGAGCATCACCAGACCAATCTGGCAATAAACGTCGTTGGCCATGCCTCGCGCCCAGACAGCGCCCAACGCGCCGAGCACAGCCATCGGCACCGCAAGCAGGATGATGAAGGGCAGCGCGAAGCTCTCGTATTGCGCGGAGAGCGTGAGATAGACAACCAAGAGGCCAAGGCCGAAGATGATAATAGCCTTGCCCCCGGATTCAATTTCGTCAAGCGTCAGTCCGGTCCACTCGAATTTCATGCCCGGCATCATCATCTTCTTTGCCAGTGCTTCCATCGCGGCCAATCCCTGTCCAGAACTGAGTCCAGGTGCATGGTCACCGTCAATTTCGACGGCGCGGAAAAGATTGTAGTGAGTGATGACAGGCGGACCCGCGCTCTCTGTAACAGTCGTCAGGTTATCCAGAGGAATCATCTGGCCAGTGTCAGAGCGGACATAGAAGTTATGCAGATCTTTCGCCGTCATGCGGAATGCTTGATCGGCTTGCACAAAGACGCGATAGGTACGGTTGTTGTAGTCGAAGTCGTTGATGTACTCCGAACCCATGAAGACGCTGAGTGTAGTCGTGATCTGCGCCAGCGGAACATTGAGGGCCTTGGCCTTTTCGCGATCAATGGTGACCAGCATCTGCGGGTCATTGGCGGAGAAGGTGGTTTGCAAGCCGGAGAGTTCCTTGCCGGCGCGGCTGGCGCCGACAATCTGGTGCGCCACCCGGTCAAGATCGGCGAGCGTATTCGATCCCGTGTCTTGCAGCATGAACTGAAATCCGCCAAAGGTGCCCACGCCGTTGACGGCCGGCGGCTGAAAGAGACCCACAAACGCGCCGGGAACCATGAACAATTTAGGCGAGAGGTCGGCAACAATGTCGGCAGCAGAGTGGCCTTTGCCGCGACGCTGATCGGCTGGCTTGGTGGCAAGGAAGATGAGGCCAGCATTCGCAGCGTTGCCAGAAAAGCTAAAGCCCATTACAGCGAAGGATCCTTCGACATCGTGATTCTGCGCAATGATCGCCTGCGCTCGATCGGCTACCTCGGTTGTATAGGCGAGAGAAGCTCCCGGCGGCGCCTGGACGACGCAGATGAGGTAGCCCTGATCCTCCTGCGGAATGAATCCTGTGGGAACCCGGTTATACATCCAGCCTGTCGCGCCCAGGCCGGCAAAGAAGAGCAGCAGCACCAGATAGCGTAGCCGGAGAACAAAATGAATGGAGCGGGCATACGTCCCAGCCAGCCAGGCGATGGTCCGGTCGGCTCCGTGAACAAATGCGGCAAATGCCCGGGAGATGAGGCCAATGCGCAGAAAGTCCAACTGATGCGGACGCTCTTCTTCGCCGCGCAGAAACAGGGCAGAGAGCGCCGGTGAGAGGGTGAGCGCGTTGAAGGCCGAGATGGCAATCGCAAACGCAATGGTCATGGAGAACTGCCGGTAAAGGATGCCGGTGGTTCCGGGGAAGAAGGAGACAGGCACGAAGACCGCGATCAGCACCAGCGATGTAGCGATTACAGCGCTGGTTACCTCACCCATTGCTCGCGATGTAGCCTCGTGCGGGTCGGAGTGCTCTTCGGCGATATGCCGCTGTACGTTCTCAATGACTACGATTGCGTCATCGACCACGAGGCCCGTAGCCAAGGTGATTCCGAAAAGCGTGAGCGAGTTGATCGAGAAGCCGAAGACCTTGATGAAGGCGAAGGTGCCGATCAGCGAAACCGGAATAGTGACAGCGGGAATGATGGTGGCGCGCCAGTCAAGCAAGAAAAGGAAGATGACGACGATGACGATGACGATGGCCTCGGCCAAGGTGACCAGCACTTCGCGGATCGAATCGCCGACAATAGTCGTCGAGTCAAAGGCTACGGCGTATTCCAGGCCCGGCGGGAAGCTCTTTGAGAGTTGCACCAGCGCGGCTTTCGCGTTGCGGTCCACTTCGAGCGCGTTGGCGTTCGATAGTTGCTGCACGCCGACGCCCATTGCCGGAAAGCCGCTGTACTTGAGGTTGGAGCTATAGTCTTCCGCGCCGACCACTGAGTGGCCCACATCCTTGAGCAGCACGAGGCCATTGGCGGAGTTCTTGATGATGATCTTGTCAAACTCTTCCGGCGAGGCGAGGCGGCCCACCACGCGGACGGGGACCTGGAAGACCTGCTTCTGATCGGAAGGCGGCTGGCCCAACTGGCCGGCAGGGATCTCGACATTCTGCTCAACCAGCGCGTTCACCACATCTGTCGCGGTCAGGCTGCGCGCAGCCAGCTTCACCGGGTCGAGCCAGACGCGCATCGCGTACTTACGCTCGCCGAAAATGATTACATCGCCCACGCCGGGCACGCGCTTCAACGCATCCTTGACATAAACGTCAAGGTAGTTGGAGATGAACTCCGGCGAGTAGCGGTTATCACGAGTAAAAAAACCTGCGCCAAAGACGAAGTTCTGGTTCGCCTTGGTGATGCTCACGCCGGTTGAATTCACCGCGGAGGGCAGGCGGCCCTGCGCGCTGGCCACGCGATTCTGCACATCCACGGCGGCGATGTTCAGGTCATAGCCGGTCTTGAAGGTGACATTGATCGCGCTACTACCGTCGTTGCCGCTCGATGACTGAATGTAGCGCATTCCTTCTACGCCGTTGATCGCTTCTTCCAGCGGAATAGTGACGGCCTTCTCAACGATGTCGGCGTTCGCGCCCACGTAGTTGCTGGCGACCGAGACCTGCGGCGGGGCGAGATTTGGATACAACGCAATAGGCAGGTTTGGGATGCACACTGCCCCGGCAAGAATAATCAGCAGCGCGCACACTGTCGCAAAGACAGGCCGGCGAATAAAGAAATCAACAAACAAGGTATTCTCCCTTTATTTCTGCTATTGGCGCTAGCCGCCGATGGGGATAACCGGCATGCCGTTGATCAGGAACTGCGTGCCTGAGGTGATGACTTTGTCGCCAGTGCTCAAGCCTGAGGTGACGGAATAGTTGTTGCCGACGGTATCGCCCAGCGTAATCGGCACCTGTACAGCTGAATAATGGCCGTTCTGCTGCCGCGCAACAAAGACAAAGCTCTGGCCGCCCTGACGCGTAACCGCCAGCACCGGAATCACCGCCATCGGCGATGTGGACCAGACGACGCGCGCCTTGATCAACTGTGCGTTGCGCAGCAATTCAGGCGCGGAGTGCACCGGCGCCTTGACCAGGATTCCCTGCAGTGTGCTATCCACCTGCGGCGAGAGAAAATCAACCTTGGTCTTTTCCAGCAACTTGTCGTTTGTATCCAGCAGATCAACATTCAGGCCCAGCCGCGCCTGGGTGGCGCGCTCGGTGGGCAGGTAAATGTAGGCCTCCAGATCCTTGTTCTCATCGACCGTTGTCAGCATCGTCGATGAGGAAACGTAGTCGCCAATATGCACCGGGATATCACCGACAACGCCGTCAAACGGAGCGCGGATGTTGTAGTAGGCCAGTTGCTCCTCGGCGGTCTTGCGCAGTTCCACCGCTGACTCGTAATCGGCTTTGGCGTTCTCATAAGCCTGCTGCGACTGATCGAAGGCATCGCGGCTGGTTACGCCGGCTTCAAAGAGCTTGCGCTGCCGCTCAATCTCCAGCGCATCGTAATCGTAGAGCGCTTTCTTCTGGCGCTCGGTGGCCTTCTGCGAGGCAACCGTAGCCGTCTGGTGCAGCGGGTCAATCTCCATCAGCGATTGTCCAGCGGCAACGTGATCGCCTGAGCGGACATGAATCTGCGTCAGCCGCCCATCCACCTGCGGCTGCAAAGTCGCGGACCGCCGCGATTTAATGGTTGCCACATACTCGCTGGTCTGGTCCACCGGAGCGAGCGCCACGGCTGCTGTCTGCACGGGGAATCCCTGCGCTCCTGCCGCTGCATCCGGCGCCGCTGCCTTTTTCTGGCAGCCAACGACCACGAGGCCTATCAGAACTGCAATGGTGAAACACAAAGATCGATTCAACGCGCTGCTCTTCACTCGCTGGCTCCTCTGCTTCTGTTTTTGATTATCGGCGTTTGTCAGTTGCGGCCCGATAGTTTGACGAACGGCTGTCAAAGCCAAATCGTTTATGCACAAGTGTTTCCATTTTGATGCGTCCTCTTGAAGCCGGGGCGCAAAATTCTGTGTAATTGGCAAAAATTTAGATAATCCGTAACATGCTGGACCGCGAAGGGCTGGCGATTGCCTCTCAAATAGTGCAAAAATACCCCTGAGTCACTCCTGGCGCAACGGCGCTGCCGGACTCGCAGCGCCGTTGCCCTGTCACCTGTTTGCTCCGATCGCGGCGCTGTGCTAACCTTGGATTCTGTGCCGTGATGTGTGCGGAGCGGCAGTGTGTCCGCGCGTTTTTCGGGACGGCTGGAAGGCATCCGGATTCGTTTTTCCGGTGGATTGGGCTGGCGTAGCTCAGCTGGTAGAGCATCTGATTTGTAATCAGAGGGTCGGGGGTTCAAATCCCTTCGCCAGCTCCACTGTTTGGAAGGCCGCAATCCGGGCTTTGGCGATTCCGGGCTGATGAAGATTCCGGGCTTAGAGTTTCCGGGTTTGATACGGCCATAAGTTTTACCTGCGCGGAGAATGATTTCTGCGCTGGATCTGTCCTCCGCGGCGACCCCACAGAGGTGCATGCTCCGATGAGCCGGAGATTTTCCGGGCGGGGCTTGATGCACCGAAGCAGCGTAGAACTAGACACGCTGAAGGGCTGGCACAGAGACAGAGCAAGATGTGCACAGGTGGCCGAGTGGTTAATGGCAGCAGACTGTAAATCTGCCACTCAACGAGTTACGGAGGTTCGAATCCTCCCCTGTGCACCATAAGTTTTGAGGGGCGGAGATGGGCGCTGAGTTGAACCGGGATTCCGAGCCTGAATCGAGTTCGGATGTAAAGCCGGATTCGAGTGTGGATTCCGCTCTGGATCGCCGTTTCAAGATGGCCCTTGCGTTGTATGCTGTGTTGGGCACGTTGGTTTGGTTTACGCTGGACGCTACTCCGGTCCGCGTATTTGGGCAGCCGGTGAGCCTTCGGCTGGTGGTGTTGGTAGTGCTGGCTGGTTTTGTGTTGCGTACCGTGATCGCCCGCAAGGCAGAAGAATATCGCCGGGATGGGAAATAGGCCGGCAATGCAGCGTTGGGCTGTACGTGAGTCACTCCAGTAGCCCGATGGAGTGCAGAGTTTGCAAGAAGGGCTGATGTAGCTCAGTTGGTAGAGCACTCCCTTGGTAAGGGAGAGGTCACCAGTTCAATCCTGGTCATCAGCTCCAGATTTTTAGCGATTAGCTTTTAGCCTCTAGCTTGTGCGTGGCGGAATTGAGCCGATGCGGCCTGTGCGGGCTATATGAGGCTAAAGGCTGACAGCTAAAAGCTAACGGCTGTTTTTGCGGGAGTAACTCAGTGGTAGAGTCACAGCCTTCCAAGCTGTTGGTCGCGAGTTCGATCCTCGTCTCCCGCTCCAAAGTTTTCGAGTAAAGCGGAACGGTATTTAGCCGCAACGAGGGAAACGGAAGATGTTTGAGCAAGCGGCAATTGCCGTACAGGATGAACCGGGATTCGCAAAGCTGCACACGCTGATTGACGCGGCTTTTAGTGCACAGGGCGTAGAGGGTTTTCTGGATCGCGTCACGCGGGCCAAACTCCGGATTCGCGATTACGAAACGGTTCTGAAGCGCGGCTATCTGGGCAAGGATGCCGTCGCGCTGTATGCGGCGCTGCCGGTTTCAGATCAGGGATTGACGCGGGAGCGGTATCTGCGACTGGTGGAAGCGGTGCCGGCCCAACTGCGGCAGAGGTTTTTCAGGGTGTACGCCTATTATTGAAGAGAGGCGATCAGGTTATGGCTACTCAGGATTTTCGAGTACATGTATCCGGTGGAACAGTCTCTCTTGATGCATGGCGTCAGGCGATGGACGCTGCGGAGAGCGACTTGCCTAAGTTGAGCGAAGCTCAGATAGAGGCAGCCCATAAGGTTGGGATGGAAGAAAAGGCATATGCCCGAGGGATTCTTGCGGAGATAATTGCCGAAAATCGCCAGCAGGAGATCGGGAAGCGATTGGGCCAGATCATCACCGAGTTTCTCAACCGTCAAGGACGGGAATGGGAATTGAGTTCTTTGGTGAGAAGAGGAATTCATTGCATTTGGATTGCACGCTTTGAAGCGTCGGGTCGCGCCGGAGAGGTTGAAATCCCCTTGGAACTTGCGGATGATGTCGTAGATTCCGAAGATCCGTTCAGTAAGGGGCGACTTGAAAATTTGTTGTTGTCCACACTGGAGAATTCTGCGATCCGCAGGGCATCATGACGTGGTTACAGGGACGAGTGGTGAGGTTTCGGTTGTCGCCGGAAGGCAAGCAGGCGCTCGTTGGAACGTTTGAAAAGGAGTCGGTTCTCGGGTTGGTGGAAGTTGTGGATGATCTGGGTGCATGGATTGTGGTAGGAAGGCCTGCTTCCGGTAAGTCTCATCCGCTCATTCTGCTTAAGTGGGACTACTTTGCAACTGCAGTTCTGGAGATAGAACCGCCTCAGGAAGCGCAAGCAGCACGAATTGGTTTTACTGCCTAAGGAACGTGGGAGAGGAATAGCAAGATGGCGAAGGAAAAATTTGATCGCAGCAAGCCGCACGTGAACGTGGGAACGATCGGACACATCGATCACGGCAAGACGACGTTGACGGCGGCCATCACCAAGGTGTTGTCCAAGCACAACCCG
>Ga0181534_10000944_pt1 | contig 19762 bp, 23 predicted proteins | sample PEATcosm2014_Bin_37_FD_119758 | JGI IMG/M metagenome (GOLD analysis project Ga0181534, IMG submission 119758) | Peatland microbial communities from MTU Mesocosm Facility, Houghton, MI, USA - PEATcosm2014_Bin17_10_metaG | ecosystem: Environmental > Terrestrial > Soil > Wetlands > Peat | place... | reverse complement strand
GTCCCTGCAACTTCAAAGTGTGACCTGGTGCACGGTTGACCACCGGCGATCCCGGCATTGGCGGCGCCAAATGTTAACTTTCGCATGGCCGTTATCCGGGGGAATCGGGGCATGAGCGCAAGCTTTTGGTGGGTCAATCATTCACACACGTTTCGCACCGAGATCGAGGGCTCGTACCTGTGGTTTGCGAGCAAGACCCATAAGAGCAAAGCGCGCAGCGAGTCGGAGAAAAACACCCAGCGGCTGCTCCCGGGCGATGTCATTTTCTCGTTCGCGCAGGGTGCGATCGGTGCGATCGGTGTAGTCGTCGGCGCCGCGCGCGAGGCGGCCAAGCCCCGGGAATTCGAGTCCATTGCCGAGCATGCGGATTCACAGAGCGGTTGGATCGTTCCGGTGCGTTTTACGACCCTGGCGGCGCCTGTGCGAACCGAAGAGCACATGAGCGAATTGGCGTCGGTTCTGCCGCGCAAGCATGCGCCGATTCTGGCCAGTGGCGCGAGCAACCAACACATGGTGTTGTCTGCTGTCCCGCCTGCGATGGTGACGACGGTCAGCGGACTACTGGAGGGTCAGCTCGAGCGCATCGTCGGAACGATCATCGAGAAGGTGGGCCGCAGCCTCATGGAAGACGTCGCCGAGGCGGCAATCCAACAACGAACCGACATCGGTCCGCCGCTGAAGTCGGATCTTTTGAAGGCCCGGTATGGGCAGGGCGTGTTTCGTTTCAACGTCGAGCAGAATGAGCATTCCTGCCGGATCTCCGGCACGCTCGATCGACGTCACCTCTGGGCAAGACACATCAAGCCCTGGTGCGAGTGCGACGACGCCGAGAAATTGGACGGCGCCAACGGCCTGATGATGTCCCCACACATCGCCCATCTCTTCGAGCGTGGGTACATCTCGTTTTCAGACGAGGGAGACCTGCTGGTGTCCCAGGTCCTCAATCCCGTAGTTCTGCACAACTGGCACATTGAGCTGCCTCTGAATGTGGGTGAGTTCCGGCCGGAGCAGTGCTTTTACCTGGCCTGGCATCGTCGCGAGGTCTTTGAGCAGCATGGGGCGGGCAGGCGGCAAAAGCCGCAGGATGGCGTGGAATCGGTGCCCATTGTGCTGGTGCCTGAGCCTGCCGTGGTGCAGCCGGTCGAGGCCATCGAGTCGGACCACCAGACCGCCTAGGAGCCTATCTGACTAATGGGCGCCGCTGCGGGCCGGCCGCAGCAGGCGAACATTAGTCAGATAGGCTCCTCGACCTCAGTACGGCTTGCGTATCTCGCGGGTAGCTGTATATTTGTACAGCTAGGCTCGGATTTGGAGTTCCCGCGATGAATACCGCCCCTCGACTGCTCCTCGACACCTCCATCGCCCAGCTGCAAACGCTGGCCTCGTTCTTGGCCGAGGAGATGGGTGAATATCGGCAAATGGCTGTCGTCGCTACGCCCGAGGCTCGGGCGTGCAAGGAAATTCTGATGACGATCAGCGTGTTGATTCCGAAGCTGCAAGCTGCTCGCTATGTCGTCGCCGACGACACCGTCCGAAGCGGACGGTGCGTCGAATGTGAGGAAGACTAACTAACAGTGGCCCGAACACAGGTCACAGATTCTGAATCAAACCTGAATCATCGGGGTCCGTAGTAGTAGTGCGGACCGTAGTATCCAGGATGCACCACGACGACGGGAGCCGCTACATACGCGCGTGGGCGGGGTCCATAAGGGGCCACCACGCAACCGCTCAGAGCGGCGCCAAAGGTCAATAGGATCAGTATCTTAGAAAGGGTTCGCATAGTCGGCTACTCCGCGTGTTCCTGAAGAGATAAAACGCACGGCTGCCCAATCGGCTGACATGTTGAACCGCGGCCGGCGCAGTCCCCCATGGGTACGCCGGCCGCTCAAGGCTTCGCTCAATTTGCCGCTATACGGCGATGACAAATCAGAAGTGAAGTTAATGCGGTATTTGGAGACAAAAGAACGCAGTACTGAGATTCTGCGGCTCGCGTTGCCGTTGATGGCACGACAGTCAGCCGCGTTCCATCCCTTGAGTTACGCGCTGTGGTACGAGCACTGCGCCGGCATGAATCCCGATCTGAGCAAGATCCTCGATTCGCGCCTCACGGCCAACACGGCACTCACCGAAGTCGATGTCTGGCGCCTCTACGCGCAACACATTGCAGCGCGTGACATGGAAGCCTTTGAACGGTTGCAGCTGCAACTGCGGAACCTGCTCGAGGACACGGCCCAGAGCACGGCGACCGCCAGCGATCAGGCGGCGGAGTTTGGTCACTCCCTCCAAGGTCATGCCAAGGTGCTCGAAATCCCGCAGAACCCCGAACGACTGCGCGAGATCGTGGCCGAGATGCTCGTGGGCACCCAGAAGATGCAGCATGTCACGGCCGATCTGTCGGCGAAGTTGCAAGCTCGAACCGCGGAGGTCAATGCGCTCACTGAAAATCTGCGGCGCGCGCAGAGCGAAGCTTTGCTCGATTCGCTCACGGGTTTGAAAAACCGCCGTGGGCTGGAGCGCGCGGTGGAGGATCTTTTGCGGGAGCCGCCGGGTCTGCTCGGCACCGCTTTGCTGTTGGCCGACATTGATCACTTCAAGGTCGTGAACGATACCTACGGGCACGTTTTGGGGGACAAGGTTATTCGCGCCGTCGCGCATGTGATGCGTGCCAGTATCAAAGGTCGCGATGTCGCTGCCCGGTTGGGTGGTGAGGAGTTTGCGATACTGCTGCCGCAGACCTCGTTGTCAGGTGCAACTGCAGTGGCGGAGCAGATCAGAGTCACAGTCGCGCAGGGACGCATTCATCGTCCCGATGACAATGCCTCTATTGGGCAGGTCACACTGTCTGTCGGTGTTGCCATTGCCAAGGCGGGCGATACTCTGGAGGCGCTGCTCGAGCGCGCTGACGCCGCGATGTACACGGCGAAGCGGTCGGGGCGCAACCGGGTCAGTATTGCGAATGAGGTGACCGCTGCACCGACCGCCGCGTTTCAGAGTTAGTAGCCTGTCTGACTAATGGGCGCCGCTGCGGGCCGGCCGCCGCGGGCGAACATTAGTCAGACACGCTCCTATATCATTCCGCCATTGATCGAAATCACCTGGGCGGTGATGTACCCGGCCTCGTCTGAAGTCAGGTAGGCAATCAACCCGGCCACCTCTTCGGGAAGTCCCGCCCGTTTCATGGGCACCATCCGTGCAATGGTTTCGGGGTCGAACGTGCTTTCGCTCATCGGTGTTGTGATGATGCCGGGTGCTACCGCGTTGACCGTGATCCCACGGCTGGCGACTTCCAACGCCAAAGACTTGGTGGCGGAGTTCACAGCGCCCTTCGCAGCTGCGTAGTTGACCTGTCCGCGATTGCCGGTAATGGCCGAGATGGACGAGGTGTTGATGATCCGGCCCCACCGCGTTCGAATCATGGGCATCAACAAAGGCTGCGTAACGTTGAAGAAGCCGTCCACCGAGGTGTTGATCACACGGTGCCATTGGTCGGAGCTCATGCCGGGGAAGACGGCGTCGTCGTGGATTCCGGCGTTGTTCACCAGAATTTGAATCGGTCCGTCATTGAGGACGGATTCCAGAGCTACGCGCGTTGCTTCGGCGTTGGTCACATCAAAGCGGATGCTCTTCGCCTGGCCGCCTGCGGAGGTGATGTCGTCGACGAGCGTGGCGGCTGCGTCCATCCCGCGGTTCGCGTGAACGTAGACATAGTGGCCTTCGCGCGCAAGGCGCTTGCAAATCGCAGCGCCTATCCCGCCGCTGCCGCCGGTTACCAGTGCACGCCGTTTCATGTCGTCTCCGCGCCGGAAGTGCCCGCGAGACCCGCCGGTTTTCCACCCGCCGGAGCTGGCGCAACTCCGTCAAACAGATTAAACGCGATAGCCGCACGTCCCATTACCAACACCACATCGTCTGCAGATACGGAGAATTCGTACAACGCGGTGTTTTTATCGCCTGCGACCCGCTTCACAGAAGTTACCAGGTCCGCCTCGAAGACATCCAGGCGCTCAATGTTCAACCGGACACCGCGTACGCTGGCGAGAAACCCCGGTGGCGCCATTCCGCCCGAAGCGGATGCCACGAGCGCCCCGTGGACCGCCATAGTCTGCGCCGCGTATTCGATCCCACAGGCCGCGCCGAGACGGCCGTGCGAGCGCAAGGGGTTGTCGGGAGAGCGGTGCGTTGATGTACGGCATTGCGTCTGCTGGAGGTCCCAGCTCAACACCTCGTCGAGCAGGCACATGCCGTTCTTGTGGGGAATGTGCTCCTCGATCCAATGCCGATCTAAGTGCACGGCGTAACCTCCACCGCGAGGCTTCGCCGGTCGAGATACTCGACGTTAACCACTCCCGCTTTCCGCGCGGCGAGTAGTTGCAATAAGGGCAGACTCCGCGCCGCCGGAATAGTTGTGCGCAAAGCCTCCAGCTCGCTGTTGCCCATGCGATCAGCCGCCGCATCGTCCACCCGAAGCGTCAGCCGCGCGCTGGCCGCCGCAGAAAGCGCTCGCGTTATGCCAGCGGCATCTGCGGCTGGCCCAAGCCCAATGGCCGCCGCAGAAAGCGCTCGGGTTGCGCCAGTGGCAGCCGTGATTTGGCTCAGTGCGTCGGCCAGCGCTAGCGGTCCGCGCGATTTTGCGCCCGGCCGCGGCGCGTGAGCGGGCGCCAAAACAAACGCAACGCCAAACGCCTCAGGAATAGGCCGCTTCGCAAACAACGGTTGCGGGTACGGCGCGTCATAAGCGACCAGCAAAACACGAGTTTGATCCACAACCACCTGGGTCACCGCTTCCAGCAGTCCAGCCGCAAAACTCCAATCAAACGCGCACAACGCATTCGACGCCGCTTTTGAGCGCGTCGCGATACTCCAGTAGCCGGCAGCCGCATTGTGAACCGAGTTGTGGAATCTCGTCGGCGAAATTAGCTTCTCATCGTTGGCCAGCGTCTGGCAGATCTCATGGCAATTTTCCCCATCTCCCCCGGAAGACGCGAACACCGCCGGCAACGCATCAGGCGCAACTTCCGCCGACGCGGTCGCTTGCAGCCCCACACCCAATGCCAGTTTCACCACCAGCCCGACACGCCGACGTTCGGCCGGGGGTAGTCCCTCCGGAGTCGGCACCACGGTAGTCTGGCGAACGTAGGGCGTCCGTCCTTCCAAGATGGCAATGGAGTTCGTCCAACCCTCAAAACCGGGACCGAGGAGTCCTATTCCTTCAATGCGCGCCGCGAGAGTGGCCATAGACTCAGCCAGCCCGTCCCAGCAGGAGGCTGCAATTAGTCCCACCAAATCCAAAGGAATTGCTGAGGGCGTAATTCAGCCGGCCCGCTCGATTCTCAATCAAATACTGAATCCCCAGCGCCGGATCGAGCTGGCGCGTATTGATCCCCGCCGGCGCAAAATCATGTTGCAGGGCAAGGCTGCAAATAACCGCTTCGAGTGCACCCGCTGCCCCCAACGCATGTCCCGTAGCCCCCTTTGTAGAACTTCCTCCGACGGATGATCCGAACACTGAGGCAACAGCGCGGCTCTCCGCACTGTCGTTGCTGGGCGTTCCTGTCCCGTGAAGGTTGATGTAGCCAATGTCGTCAGGCGATAGCCTTGCCGCATCGAGCGCGGCTAGCATTGCCGTACGGGCACCTTGTCCATCAGGATGAGGGGACGACATGTGATATGCATCGCTGGACTCTCCAACGCCCAACAGCCGCACGGCGTCAGCGTCTAATGAATCCGGCATCCGTTCCAACAAGGCAAATGCCGCCGCCTCACTGATCGAAATCCCGTCGCGTGTTGAGTCGAAGGGTTTGCACGGCCCACGGGAGGTCAGCTGCAGAGCATGAAATCCATATAGCGTCGTTAGGCACAGTGAGTCGACACCACCGACCACTGCGGCATCGATCAGGTCCGCGTCCATCATTCGTCTCGCGGAGCCGAATACCTTGGCGCTGGAAGAGCAGGCTGAACAGATGACGACCGTCGGACCGTCGAGATCCAGCGTTTGGCGCACGAAGTCAGCAACCGAGAACGAATTCTGACTCCCGGCATAGTCGAAGTCGGGAGGGAGGGCGCCGGTAGTTGGGTCACGATGGCGATAAGCCAGTTCCGTCTCGAGAATCCCCGACGTGCTCGTGCCCAGAAAAACGCCGACACGACGTCGTCCCCAACGGCCAACGCTTTGCGCGACGGCGTCCATAAATCCGTCTTGCCTGAGCGCCAATAGAGCGAGGCGGTTATTCCGGCAGTCGAAGCGATGCAGGGAGTCTGGGAGTCTTTGATCGTCAACTCCGCGTACTTCGCCAGTCCACGTATCAATTTCCGCGCGTTCAAAAGTGCAGGGAGCCAGACCTCCACGTTGAGCTCGCAGGGCATCCAGAGTAGCGAGCCTTCCGTGACCGACGCAGCTGGTCGCCGTGTATTCCTTCAGCAGCAGTTCAGTCATTGGATGATCAGTGAGCCCGTCAAATTCCGCGCTGGGCGCGCTTTGTGGTGAGGTCGCGCAATCAGCACGGTGTTCGCAAAGGGTGTGCCTGCGCTCATGGGCAGCGTCTCACACCGCATTCCCATCGAATTGAGCAGGCTTTGCCACTCGGGCAGAGGCCGAAAATACAGCCGGGGCGCCCGCCGGTAGTGAGTCACCTGGACGGTCCAGTCGATCCAGTGGCCCACTGCGAAGCGGAACCCGCTGCCGGCATCGGCCACCCGAAGCAGCATGACTCCCCCTGGGGGCAATGCCGCGCACGCCCGCTCCAAAACTCGCGTCTGCGCATCGGGGGCGAGATAGTGAAGGACGTCCAGAATGACGATGGCGTCAACAAGGCCGAAGTCGGCCTCCGTAATGTCGCCGACCTCAAATTCGGCGCCGGTCCCGAGCGCCAACTGAGCGCGCCACACATCCCGGCCGTGCAATTCAATGCCTCTGAATGAAATGGGGCACGGCGGTGGCTGCCACTCCTTGGGCCACTGATGCGGGCGTTCGTCATGCCGACGACGCGCGGCACCGAGCCATGCCGCCAACAGGCCCTGACCACAGCCGAGATCCAGAATCCGCTCCGCGCCCGTCAACAACCCCTCACTGAGAATGCCGGCAAACGCCGGGTCGCCGCGCAGTTTGCCGCGTGCCTTGAAGTATCCAAAAAAATCCGTTTTCCAGTAGTGCGAACTGGCCTCTTTGATCAGGGCCTCGGTGGTCGCGCGCACCCTCATGTAATCACAGAGCGGAGTGTAACTGGGGTGAGTTTGGCAGCGGCGACTGCTTGCAGCACTCTCGGCAACACTTCCAGTATGACCGGCGACCCGGACGGCGTATGTGCGGCATGGCCGTCGTGGAGCAGCAGGATGTCGCCGCCTTTGAGCCCATCAGTCAGGCGCCTGTACACAACCGCAGGGTCCGGGTTGACGGTATCGAATCCCCGACGCGTCCAACTTGCCAACCGCAGTCCGAGGGGCGCCAACACCGGCTCGAGAAAAGGACTGCGGAGCCCGGCCGGTGCCCGGAAGAATCGAGGTCGCTGACCTGTCACCGCTGCAATCGATTCCTGGGCACGAGCGACTTCGGCTCGCATGCCGCCGGGACCCATTACAGAAAAACGATGCAGGTGGTGTTGACTGTGGTTTTCGATCGAGTGCCCGCGTCGGATGATTTCCCGGGCCAGGGACGAATGCTGCTCAACGAGCTCGCCGATGCAGAAAAACGTCGCCTTGGCCGAGTGCTGATCCAACAGATCGAGCACTTTGGGCGTAACTGCCGGATCCGGTCCATCATCAATGGTGATGGCAACCGAGCCCCTGGCTGCGGCCGTTGCCGGCAGATGGGTCCAGTTGGGTCCCAACAGCTTGCTGCGCGGCCAGAGACCTGCCGCCGTCAGCAAAAGATGGTCTACAACTATGGCAGCCAACACCCAAGGCCACCAGTGAGGATGCATGATCACGACAATCACCGCCGCGACATGCAGAAGCAGCGACGCCTGGATGGCGAGTGTCGGTTTCCAACGGTCAGCCATTGGAGGCCGCCGCCTGTCTGCGGTGTTGTACGAACTGCCGATCGAGAAAGTCGGTCCAGAGTGCCGACCAGGCCGGCCATTCGTGGCCGCCGTCGACCACCTGCACGTTTTGGGGGTCGAGGGCTGCGGCCATCATGCTGTGACTGCCCGCAAAGCGGTCTTCGCGGCCGTAGCCGAGGTGAACTTCGACCGGATAGCTGGCCCGCATCTTGATGAAGCGCCATACACGCCGCTCGTCTTCCTCCGGACCCAGGTCTCCGGGTTCCCATCCGGCTACCCCGGATGCCCGCTCGATCTCGCCCGTGATCATGTGGTTGCCGAGATAGGGCGCCAACAGACACAACCCGTCGATTTCCGAGGAGTAGCGCTCAGCGTAAGCCAAGCCGACAAAGCCACCCAGGGAGATGCCGCAGATCCAGATGGATTCGCAACCTAACGCACGCGCCGGCAGAACGAGCTCGTGTCTGACACGGCGGAGTATCGTTCTGTCAGTGAGGTGCTGGAGGTTGACATCCGCAAACACCAGATCCAGCGGCAGCCCCCGCTCGCGCACCGCCTTGACGAAGCCCGCTTGCACAAAATCATCCGGCCCCGTGAAGGCGGCCGGCAGAAAAAGAACTCGTGTGTTGGCGACTACACCGGGCTGCGCAGAGTCATACAACGTACGCATGACGTCAGGCCGCCATAGCTCGCGGCGTGTCACCGCCGCCCGCCAAAAGGGCGGAGAAAACGAGGGCGAGGAAAGCACCGGGCGCAACGGTCGATCCCAACGCGGATAGCACCGGCACCGATGAGAATGCCAGGACTCCAAATCCCAGCACGGTTGCGGTGTTGGCGACGACCAGAGAGGCCAACGTCAGCGTTGCCGACCCTTCGTGCGAGCTGCGATCAAAGAACAGGGCGTAGTTGGACCCCACGGCGACGATCAACAGCATGCCGATGAGGTGCAGGATCGTGAGCTGTTGCCCGAGCAACACCAGGCCGGCGGTGACTGTCAGCACTGCCAGGGCGAGGGGCGCCACGACACGGGCCGTTCGACCCGCGGAGCGCAGGAAGAAGCCCAGCAATACAACGATCCCGGCAAAGCCCGCCAGGGACAACCGGACGACCTCGGTCAAATAGCTCGAATAAAGCTTGTCTATTTCACCCTTCACGTCCAGAACCACCGTCTCCACGCCAGACCCGAGAGCGACCTTTGAGACAGCAGAATGCACACGGGCAATATCAATCGCAACCGTGGTAGGGACGCGTAATGGCAGGAGGGCGCTCCATCGGGCGCCGTCGCTCAGGAGGAGGGCATCTACGCCTGTGGCGAGGGACGTTCCGTCGAGGTCCTTGCGCGTCAAAAGGGGCTGGGTTCGGGCTGAATCGATATCGTGCAGGAACGGTTCGAGTCGGCCTATCTGGAGCGGAAGGCCCTGCAGCGCTCGTACGAGATTGCCCTGCAAGTCCTCAGGCTTCGGGATGCTCGTCTGGCGAGCCCGTTGCGCTTCCAGGCTGGGGAGATACCGGGCTGGCGTCTCGAAGCCGGAGATCACTTTTTCCTCTACGAGGGTATTAAGGGCAGGATTAACCGCCTCAGCCGCGTGTAGCACCGCTTCCTGGCTGGGGCCGGAAACGACGACCAGATAACTGACATCCGGTGCACCGATGTCGGACCGCAGCATTGCATCCAGCGCCTGGTCAGACGCGGATACGGGGCTCAGGGCAGAAATCTCGTGATTCCAGACGGACCCTCGGTGGGTATACAGAACGAGCGCCGCAGCTATCGGAACAACCAGCAGTAGCGTCGTCGGCATCCTGACCCGCTGAATACCTGCGGCTACGGCTGCGCCCAGTGGCGTTACGTCAGCGATGGTTAAATTCGGGGGCATCAGGTGGGGGAGGACGTAACGGGTAACAAGTGCCGCGACGATCAGCCCGCTGATGGAAAACAAACCCAGTTGTTGCAGGCCGGGAAAACCGGATGGCAGCAGAGACATGAAACCAACGACGGACGTCAGGACGCCCAGGCGGATGGTGGACCAGAGGGTTGCGTTGCGTTGCTGCGATTGGATGAAGAGGTAAATGGAGTAGTCGACGGACTCGCCGATCAGCGTGACCCCGAAGCCCAGGGTAATTCCATGGACGGACCCAAACCCGAGCGCGACAGCGCTGATACCCGCGAGGGCCCCGGATGCTACTGGAATCAATCCCAACACGAGGGCCCGGCCCGATCGGTAAACCCACAGCAACATCAGGGTGATCAACAGGGTGCTGACCACGGAGAGCGTCGCAACCTGCTGCTTGATGTTGGCGCGCGCTGCGACCGAAAACACCCCCGGCCCGCTCATCTCGAGCGAAAGGGCTGCGCGTGCGCCGCTGGCGCCTGCCGCCGTACCACTGGCGCCGGCCGCCGTACCACTTGCCTCTGTCGCTGCGCCACGGGCGCCCGCCGCGGCACTGCTGGTCTCGGTCGCCGCACCCCTGGCGCCTGCCGCCGTACTGCTGGTCTCGGTCGCCGCACTCCCGGCGCCCGCCGCGGCACTGCTGGCCTCGGTCGCCGCACCCCTGGCGCCTGCCGTCGCACTGCTGGCCTCGGTCGCCACACCGCCGGCGCCTGCCGTCGCACTGCTGGCCTCGGTCGCCGCACCGCCGGCGCCTACCTCGCCGCAGACGTTGGCCGTGGCCTCGTTGCGCGCCCCCGTGCAAGTCGCGCGCGTTGCCACATCGAACGCGGCGCGTACCGCGGCGACGGCCGCCTCCTGACCGTCAGTGTCGGAACCCGCGGCGCGCGTCTGCGCCACCAACAGCGCACGCTTCCCATCCCGCGACGCCCACACCCCATCGGACGAGGGCGGCTGCCGCTCACTCCCCAACTGATCAATGATCTGCAGCATCTCCCCCGTCGGATCGCGAGGAAGCAACGATTTAGCGAGCATCCCCACGGGCGATGCCAGCAGATCCAGCGTCTCCTGGATCGAGTCCCGCAATCCTTCAGCGGTAAACCGCTCAGGCGTCACGGTTTCACTCAACAGATACCGGTGGTTGAACAACACCTCCCGATCTTTGTCCACTCCCACGGCCTCGCCGTTGGAAACCGCCATAAACTTCGCATCCCCGCGCAGCTGCCGGGCCATAGCCATCGAGATGCGCGCCCGTTCAGCCGGATCGGCGCCCTCGATCCCCACGAGAATCAACCGCGACGCAATCCCTTCGCGCAGCTGATCCACCAACAGACGTTGAGTAGGGGTTGGACTCCGCGGCAAAAACGCCGACAAATCCGTCGTGTACCGAGCGAAAGCAACTATAACAATCGCGGCGAGCAGGAAGGCTGCCCAGACCGCCGTCGCGAGCCGTCCGGTGCGGGTCATTGCCCCACGTCGGGGCTGATCGTCATCAGCGAGCGATCACCATCCGCCTCGCGTATCTCAACAGTGTGGATAAAGTCTGTGGCGCCCTCGATGTGAATCATCGAGACCGTTTTGGCCAACTTCGTATCGAGTGGCACGAGATCCAGGCTCCAGCGCTCGAAGCTCCCGGTGAAGTCGACTTTGAAGATCCGCTGCAGCGCGGCACGATCCCCAGCCAGCGTGGCGCGGATGCTCTCAATAAACGGCAGTACCTGGGGATACTGCTTCAGATCCAACGTGTAATGACGCTTGCCGCGTTGCGCCGTCACGATGCCCCCCTGCAACACTAGGTCTTCGGGTTTGGGCAGCAAAGTGCGCTTTTCCAGTCGGTCGGGGGCGTTGTACAACAGCTCACCGGACGACACCACCGGCGTGTCCAGCATGGCGATGAACTTCTTCTCCGTGAAGCTCACGTGACCCTCTTTACGCTGGGCCAGCGCACCCATGACGCGATCGAGATCCGGCACATCGGCCGCGCCCATCAACAACACAGCAACCACGGCCAGGAGCCTATTCATCCCCGCCCCGCCAGAAGTCAAAGAAGTTGAACCAGTTGTACGGATCGGTGCGTACGTGCTGTTCCAACTGGGCCGCATATCGCTCCAGCGCCGTTTGCACGGCCGCTTCACGTTGGCGGCCCTCGAGCTTTGAAAAGTCGGCCAGTGGCGCAAACGTGATGTGGTAGCGGTTGCCGCCGCGAAACATCCCGATCATGAAAATCACCGGCCGCCGCATGATGGCCGCGGCCCGCATGGCGCCGACTGGAAAGCGTGCGGTCTGGCCCAGAAACTCGAGGCTCCTGCTGGCTTCATTGCCGAGCGTGCGATCACCCAACACGCCCACAAAGGTGCCGCGATCCAGGTACTCCTGGATTTTGAGCATGGCATCGATGTGCCCCAGGGCAATGATCTCGGCGGCGGCATTCGGGTTGATTGCCGCGAGCATGGCATTGATCTGCCGCGCGTTGTCTTCGTACATGGCCATGGCGACGCGCAGTCCGGGCTGGCGGCGGCCGATGGCGCGAATGATTTCGAAGCTGCCCACATGCGAGCCCATCAGGAAAGCGCCCTGGCCGGCATCCAGGGCCTGTTGAACCACGTCTTCGCCCTCGATGGTGATATCAAACAGTTCGAAGCGCTCCTGCAACAGGTACACGCGATCGTGAATAGTCGTTGCGAACGCCAACACGTGCCGGTAGCGATCCGCCGCGGTGGGCTCGCGCCCCAGGACCTTGCGGAGGTAAGCGAGGTCGTGGCGCCGGGCTGTGGGTGCAAACGCAAAGAAATACGCGGCAATGATATGCAGAAAGGGCCGACTGCCCTGGCGTCCCAGCCGCAAGGACAGGAAAGTCATGATCCGCAGCAGCGTCATGCTCCCGCGCTCGCGATGAGTAACCCATTCCGCCGCGCGCTTGCGTGGCCGGGTTACCTCGTCAGCCTTACTTGCCACTGCCCGACGCAACGGGTGCAGGGATGATGAGGCCGTTTGCAACCGCCCGGTCGGGTGCGCGAATGGCAAACCGGATCGAGCCGTTGGGCAGGGTTTCGTGGTGCAGGGTGAGTGCCTCGCCCGGGCGCACCGCGCTTTGAAACTTGGCGTTGCTGACTTCCCAATGCCCGAGTGGTCCTTTGCCGGCCTTCTCCAGCGCGTCCAGGGTGGCATCCAACAGCACCACACCCGGCAACACGGGCGTTCCCGGGAAGTGTCCCGCATAAGCCGGGTGATCCGCGGCGATGGCCAAAGCTGTCACGATCATGTCCGTTTCATCGCAGTTGCGGCGAGTGCCCGCAAGGAATCATGTGGCAGTTTACCGGTATCGTTGCGGGGGAGGGCGTCCACGAACAACAGCGGCCTTGGCATGAATACAGCGTCGATCCGCCGCCGCAGTTGCTCATTCAGCTCGGCAACGCTCAGCTGAGGTGCCACGACGACGGCGGCAACGCGTGTCACACCGGTTGAGGATCCCTCTTCGGGCTCACGCACGAAGAAAGCCCCGTCCACTACCCCGGGAATGGCATTCAACTGGTGATTCAGGTACGACAGCGAGCTGCGCTTCCCCGCAATGTTGACCAGGTCCGACAGCCGCCCGTGAAGTAGGAACCGGTCTTCCCCGGTGATCTCCAGGACATCGCACATCGCGGTGCGTTGCTCAATGTGACCGCCTTCGGCCCAGGTGTCTTCGCCTTCCGCGAACAGCCGGACGGCGTCGAAAAGTTGCCATTCGACCGTTTCGGCCGTGCGCCGACTGGCGATTTGCCCAGTCTCCGTAGAGCCGTAAATTTCCAGCAGGCGCGTGCCGTAGCGCTCCTCGACCTCGCGCGCCAGGTTCTGGGAGAGCGGGGCGGTCGCGGACAACACGAGCTCGGTGGCAGGCAGCTCGGCATCGGTCCCCAACAACGTGCGCAGATGAACCGGCGTCGATACCAACAAACGCGGTTCCGGTACCGAGGCCAGCTCGCTGCAGACATCCGCGGGATAAAACGGCTTGCCGGCGCTGAAGGCATTCGCACTCTGCAGGGCGACCAGCACCGTCGACTCGAAGCCGTACATGTGCTGCGGTGGAACCGTTCCGACGAGGGCGTGCGAGCGACCATCCAACAGACCGAGCCGCTGAGCTTCAAATCGTACGCAGTTGACGAGCCGGCCCCACGTCTTCTTGTACGGCAGAGGTGTTCCTGTTGAGCCGGATGTAAAAACATAGGCCGCCAGCTGGTCCTGCTCGATCTCCAGAGGTTGCCAGGGGGCGCGCTCTCCCGGGACGAGCTCGGGAAAACGCACGCGCGGCAGGTCGATCTGACAGCGCGGATCGTCGGTCAAACAAAACGCATCCGGCGCAAACTCCGTGAGTTGGCGAATGACTTCCGGAGTATGGGTGGACGGCAACAGGCTGATCTTGTTCGCGACCAGGCTGGCCGCGAATGCGACCGTGAACCGATAGCGATCCTGGCAGGCATTCAGGACGTGGCGCCGATCCGGCAGAGCGGCGGCGACCCGGATGACATCCGCAAGGAAATTCCCGGCACGCAGTGGTACGCCAGCTCGGTAGGCGACCACCGCATCGGCCGAGCTATGCGTTATCAGCGGGAGAGTAGCCAGGACGCTACTTCGTCCGGTGGGCTGCGATGTAGTCCGCCAGATACGCGAGTGAGCGGAAGATTTGCTCGTTCTCTTCGCTGTCGGCACGGAGCTGGATGCCATATTGCTTGGAGACGACCAGTGCGATCTCGAGGATATCGATGGAGTCGAGGCCCAGCCCATCCCCATAGAGGGGCGCCTGTACGTCAATGTCAGCAGCGGCTACGTCGAGATTCAGGGCGGCGACAATGAGGCCGGCAACTTCCCGCTGCAGAGCTGCGTTGTCAGCCGGCGGCGCCGGTTCTCGGAGAGGCGACGCTTTGTCGGACATATACCTTTGTAATTCAATGGACGGCCGCAGCCGTGATGATAACTGGGTTTAGCTGGACCGCAAACCAGCCCGCCGCAAGCGGCGTACCAGAAGCAGCGGTAACCGCAGCAGGAACCCCGCGAAGAGTCGGGCGTGCATGGACGTCAGGAGCACATTGTCGCGCAGGTAGTTGAAGTGCGAAACCCCGCCTTCCGCAGGCGTGAAGTACCGCACCTTAGCGGGCACATTGATGGCTTCGACACCACTCCAGCTGAGCCGTACGACGATTTCCACGTCGAAGTCGAATCGGCGCATCCAGAGGTGGCTGCGCATGATCCGCACCAGGGGAGCAGCCGGATACACCCTGAATCCGAATAAGGAGTCCTGTACGCCGGCACCCGCAGTCTCGACGTTGGCCCAGAAATTCGAAATCCGCCGCCCCTTCACCCGTACACTGGGCGCGCTGGAGTCGAAGATGGGGACTCCAAGCACCATGCTCGATGGACTTGCCGCAGAGCTGGCCATGAAGTCGGGAATCCGATCGGGCGGGTGTTGTCCGTCCGAGTCCATCGTCAGGACGTGCGTATAGCCCTCGCGCAGGGCCGCCTCCGTACCCTCCAGGACCGCGGTCCCTTTCCCCCCATTCTTAGCCCGGACAAAAACACGGAGCCCCGGATCCTCCTTGGCCATCTCCTGCAGAGCTTCAGCAGTGCCGTCGTTGCTGCCGTCCACGACGACCCACACGGGATTCCACTGAGCGCGGGCTCCCTGGACGGTTTCGAAGACCTTCTGCCCGGGGTTGTAGCTGGGAATCAGAACCAGGTGGGTCGCTGAGTGTTCAGGAGCGAGCACTATCGGCTTGTTCATGTGCAGGCATGCTGTGGTCCTCGCTCGTGAGCCATTCCGATTGCGGCGCGTCTTCCAACTGCTGCCTGAACTCGCGCTGCAGCTCAGCCATGAAAGTCTCGACGTTTTCGGGCGGGTCAAACCGCCGTCCGAGCCTCACACGATAAGTGATCGGCAGGGTGGGCCGTTTGAAGAGTGGCCATCCCTTGCGCAGGTATGGCGAATCCGTTTCGATGATAGCGACCTGCACGGGGACATTGGCATGTTTGGCAATGATGCCGATACTGGCCTTGAGCGGGTTGACGGGATCTTGTTTAGTTCGCGTCCCTTCCGGGAAAAGCAACAGCACGCCCCCCTCGCGCAGGTCCGCCACCGCCGCCTTGATCATCTGGCGGGGTTGATCGCTGGGAATGTAGCGCGCGAGACGGGACCCGGCACCGAGAAACAGGTTGTCCATCAGGTCCGCTTTCAGGACGCAGGCAATGTTCGGATGCCGAGTCAATATCAGCAGCGCATCGATCAGCGATGGATGATTGGGTGCGAGGATGACTGGGGGGCCGTCCCGGAGCGAATCGATGGCACTCAGATCGAGCCGGTACGCGCCCGTCATGGTCAGTGACCAGGAGAACATCCGGAATCCTGCGCTGATGCCCAGGCGGCCCACCGCCGTTCCCACGCGTCGGGGCAACAATGGGTACGCAACCAACGCCCAGACTGAATACACCAGGCAGATCGCTCCCAACAGCGTCAGCACCGCGTATGCAACGACGTATTCATGAATGATCTTGAGCGGCCGCAACATTCCGATCGCTTCCATCAACTTCAGTCGTCGGAGTCGTCCACCCGCCGCTGGGACTGGTGGATGATCCACGCCATGCCCACGCCGGATGCCCAGTAATTATCGCGTTTCACCAGCGGGCTGTTCTCGAATACGGCGCCCGACAGCGTGTCGTGCCGCAGGTAGGCGCCCACCCAGAACTCAGGATAACGTTTCGAAAGCGCCACGAGAAATTCGGCGCCCTCGTAGCCGGCTTTGGCATTGTAGGCCGGTCGATCCGGCGTCGCGAATTGCGGCGCGACGGTGTAGAAATAATCATGGTAGCGGTGATCCGCAAACAACGGCCCCGCGAGCGCGCCGAAATACCAACCTTGAAAGCCCAGCACGTCCTTGATGTCGATCGCTGCATGAGGTGCGAACACCGCGCCTATCGAATGCGGACGGGCTTGGACTGTGAATGCTGCCCGCAGCGGCAAACGCACATCGAACTTGACGCGCTCGTCGGCCGATTTGAACAGGTGCAGGTCGACCGACGGACCGATCTCCACCGTGGAGCGTAGATCCGGCATACCGGCCCGCGTGGCATTTTTCCGCACGGGAGTCGTCGCACCGGCGCTGATGTTCAGCTCTATCCAGTCCTGCCGGAACAGCTTGCCCCGGATGCCGTTGCGGTCGGCCTTGAGAAAGTTGCCGCGGTAATAGAAGTAGGGCACGGGGAGCACGTACACGTGGGTCGTGTCCGCGCCCCGATAGTCATTGAAACTGACTGCTCCCACGCCAATGCCGAAATCCCAGACCGGCGGGTGCTTGTCCTCGTCCGCTTGGGCCTGCAGGCTCATCGCGGCGGCCAGCAGTCCCCCCAGGAGCGTCAGTTTTTTCAACGAGTAGCCCGTCCCACGGCTTCGATTTCGACCAGCAGATCCTGACGGCAAATGTCGGCCTGCAGGTAGAGAACCTGCGCCTGATTGTGAAGTTGCGACCGGATCAGCGGCAGGTCTGTGGCGTGGCGCACATACACCTTGTAGGCCAGGGTGTCCAGGCTGAATCGCCCTGCACCCGATATCCGGTTGGCTTCGCCTACGAGTGCGTCGATGTTGGCCAGCGTCTCACGCGTCTGGGCTGTCACATCGCCGGCATGCACGGTCTCGTGCCCGACGATGCTGGCGGTTCCCGAAATGAAGAGAATGTCGCCAAGAATGCTCGCACGCGAAAACGCCGGTTTGGGCCCGTATTGCTCCGGATATTCATAGGCACTGACCTGCCGCGGATTCTCTACAGGCGTCACGGCCTGGCGGCTCGCCAGAAAATAGATCGTCAGTGGACTGTCCGTTACGGACCCGAGCGCACAAGCCGCCGGCACATTGCCCGTGAGATCGCGCCGGTAAGCAATGAGCGCGTCGCGTCGCGCACTGTTGAATTGCCGGTACCGTTCCAGACCCTGTGTTTCAACATTGATCTGAGGGAGGTAATTCCAGATCCGCGCCAGGTGCGGGTAACCCAACTCATTGACGGCCGCGAATATCTCTCGATAGGCCGCTTCGGTTGCGGTGTGGAGTCCGGACGCCTCGGTCAGTGAAATCGATCCCAACAGCAGCTCAGCGCTGCGGCGAAACTGAACCCGCGCATAGCGCCCTGACTCGAGCGGCTGTCGTGTTCGCCAGACTTCGTGAAAGTTCGCGTCCAGTGCGGGAGTATGAACCGATGCGATGGGCACTTCCGGCGGTGCGTGCAACTGGGCGCCATCGAAAGTTGCTACGCCCAACACATCGTCCCACTGTGCCGGGGCTCCTGCGGCAAGTGAAACGTATTCGAATTGGAGGCCCGCTTCGAAAGCCATCAGCCCGCGGTCGCTCGCTCGGGCTCGGTTGGACGAATGTTGACCGCCCGGCGTCGCATGGCGCGCAGCGAACGCTTCAAGTTCAGAGTGGAGAATACGTAGTAGATGCCCTTGAACGCGCGCAGGGATCTCCAAATCGGCGTCTCGCCGTAGATATCGCCCGCGAGCAGGCCCAGCATCGCTTCCTTCATGCGGAGGTCATTGCGCGGCGCCATGAACAAGTCCCGCATGGTGGGATTGGTGATGCGATAGATGAACCAGGAGTATTCCCGCGGTCCGTGCCGAACGATGCGATCGAACTGCTTCATTGCAGCCTGGTACTGCTCCGGGTGGTGCAGGCACCTGTCCAGGGCCTCCGCGCCGGCAATTCCATTCACCATCGCCATCAATACACCGGAAGAGAACATCGGATCGATAAACGTAAACGCATCACCCGCGAGAAGATATCCGGGACCATAGGACCGGTCGCACGAATAAGAGTAGTTACCCGTGGCTTCGGGTTCAGAAACCAGCTCCGCGTTCTTCAAGCGCTCCGCCAACGGCGGGCACAGCGCGATGGTCTCCAGAAAGAAGTCGCGTACGGGTACTTTCCGGGACTTCAAATAGTAGGGCCACACGACGGCACCGATGCTAGTCACGCCGTCCGCGAGCGGGATGAACCAGAACCAGCCGTGCTCAAACCAGTAGATGGAGATGTTGCCGGCACGCTTTTCTTCGGGGTAGCGGTCGGCGTGTCGGAAGTGACCGTACAGGGCGGCACTGTTGTGTTTGCCGTTGCGACGCTTGCTTTCGAGCTTGTTGCCCATGAAAGTGTCGCGGCCCGAGGCGTCTATTACATAACGCACGAGCCATGAGGCGGTGGTGCCGTCGTCATTTTCGGCCTCGACGCGCATCTGGCCATCCGGCTGGCGCTCGACGCTGCGCACCCGGCAGCCTTCGATAACCTGGGCCCCTTGCTGGGCCGAGCGGCGAATCAAAATTTCGTCGAACTCTGAACGCCTGACCTGGTACGCGAACGGCAGGGATTTGTTCCAGCCCTCGGCAAAGTTGAAGGTCTCGCCACGGCCGCCGTGCCAGGGGGAGATGAACTCCGCGCCCCATTTCTGCATCCCGATCCCCTGGATCTGCTCGGCCACGCCGAGTCGCTCGAAGATGGGCAGATTGGCGGGCAGCAGGGACTCGCCGATGTGAAAGCGGGGGTGTCGCGCCTTTTCGACCTGTACGACGCGGTGGCCACGTTCCGCGAGAACGATGCCGGCCGAAGAGCCGGCGGGGCCGCCGCCGATGATCAGGACATCGGCCTGGGCAGGGGAGGTGTTGTCAGTTGGGACTTTCATCGCAGGTGCGGGAATTTAACATGGTCGCCATGGGAAAGCGGACCGTAACAGAAGCTTAATGGTTGGTTCGCCAGGGATTTTTGGCAGTCTGGCCTACGGCCAGGTCGAACGGCCCATGTGGCTCGGCGCACCTGACGGCCCGGGCGCCGGGCTGACAACGCGCATGCGGCATTGCGCGCGCCTTCAGTAAGCG
>Ga0181534_10000943_pt1 | contig 19783 bp, 12 predicted proteins | sample PEATcosm2014_Bin_37_FD_119758 | JGI IMG/M metagenome (GOLD analysis project Ga0181534, IMG submission 119758) | Peatland microbial communities from MTU Mesocosm Facility, Houghton, MI, USA - PEATcosm2014_Bin17_10_metaG | ecosystem: Environmental > Terrestrial > Soil > Wetlands > Peat | place... | reverse complement strand
GGGGACCGCTTTTGCAGTCGTCTACGGCGTCGCCGGCATTCCGCTCGGCTGGCTGGCTGACCGGACCTCGCGCCGCAATCTCATCTTCTGCGGTGTGATCGTTTGGACGATTGGCACACTCGCCTGTGGATTGTCCCAGAGCTTCGGGCAGTTGTTTGCAGGGCGGCTCGTGGTGGGGCTGGGGGAGGCAGTGCTGTCGCCGGCCGCGATCTCGCTGATCAGCGATTATTTCCCGCCAGCGCGCCGTGGGACGGCCGTTGCCTGCTTCCTCAGTGGTATCGCGATGGGCATCGGTGCCGCCATCCTCATCGGCGGCAGTGTGCTGCATCTTGTACAGATGGGGGCACTGGCCGGAACGCCTTTGGCCCACGAAGCACCGTGGCGGATGGTGTTGTTGTTGATTGGGGCGCCCGGCCTGTTATGGGCGTTGGTGATTCTGGCGATCCGTGAACCGGTCCGTCGGGGTTCCGATTCCGGCGATTCGGCGCAGGCGAACGGGACCGCCAGGGCCGGCGTTGGCGCGTCGCCGGCAGTCGTGGGTGATCCAACGTCGTCGAGCGGTTGGGCCAAGGTCGTCCCCATCTACATCGTGGTGGCCATCGCATCCCTGGTAGACAACGCGGTAGGCGCCTGGGCCCCAACCCTGTTGACCCGCGAATTCCAGATGGACCGCGCGCAGGTCGGCATGGAGCTGGGCCTCCTGCTGACAGCCGCTTTTGGCGGCGGTGTGCTCGTGGGCGGCTGGCTGGCCGACAAAGCCGGTGCGAGCGGCGGCTGGGGGCGCAAACTCCTGGTCTGCCTCATCGCCGGTGTGCTGATCCTGCCCGTAGCCGCGTCCCTCAACGCCAGCAGCGCCAGCGTCGTCATGCTCGCCATCCCGGTCTATTTCGCCTTGTCCGGGATCGTCACCGCCTGCGGCTTCTCTGCAATCCTCGACGTGGTTCCCAACCGGTCACGCGGCCTGGCCATGTCGATCAGCTTCTTCCTGAATGTGGCCGTCGGTGGGGCGGTCGGGCCAACGGCTGTTGCTGTAGCCAGCGAGCACCTGTTTGGTGGCGAGGCGGGCCTGGGCCCGGCTATCGCGGTCACAGTCGCCGTGTTTTACGGCACTGCCATCGTCGCGCTGGTCGCCGCGCTGGCCAAATTAACAAGTGTGAAGCTTCCCTCGCGGTAGAGTGGCGGGGGTGAAAACATGTTAGCCATCGTCAGTGCCATGTCCGAGGAAATCGCCAGCGTCATCGACGCGCTGAGCGATGTGAAAATCGAGGAATTCGGCCGTCGGAAATTCCACACGGGCAAATTCCACGGTGTCGATGTGGTCGCCGTGTTTTCCCGCTATGGCAAGGTTGCCGCAGCGGCCACCGTGACCCAACTGCTGGCCTCATACCCGGTGGATCGTCTGATTTTCGGCGGCGTCGCCGGAGGTGTGCAGCCGGGGTTGGCCATTGGGGACATTGTGGTCGCGACCGACCTGATCCAGCACGACATGGATGCCAGTCCGTTGTTTCCCCGCTATGAGGTGCCGTTGCTCGGCAAGGCTCGTTTTGCCACGGATCCGGACCTGCGCGCCGGGCTCACAAAGGCCGCAAGGTTATTTGCCGAGCATGATCTGGCCACCCACGTGTCGCACACCGAGCGCGCATTCTTCGAGATGTCTGTTCCCCGGGTGGTGGAAGGAATGGTTGCGAGCGGCGATAAATTCTTCGCGAGCAGCGCGGGAGTGAGGGATCTGAGAGAGCGTCTGCCGGGCGTGTGCTGTGTCGAGATGGAGGGCGCGGCGGTCGCCCAAGTCTGTGATGAATATGGAGTTCCGTTTGCGGTGGTACGCACCCTCTCCGACTCCGCGGATGAGAATTCGGTGCATGATTTCCCGCGCTTTGCGCGCGAGATCGCGCGCCATTACTCCAAGGGAATCCTCGTGCGGTTTCTAAATCTGGGTAATCCCTGAGCATAAATTGGGTAACTGCCATCTTTAAGGTGACAGTGGCCCGGGCGCACACTCCGTGACATTGCAACGGAATGAGCCCTGTCATGTTGAAACGTAGCAGCGTATTTCTGTACGGCGTGTTGAGTTACGTCGTCTTCTTCGCAACTTTCCTGTACGCAGTCGGTTTCGTCTGCAACCTGTTCGTGCCGCGCTCCATGGATGGTCCGCCGGCGGCGTCGCTCGCGAGCAGCCTCGCAACAGATCTAGGGCTCCTCGTGCTGTTCGCACTCCAACACAGCATCATGGCGCGACCGGCATTCAAGGCGTGGTGGACGCAATTCATTCCAGAGCCCGCGGAGCGCAGTACCTACGTACTGGCCTCCAGCGTGGCACTGATAATTCTGTTCGCCTACTGGCAGCCCCTGGGTGGTGTGGTCTGGCATGTGACTCAACCCACCGCCGTGCTGGTGCTCTACGCGCTGTGCGCGTGCGGCTGGCTGCTGGTGCTGGTGTCCACCTTCCTGCTCAATCACTTTGATCTGTTCGGGTTGCGGCACGTGTGGCTGCATCTGCGCGGGCGGCCGTATACGCACCTGACATTCCAGACACCCGGCCCTTACAGGTTGGTTCGTCATCCATTGTACGTAGGCTGGCTGTTTGCATTCTGGGCCACACCGGTCATGACCCTCACTCATTTCGTGTTCGCGCTGGCGACCAGTGGCTATATCCTGGCAGCTATTCAGCTGGAGGAGCGCGACCTGGTGGCACACCTGGGCAACCAGTACAGCGAGTACCGGAAACGAGTACCGATGCTCATTCCCGGCACTTCGTTGCTGCGCAGCAGGCATTAGACCGGACTGTTTACACATTCGGGGCTCGGGTGGGCTCCTAAGATGGCTCACAGCAGTCATCAAAAGGAGCACACGGTGCGGATTTGGGCGAGCCTGAACGAGTTGACTCAGTTCGCGATCATCCTGATCAGCCTGATCGCCGTGGGGTTCCATTTTCGCTGGACCCGGCGCAACACAGCAATGGGTCCCACGTTCCTCACGACGCTGGGCATCTTCTTCTGCTTTACGGGGATCGCCTGGGGTCTCCTCGACTTCGACCCGGCCGACATCCGGGCCGGGATTCCACACCTGCTGGAAGGCATACGCACCTCCTTCTGGGCTTCCGTCAGCGGCATTTTCTGGGCTCTGACCATCAAGGGCCGCGTGGCGTTGCTGGGCGATGCTGCCTTGCCTGCCGGCGGCGCCCAGCGCGGCGCCACTGTTGGTGACCTCGCCGAGCATCTCGTCACGTTGCAACAGAGTGTCCAGGAGTCCAACAAACATCTGGTGCAGCTCAGCGTGTCTTTCGAGCGGCATGCCGATAAGATGGTCGCAGCGAATACGCAGGCTTTGACGGAGGCGTTACAGACTGTCATTCGGGAATTCAACAACCAGGTCAAGACGACTGCCGGTCTCCCGCTGATCGAACAGAGCATCACGGAGCTGACGCGCCAGATCCAAAGGGGCGTGCAGGCCAATCAGGAGTCCATGCAGTCCCAGCATCAACAGCTCACCAGCCTGCTGTCGAAGACCATCGAGACAGCCAACCGCGACCTCACGTCGCACCTGCGCAGAGCTGCTGAGGACGCCGGCAAGCATGTCGTCGCGTTGGACCGGGCGCTCGAAGAGGAGCTCACCCGGTCCATCGAATCCCTCGGGCGCCAGTTGACCGCGCTGTCGCAGAAGTTTGTCCAGGACTACACGCCGTTGACCGTGTCGTTGCAACGCTTGTTGCACGGAGTCCGGGCGTGACGGACTTCGCACAACTCGAAACCGCCGCGGAGGAGAGTCACTGGATTCCGCTCAGTGACCTGATGACGGGACTAATGGTCATCTTCCTGTTGATTGCGCTGTCCTACATGATGCGCGTGGAAGCTGAGCAGGCCCGCATCAAGCACGTTGCGGTGGCGTATACGCAGATCAAGGATGCGCTCTACGACGAGCTGCGCACAGAGTTCAAAGATGACCTGCCGAAGTGGAAGGCGGAGCTGCTCAAATCCGACCTCACCATCCGCTTCAGCCAGCCCGAAGTGTTGTTTGCCACGGGCAGCAGCGAGTTGAAACCGGAATTCCAGGCCATCCTGGCCGACTTCTTCCCGCGTTATGTCCGCATCCTGGCGTCGGCGCAGTACCGCGACGCCATCAACGAGATCCGGATCGAGGGCCACACCTCATCGGACTGGAACGGGGTGGCGACCGCCCGGGACGCCTACTTCCTCAACATGGAGCTGTCGCAGGCCCGGACCCGCTCCACATTGAATTATGTGATGAACCTGCCGGCCGATCATGATCAGATCGACTGGCTGCGCAAGATGGTCACGGCCAACGGCCTGTCCTCATCGCATCTGATCATGAGCGCCGCGGGCACCGAGGACGGCGCGCGCTCGCGCCGTGTGGAGTTCAAGATCCGGACCGATGCCGAGACGCGGCTGACGAAGATCCTGGAAGTGCTGAGGTAGGAGCGTGCGGTTACCCGACTTCGCCGACGACAGCGAGCTCAACTCCCTGCGGGAGCAGATGGGCGCGGCCGAGGAGGGTGACCTCAACCTGACGGCCTCCAACCGGCCGTTGTCCGCACCGCAACTCGAGCAACTGACCACCGACGGAATCGACATTCCGAGCCTTGCGGAAGTGCGCGCGCTCGGCGATGGCACCCTGGCATACAGAAATCAACGTGTGCTGGTGTACGTCAGAGACTCGGCGCTGCCCGGTCCGCAGCATGCCGCCAGCGAAGAGCATTGGCCCCGGTTTCATGTCGCACATTGCGAGAGGCTGCGCGCGCTGCGCGCGAGTCGATCGAGCCTGCGCTATGTCGTGAGTGCGGAAACCCAACTTCAACGCAAACATCTGCGCGTCTGCCAGGACTGCCTGGGAGAGCTGCAATATGCAGGGGTTGCGCACACCTTCAGCGTGGAGAAGTTCTATCACTTGTGGCCGCGCGAGCTGCCTGAGTCGGTCGCTTCTCATGCGGTATTGCTCGACGATTTCGGCGGCGACTTCGGCGACCATGCTGCCGAGGCCATGGCGCTGGCGCACTATCGCTGCACCAAGTGCGGCATCGACCTCAGCGCTCCGGAATTGCGCCGCTTTCTGCACGTCCACCACAAGGACATCGTGAAAATCGACAACCCGCTTTCTGAGTTGGTTGTCCTGTGCATCGGCTGCCATGCCAACCAGTCCGGCCATGGCCTGATGCGCGCGTTGCTGGACTTCTCGGAGTTCTCGGTACTAGCGCGCGGATGACAGCGCGAGGCGATCCAGCGCTGACTGCAGATCCCGCATCGCGGTAATAAACGCTTCCGGTGTATAACCTTCGTCGTTACGCGTAAGACGGTAGAGACTGTCGAGACGCGCCCGGTGCTCGCCTGACCAGCCCAGGTCGATCAACAGACCGTCAATAGCCATGACAGCCTGTTCGGCGCCGATGTAGTCGTGAAACTCTCCCTCCACCCCCAGCGATACCACCATGTTGAGCAACTGTTGCTGATCCGTCCGCGACCATTGGTAGGTTGCCGCGCGGTCTCGCAGCTTGTTCATGATCCCGCCCAGATCGCGCGCGCGCGCCACGATCGCGCCGCGACCGGATGGACCGGAGGCAATCAGGGACTGGCTCATTTTGAGCAGGGTGGGCGCCGTGGCTGGATCGAGCCGCCGCGCGATGACGTAAGCCATACGCAGATGGCCATCGTTGATCGGCACTTGTCCGGGCTCAATGGCCAATGTCAGCAGCCGGTGGCTCCAGTCATAGCGGCGCATCGAGCTCATGTGGCAGGCGTAACAGTTGAACAAGGCCAGCTCGGGAAAAGCGCCATTGTTTTCGATGCGCGGCCCCTGCAGTGTGACCAACTCCGAGGCCGCTGCTGCCAGCTGGCCGTAGGCCCAGGTCTGTGTGCGGCTATAGGACGGCTTGCGGCGCTCGTAGTCGGCATCCACCCGGTAGTGGGCCGGCTCGATAGCCTGGAACGTATCGAGCTCAAAGCTCAGCCGCGGGTGCCCCGCGGCCATGATCCGGTGAGTCGCAAACTTGTCGGCGGTGCCGTAGTGACACGACAGGCACAACGTGACTCGCTCGTGCAGGTTGGCGCTCGGGTACATGCCCTTGGCGATGTTTTCAGTGTAGGTCGCCTTGCGGGAGGTGTGGGTGGTGATCCATTTCTCCGCGCCACCGTGGCAGGCCTCACAGCCGATGCCGTCGGCCAGATTGAACTTGGGGCCGCGCTTCTCCTGGGGCACGTTGTCAGCATGACAGTCGAGACAGACTTTCGCGGTGGCGGCATTCGGTAGGCCGAGCTTGGCTGCCATGGACCGGGCGCGAGGTGAGCTCAGAACGGTGTAGGCCTTGGAGTGAGCATCCTCGTGCGACCAGGTCACGTACTCGTTGAGGAGCACGTCGTAGGTCTTACTGGGCGTCACCGAACCATGGCACACCGTCGACGAGCAACTTGCGACGCCGAGGTGCTTTTGCGCAAAGGCCGTCGAGGCGGCCAACAACGCGACCAGGATTACTGCGGCTCGACGAACCACGGTTTCCGTTCCGAATCCAGGTACAGTCGCTCCATCTCTTCGAGAGTGAGCGGACGGGAGCCGATACGCCCGAAGACGGCGATCTGATGGCCTGTCTCATCGACGCCGCGATCGCGGTCGAGTCCTTTGGAGAGAGCGAGGGCCGGCTTGCCGGTCGCATAGTGGGCAATCAACTGGGGCCGGGGCTCCGGGCTGAATCCATAGAACTTCGGCTGCGTCGCGGGTGAGGTGAGCTGCAGGACTTTGAGACCCTCCCTGCCGTCCGCGACATAAGCAAACAACGATGCGTTGGTCGACGCAACGACGACATCCCTCGCATCATGAACAACGTCCACAATCTGATGAAGTTGCATGTGCTCCGGCCGTTCAACATCCACAATTGCAAGTCCCTGCTTACCGCCAGCCACGTACGCGTACGTTCGTGCAACGTAGACGCGCTGGGCGTCCTGCAGCGGCACCGTACCCGGAACCACCGAGGGATGCTTCTTGTCGGTCACGTCGATCGCCTTCAGTCCTTCGAGATCCGTTACGAACAGGTAGCGGAACTGCAGCGCTGAGGCACGGGCATCCTGTAGCGGCACGACACTCTCAACCTTGGGATGCAGCGGGTCGTCCAGGTTGAGTATCACCAGCCCGGCATCCGCGACCACGTATACATAGTGGCCGCCGATGGTTATGTGTCGCGCACCCTTGAGAATACCTCTCTCGTTCCAGGTCACCGCGCGCCGCAGATAGTTATTCTGCGGGTTGCCATCCGCCAGGGTGTTGATATTGGTGAGAATGAGACCTTCGCGTGCGTCCGTGATCAGCGCATAGCTGTAGATCGGATGGAAGGGCTGCTCCTCGTTGTCATCCCGCATCAGTTTGCCCTGATTGCGCGCGGGATCGATGGGTTGATTCGTGGCTAGCGCCACGCAGGTGGCATCTGCCGACGGAATGCGGGTCTTGTGTCCGAGGGGACTATCCGGCCCCGTGAGAATTGGCTGACTGACTCCCTTGTTCGCGATACTCGCAACGTCATAGATCTGCAGGCCGGTTTTGCCTTCGGCGGCGTAGACATATTCACCGCGCATCTGCAGGCAGCGGATCGGGTCGCCTCCATGTGCATGGGCGTTCTGTAGCGCCCCCTTGAAGCTTTGATGCTGCGCGTAGTTGTCTGGATATGCATATTTCTGCAAGTAGCTGCCGAGCACCGCCTGTGGCTCATCCCACTCGGTGACCTGCACACCCGCGATTCCACCTGCGGTGCCCAACCACGCGTAGTACCCGACAAAATTCACGAAGTTGGTCCCCTGCAGCAGCAGCTGAGCCATGATCGCGTTGTTGTCATTGGCCGCGCTCAGGTGGCAGTCGTCGCAGGTCTTGGTCTCTGTCAGCCGTTCCGTATGCGGGTAGTGCGGATTGAATGCCTGAGAGCTGTACCCGCTGGCCGCAATTGGCGGCTGCTGGATGTAGGTCTTCTCACGATTGATATTGGTTTGCGAGACTACGAGCGCCGAGCTCGACCGTATGGGAGCGATGCGCCCGCCATCCGTGGGTCCACGGCGACCCAGCATGAACATGTCATCGCGGGCCACCTGCGGATTGTAGGTTGCGATCACACGCGAATCGCCACCTTCATACCGGTGGCTGGGTGTCTTCCAGTTGGCCTCTGTAGGCAGGTGACAGCCGCCGCAACTCGTTGTCCACGATGTATGGCACGAGTAGCACTCCAGATCCTTCGTGCCGTGCGCGCGTTGCGCGACTGGAACCTGCAGTCCCCAGTCCTGCGTGTGAGTGTCCTTGCTCATCAACTTTGCGCGGGCTGAGCGCTCGTTGTAGTCGGGAGATTTCGGGTTGACGCTGTCCTTGACGAGGTGCACACGCCATTCCTGTCCGGGATTGATGAGCGAGCGCTGATACAGCTGGCCTTCCTTCCATTCAAAACGCTTGCTGCCGTCTGGATTGCGCAGCAGAGTCAAGTCGGTACCCTTGGGCGGAGCCGCCGGGCCGGACGTCCGCAAGGTCGGATAGGCATCCGCTGTGCCGTGACAGTCGACACAAGCGATCTCGATTGCCTGGGCGACTTCACCGTAAATATAGCCATTGCCGTGGTTGTCGCGAGCAAAGTGACAATCCACGCAATGCATGCCCTTGTCCATATGGATCGACGCCATGTGCACAGCCTTCTGAAACTTCTTCGGGTCGTCATCGCTGACGGGTGCGCCTTTGGCATCGAGCAGGGTTCCGTGGCGGTCGCGCTTGAAGATGGCGCGGAAGTTCCAACCATGGCCGTGATAGTCGGCAAACTGAGTATCGTGCAAGGTCGGATTCAGCTCGCTCACGTGTTGCACGAAGTCGATGTCAGCCCACTTGCCGCGCGGTGCGGCGCCTTCAGGATTGCGCTGGTTGACCTCGCGGATCTCATCCGGCGTGGGGTACTTCTGTTTCTCCGGCCACATGCTCGGAGCATCTGATTCGTAATCCCACATGGTGTAGCCCAAGAACGAATTGACGAACACATTGGGCTGGTGCATGTGGCACACCATGCACTGGCTCGTGGGAATGGAGCGGGTGAAGCGGTGTGTCATGGGATGACCGGACTCGTGCTTCGGAATGACCGGGTCGACGGTGCGGCTCTCACCCATGTTGCCGGCCTTTGCATAGGGCCCTGAATGCTTCTCATCCCGGTCGTTCGCGTAAACAACATGACATCCGGAACAGCCGGATCCGCGGAAGTCGCCGGGTTGGTCGTCGGTCCCCATGAACCACATGTAAGGATCATTCAGGCGGGTCTTGTGGACGTTGAGCACCGGGATGGCGACGCGGCCGGCGGTTCCGGGTCCGCGATTGGAGACGTGCAGGTCGGGGCGTCCCGGCTCAGCCAGGTTTTGCACGCCGCCCGTGATGTTGGGCAAGGCTATTTCCGGAAACCGATTGCCGGTCGTTCGTCCGCCTGGCTCGAAGACCCGGAAGATGTCAGCCGGTGGCACGGATTCCCACTTGGGGACCGCCTGCAGACTCGGTAACACGCCGTGCAGGGAGAGGGCGCTCGCCGGGTCGGGCAGCGTGGGGCCTTCGATGCCGGCCGCCTGCCCGTTACTCGTGAATGCCTCGCCGAGGATGTAGCGCTTGAACGGCAGTACGCCGTTGTTGTACGAGGCTCCGCCGAAGAACATCGCGCCCGTCGCCATCAGGCTTCTTTGGGCTGCGGCAATGATGGCAAGGTGGCAGGCGCCACAGGCCTGCTTGGCTACCCGGTAATCGCCAGGGTTGATGAAGCGGATAAACGCCGGCGACTCGCGGTTGAGCAGGGTGTAGCTGCGTTGGGGCTTGGCGCTCTTGGGGTAGCCCCATTCCTCGGGAAACTTGGGCAGTACGTGCGCCTTGTCGCGCAGCTGACTGTATTCCAGCTCCATGCGGGCAAGTCCGCGAGGCGGGATGACACCTGCATCACCGCCGTGGCAGTCGGTGCAACCCAGTTTAACGGCCGGGTTGTCGTGCATGGACATGGCGTCGGTGCGCTCATGGCATCCCAGGCAACCGATGCTTTTCCGGTTGACGTCCGCCAGTGTCTGATCGGCCGGCGCCGCCTCGAAATGCTGTGCACCGGCCAGACCGGGAATCAGCAGCAGTGCGAGCAATAGAAAAGTTTTCATCTCAGTAGGTCAGCACGAGATTGAAAAAGAAGGAGAACGGCGCGCTCGAGCCGATGAGGGGCCGGGCCGCGTCCACACCGATGAGCTTCGCCAGCGACAAACGCGCAATGATGTTCTGCGATATGAAAGGCCTGTAGATGGCGTCCAGCGAGGCATCGGTTCCCACTGTCCTGGAGATGTCATTACGCGCGAGGAGGGTGACCAGAGGCGCCGTATTGGCAAACAGGATGTGGCTGACATCCATGGAGACCCGCAGCGAAGGCAGCAGATCCAGGTCGGCACCGATGCCGAGCAGCTCGAGTCCCGGATTGGTGAAGTTCGACTCGCCGGTATCGGTCGTGGAGCGCAGTGACGGGAAGAGGGAGTCACGCTGTTTGAGGTCAATCGCGTTGGCCACCAGGCCGACCCGCTGATGAATGAAGAAGGTGGAGTCGGTGCCTGCAAAGATGGCGGTCTGATTGATGCCATCAAATCCATGGCTGCTGCCATCCGTTGGATTGCCGTCACCGGAAGCATACAAACCGGAGGCTCTCACCCGGATCCAGTCGAAATCCCGTGATAACTCCATGGCCGCAAACGTGGCCTGAACCTTCGACAACGTCCCTGTGAATACGCCTTCCGATTCGCGGCCGAGGACCTCGTACGCCGATCCGGTCAGATTCCACGTTCCGATGTGTCCATCCGCGCTGTAGCCCAGATAAACCACGTCATAGTCATGCCTGGCACCGGAGGTGAACGTGGGTTGGCCGTTACCCACATTGACCCGCGTGCCCACCGAACGGCTGCGATCATAGATGACCACGGCTTCCGAATTGAGTCCCTGCCAGCCGAGGTTCTGGATGTAGAGATTACCCATCACGATGTCGTTGTTGGGAATGCCGGCGCCGAGGTCGTTCTGGCGCGCGGGGTTCTTGGGCAGCCGGCGAAACACACCCAGGCTGTACTGGTAGATGTTGTTGTCGCGCGTGCCGAACAGGCGGATGCCCAGCGGCTGATCCGCGAACACGAATCCCCGGAAGTCGCTCGTCACCGGTTGGATACCGATCCGGATGCTGTCGAAGTCATAGTGGGCCGATACATCCCGCAGGTGTTTTTCAAAAAAGAGTGCCTGGGCTCCGACGGAGGTGGTGGTTGTAGTGGCGGCGCCGGTGGCGCTGGTGGCGCTGTAGTTGAGGATGGGCGTCAGGCGCAGCTGGTAGTCCGGCGGCCGAAAGATGGTATCGCCCTCATACAACACGGCATCGATGCTGGCGGTCTGACTGTTGAAGAACTGTTGCGCGGCGACGCGCCGGGATTCGAACAGGGAGGTGGTGCTCACAGTCAGCACGGAGAAGCCGTCTTTTCCCCAGATCGGCCGGTCGCCCTTGAGGACATTGTTCGTGTTGTACGGGTCGGTCATGTTGGCCGGGTGACCCAGCGCGTCGATGATGCGCCACCGATCGACGGGTATCGAGCCCGAAAGCGGGGATGTCGTGGGCGTCGGCAACCGCGTCGGATCACATTCCTCGGGCTGCAATCGATCCGGAGCTTCCTCGCCCGGGCGTTGCCGATGCGCGGCCGGATCATCGGGCGGGCAGCCCGAGTTCGGATCCACCTCCGCGGCAAACGATTGCAGCGCGGCTGCGATCCAGATCCAGCCCAACAAAAGCGTCGGCGCGGCTCTCATTGCAACCGTGCCTGTCTCTGGGCATCAAAGCGGCCCCGATTCGGCAGGTGGAACCGATGACACATGACACAATCGGATTCCAGCTTGCTGTTGTCGCCCGCTCCGCCATGACATTCGCGGCACTTGGCAATCCCCGGCATCAGAATGTCGCTGCTCTGTTTGGATCGCTCGGCGGTGTTGTGGCACGACGTGCAAGGTTCGGTGATGTGGGCTGCGTGATTGAACCGTGCGCGCGGCATCCAGTTCTGAGTCAGCCTGACCGGCGAGACTTTCCACTGATCGAATCCCGTGGCTCCGAGCACGCGGGTGACATCGTGACAGTCAACGCAGACGCGTCTCTCCAGCAACTCGCGCGCCATCTTCAGTGACTCGGTATCGGCCCAATCCCGCGCTCGTCGCTGTTCTTCGATTGACATCTGGCGGGCTTCCCCGCCGGGTCGGCGCATCCCGCCATCGGCGCGGGCAGGGCTTCCGGCTTCGAGGTACTGCCGGCTGAAGTGTTCGCGCAAGGCTCGGTACATTCTGGGCAGGTCGCCGTGCGGCACCCCGCTCGACGGATCGTTCTCGTCGAAGTGCAGGCTATGACAGCCGCTGCACTGGATTTCCATGCGGATGGGCATCATCTCCCGGCCGCTGGCGTTGGGTTTGTGGCAGTCGGCACATTCCAGGACCCGCTCGCCCACGGGCGACTTGATGCCTTTCGGATCGAGATGTTGTGCGTGAGAGAACTTCAGGTGTGAGGTCTCTTTGAAGGTGGCCGGATTGCTGGCTTCGAGCCACAGGGCCCGCCACTGGCCGGGGGCGACAATCGGGTCCTCACCCAACACGGCAATACGGAATTCCGGGTGGTTGGAGCCGAAGTCCGAGGAGTTCTCCACCAGGGCGTTGGTCTTGAGCTTGCTCATGCGGGCGTGGCAGTCGGTGCACAACCGCGGATCGCGCAGGACGAGCGTCGCGGGCTCCTTGTGCTCGAAATGGCATTGGGCGCAGCGCTCAGTGTCGAACAAGGTCATGTCCGCAGAGCGCACGTCGACATGGTGTTGAACCTCGGCGTGACAGGTCTCGCATTCCACATTGCGGACCGGCTGGAAGGGGTTCACGTGGCAAGCCGTGCAGTCATTGCCGATGAAGCGGTGGGCCGAGTGCAGTGGACCGGAAGACCAAAGTGCATCGCTGGGGACGAGGGGTGTACTGCGCAGCGTCTTGCGCACGGACGGGCCGAGAAAGGTCCCGATTGGCACCAGCAGGAAGATCGCGGCTACGCCGAGGGTCAGTGTCCACGACCAGAAGCTGATCGTGCAGCGCGTCGACTGATTGCGGGTGCTCGCGGCCGAGGCAGGTTGGGAATCGTCGGTCGAGTAGGGGTCCTCGATCCGCAGGATGCAGGCATATTCACCGCGCCCTCGTTGTACCTTGACGGTGGTTTCGCCGAGTTGGAGCGTGTCATCCGGGTCCAGATGGACGCGGGTCTGACGCCGCCCGTTGACCATGACACCCTTGGGGCTGAGCGCGGTCAGAAGTACCCGGCCTTTGGTTGACACGCGCAACGTCGCATGGCGCGGCTCGACATCCTCGTGCGGAACCTGCAGCTGCTGGTCCGGCGCGCTGCCGATGGTCAGCTCCTCCGTCTGAAACACAGTCCCCGGCATTTGCTGGTGTGCAGCAGAGCTGGTGCCAGTGACCCCGCGGATGAGGCAAATCAACATCGCCTCACCTCACCAGTATAGAAAGACTGTAACGATGTGGATTACGAGCGCTGCAAGCAGCGCGCAACACATGGGGACGTGCAGGAACAGCCAGATGCGCAGCAGCGCGGCCAGTTGTGTTTCGCGCCGCAACCGCTGCAGCAGTGCGGCTTTGGAGCCGGCCAGCTCGAGCAGCTTCTGAACGCTCGACAGCGCAATTCGCGTCTGGCTGCCCATGCGCAGCTCGGCCAGTGTTCGGATCAGTGCGCGCTGGTTGGTGTTGGAGACGATGTGGGCACTACGCCCCGCGCCGCCCGAGCCCATCAGCAGCGTGGACTCATCACGGCCGCGCAGTTGTTTCCACAGATTGCCGCCACCCAGGTCCGTGCGCCGGGCGCTCTCCGCCAGCATCTGGGTGATCTGGGGGGAGATCCCTTCCGCGAGCTCGAGTGCGTTGCTGTCAATCTCGGCGATCTGACGCAGGAATTCGCTCCGCCGCAAGTTGCCCCGCTGGTGCATCATGGCGCCAGGAAAGCTGATGTATGCGTAAACGCCCCAACAACCACTCAGCGTGACGACGCACATGAGCACGTAAGCGACCGTGTGAACATTGGCGCCGAAATGCATTCCGCTATGCAGCGTCGCGATCAGCAAGGCTGCGAGCCCCAGGTAGACATGCGCGGAAACCCAGCCGATCGCGGTGCCGATGTTGGAGCTGAACGAGCGCTTGCGAATACCAAACAGAGCGAGAAATATCACCAGCAGTGCCGCTATGGTTCCCAGTGTGTAACCGAGCCAGGTGCCGCCGTTGGGCGGCACGCGCGGCCGATCGAGTGTGTAGGCGGCTATCGTCAGGAGTGATGCGACACCGGCAATCAAACCATACCGATAGTTGCGGAAGTTGATGAATGACTGATGCATGGAGCTTGCGCCACGAGCGGCGGCTACTCCAACGCCACGGCGCGTTGCCGCGCCAACTCGATCACATCCTGTGCGTGAATCCGGATGGCCGCGCCGGTCGGACAGGCGCGTACACACGCGGGACCGCCTTTCAGGCTCGCACAGACATCACATTTGACGGCGGTCTTAGCGGCCTCGGCAGGTTTGACACCCCGCAAGCGCTCCAGCAGCGAGACCTTGGTTTCCTTTTGCGCCATCTGGATGACGCCGTACGGGCAGTTCTCCTCACAGTTGCCACACCCGATACAGGTTTCGTCGATGAAGACTTCACCGTTGGGCAGCCGATGAATGGCCGAGGGCGGGCAATCCCGCATGCAGTGCGGATGCTCGCAGTGCCGGCAGGAAGTTGGCAGATGAAGTGAATGTAATGAGGGGCCGGCGCTGCGATCGAGTCTCGAGACGCCCTCGTGAGTGGCCGCGCAGGCCTTCTCACACTGATCGCAACCCACGCACAGGGTCTCATCGATCACCAGTACGCTGGTGGCTTCGCCCAGACCATGCGACATCAGATAGTCAAACACACTGCCGGCCTTCGGCCGCGCCTGCATGTGCGCATATTGCGTGAGCTGCTCGGTGCGCTCGGCGTCCATCTTCGCCGCCAGTCGCGCATCCGCCTTCAGAAGTGCCTTGAAGCCCGCGAAGTCGATGCTGAGTGCCTCGGTGGCTACCATTGCCTTGGCATTCAGCGAGCGGGTGGTTTCCGCGGACAGGCAACCCAGGGCATCGAGAAAGGAGTTGGCCGCGCAATAGCCGACCACCGTGTCCTGGCTGCCATTGCGCCGCGACAGGGCTACTGAGCCGCTGCGTACCAGATAGAAGCGCTCGATCGGGTCGCCTTCCTTGAAAATCTCCGTGCCCGGCGCGAACCGGTGCAGACCGACCGCCTTCGACAAGGTATGAATGGTTTCCGGCGCGGCATGCGGCATCAGCAACACACGCAGGGCGCGCAACGCATACACCGTGTCAATATAGGCGCGCAACGACTGCTCGGTGCGCATCAACTTCTTGATGGCGCTGTGCGGGGGTTCGAGCAGAATGCAGTCCGGCCCCGCCGTCGCGGCAATCTCGTGCGGCCGCCCGGAAATCAGGCTCATCTCGCCGATCAGCTGACCGCCCCGTAATACCATCGGCGCGCCGCCGCCCACATCCAGGTGCACCTCGCCCCGCAATACGTTGAATATGCTCGAGGCGTAGTCGCCCTTCGCAAAGATGCTGGAGCCCCTGGACGGCGTGATGATCGTGCTCACCAGCAACAACTCGCGCAGAGCCAACATCTGGATATCGCGAAACAACGGCAGGCCCTTGTGGATCATGCTGACGATGCGCTCGACATCGCCGCCGCCGCGCAGGGTGCGGAACTTGGCCCGCAGAATGTCGTGATCCGCCGGCGCCACCTCGCGGCCGAGCAGATGCTCGACCACTTCGTAGCCCTGGTTCATGGCCTGTTTGATGAGCGGATAGCCGGCGAGGGCGCCGATGACAAACAGCCCCGGCACCGACGATTCGAACTTCGCCGTCAGCTCCGGCAGCGAATCGGCGTCCGCCGAGATAAAGCGCACACCCGCGGACTCCACGAGTTGGCGCGGCGGAATGGCGCCCAACCTCGCAATCACGCGATGACAGGGAATCGTACGCTCCCCTTCCTGGGTCGTTATCACCATACGATAGGGTGCGGCCGCTCCATCGCCAGTCTTGCCATTATTGGGCTGGAGGCTCTTCGCCTCCGCATTCATAAAACACTTGACCCGGCCGCCGCTGATCGCCTTGGTGATCTTCGCCGCGTTCGCGTCCTTCGCGCGCGGGAAGCCGTTACTACGGTTCAGCAGCACCACCGAGTTGTTTCTCGACAGCGCGATTGCGTTTTCGATCGCGGCATCGCCGGCGCCAATTACGACGATGGTCTCTCCGCGCAGCGCCTCCGCCGATTCCAGCGTGTATTGCACGCACGGCAGATCGCCACCCGGCGCGCTGACGCGGCGTGGATGACCCTGCACGCCGAGCGCGAGAATAACATTCCGGCCACGAATGACTTCGCCGGACTTGATGGAAATTTCAAAACTACCGCGTGTGCCACGGATAGAGCTGACTTCAGCGCGATATTTTATGTTGACCTGCTTGGTGCGGATGCCTTCTTCCCAGCTTTCCAGGATGGCTTCACGCTTGCCCGCGGCGAATTGCATATCGCTGCGTAACGGCAGCACGCTGGGCTCGGCCATGACGTGCTTGAAGTGCTGATATTGTTGAATCGTATTGGCATGGGCGGCTCCTGCCTCGAGCAACACGTGAGCCATTCCCGCCGCGCCGGCGTGCGCCGCCGCGCTGAGGCCACCAGGTCCTGCCCCCACAATGACCAGATCATAGACAGTTGAATCCTGCATCCGAAGGCTACTTCCCCGATTCCTGGCCCGATTGATCGCCGTTCCCGTGGACGTCTTATACTGACTCGAGGGAACGCAATGCAAAAGATGTAGCCGCAGGGCGACGATGTTGTGTCAGTAATGGCAACCGGCAGGTGAAATCAACACGCGGCGGGACTGACGTCTCGATGTCTCAATGCGCGGAGGAAATGCGACGCATATCTGCGACAAATTCAAACAGCGACGGTGTTGGCGCGACCTGGAGGCCCTGGCCCGACTCGAGCGCAGCGGCAAACAGACCGGCATCCAGCGCCCGGTGCAGCGTGGCGGCCTGAGTGGACGTGCCATTCCCGGAGCACAGGGTCTCCAACTGCAAAGTCAGGCTGGCCAGATCGAGAAATTCCATGCAGACCGTTGAGGCGTGCAGCCCTTGCAAGGCGCGGCGATAGTCGGCTGCTCGCCGCACGAACCACGCCATCTGCTCGGGAATATTCGCGGCGGCGTGGGCGCGCCGCAGTCGCACGCCATCCGGCAGCCGGCCGCGGCCGAGCTCGCGTGCCAGGCCCTGGGGTCGATTGCCCACGCAAAATATATGCAGCGGGAAGGTGAGCAAACGCTCGAGGAGCTTGCGATCGGCGCTGGGATCGAGCCACTCCACGCCGAATCGCGCCATGAAGTCAACCTGGGTCGAGCTGCGCGGAGTGAGGATGGCGCGCGCGAATTCCTCGCGTGGCTCAGTGGCTGTTGCGTCCGTACGTGCTGTTGTGTGCTCACCTTGCAAGGAGAAGCAGCGGACGCGATCCCAAATCTGTTGAGCCGCGCTGGCGAGGCGACGCAGCCGGACGAACCGGGCATCGGAAAAGTCGCCAGCGTACCCGATGGACTGACTCCCATGCGCGGCAGATAGAATCACTCTGATGCGATTGTGCGCGGCGCGCGCGGTCATTTGCCAGGTCCAAACGAGACTCGCCGGATCACCTACCGGCGTATGTGCGAGCTCGTGAGCCAGCGGCAGGATGTCCAGCGGTGTCATCTCGCCACTGGACACCATTCGCTGCCGGATGTTGGGCTGAAACTCCGCGACCTGCGTGGCCCAGGCGATGTCGGGCGCGCAGCTGGCTGTCAATCCTTCCAGCACCTTGCCGCCAGCCGCCATCTGCGCGGCAGCCGTAACCGCGACGAGACTCGAGTCGAGCGCACCGTTCAAGGTCGCAATGACGCCGCCGCGGGTACGCAACCGACTGGCCACCGCCGAATCAAACAGAATCCGCGTCTCCTCCACATAGTCACGAGCGTGGGCGTGTACATTGCGTGCGGTTGTGTCAGGGCACCACCACCTTTCAACTCTGACCACTTCGTCATGATGTACGAGCAGATGGCCGCCCGGCAGAATATCAATGCCTTCAAACATCGTACGCCCGTGAACGGGCGTCCCCGCCGCCACGCTCGCAAGGCAGGCAGTGTCCAGGCTCGCGCGCAAGTTAGGACATGCGAGGAGGGCACTCAACTGCGACGCAAACAGGATGCGTCCCGCGCTCCGGCAATAGAACAGGGGGAAATTGCCGAGGTGATCAGTTGCCGCCACGGTGCGTCGCGACCAGCGCTCCCAGGCCACAAACGCGAAATCACCGTAAACGTGCCGCGGTGTGTCTTCGCGCCATTTTTTATAGCACTGCCGCAGAATCTGCGCGTCCGACAGCGTGGCACCGCGCGCCGCGTCGATCTGCAGCAACTGCAGCAGGCCGGCGCGATCATCGAGACGGGCGCGACAGACGAAAATCAACTCGAGATCGGCAGCCGGCTGTACGGCCTGCGGATCCTCGGGCAACAGGGGCATCCCGCGGCACGCCGCGGCAAAGGCGCCGCTTGCATCGACCGAGACAGCGTGAGCGGGGTCGCCGCGACTCAACAGATCGCTGCGGCCCGGCAGAGCCGCGGCCATGGCAGCAATCTCGTGCGGCCGGCAACCCGCTTCGCCGGCCATTGCAGCAAACATAACTGACCTCCTGTTGGTGTCATGACACTAACAGAAGGCGTGCCCGGGCTCATTCCGCGCCGCGCCACGCTTCAGTCGGCAGTCAGCTTGCGCAGCGGCTCAATGAATTTGGAATAGTGCCGCCAGCGCTTGACAGAGTCGCCATACATGCGCTGGCGTACCTGCCAGGAGCTCGCGGTCACGACGGGGCGAGGGTTCTCGTTGAACTTCAGGCAGGCTACGTCCCAGTCGAGGCCGAGGTGGGCCAGGATCCGGCGCGTCCACCCCTCCTGGTCGGCCACCAGTTCCTCGTAGGGCACATCCAGGATCGTGCCCACCGGCAGGACCTTGCGCCAGTGATCCATCAGGCGCGCGTGTTGGCGGTAATAGCCGGCCAGGTCGGCGAGATCGACCTTGAAGTTCAAGGACAGAGAGAAATTCTGGAAGTAGCACGACAAACACGTGTCGATGGGGTCGCGCCGCACATAGAGAATGCGCGCGTCCGGAAAGACAGAGTGAATCAGTCCGAGGTGGTCGGCGTTGCCCGGAGTCTTGTCCACCACATAACCTGCGTCCGGGTGGCGGCCCCGCAGAACTTCCAGGTAATCCGCCGCAATCTTCTGCCGCAGCTCGGCCGGCAACAACTCCTTGCGAATGCGGCTTTCATCCGCCCGCATCTCATCGTGCCAGAACTCCAGCTCCCCGGCGCCACGGACCGCGGGGTGTGAGGCCAGTATCTGCTCGACCAGAGAGGTTCCCGAACGTGGCATACCTACAACGAACACCGGCCTGGTTGACGAGGAGCCGGTGGCTTTCGCGCTCTTGATCACTTCCGGTGTGTACACACAGATCAGGTCGTTGACCAGCCGGGAGTGCTCGCGCGGGTCGTAACGTTTCGTGAGGGTCTTCAGCAAGTCGTTCGCGCGCTCATAATTGCTGAATGCCTGCGCGTACTGTTCCAGGTCGTCGTAGCATTTGCCGAGCGCAAAGCGCAGGTTGGC
>Ga0181534_10000942_pt1 | contig 19815 bp, 21 predicted proteins | sample PEATcosm2014_Bin_37_FD_119758 | JGI IMG/M metagenome (GOLD analysis project Ga0181534, IMG submission 119758) | Peatland microbial communities from MTU Mesocosm Facility, Houghton, MI, USA - PEATcosm2014_Bin17_10_metaG | ecosystem: Environmental > Terrestrial > Soil > Wetlands > Peat | place... | reverse complement strand
GGTGCTGGCAGGTCTCGGTGTGGCGGGCATCGGGCCGGACGACGAGGCCGTGCGCCGCGCGGTTGACTGGCTCAACTCGCGACAGAACAGCGATGGTGGCTGGGGCGAGAGCAACGATTCCTACGCCGGTAAGACTCACCTGGGTGAGCGCACTGCGAGCACGCCGCACCAGACTGCCTGGGCGCTGCTCGGGTTGATGGCGGCCGGCCAAGCCAACTCGGTGGCTGCTCGCTGTGGTATTGAATATCTGCTACGTACCCAGCGGGCCGACGGCCTCTGGTCGGATCCTCACTTCACGGCGCCCGGGTTCCCCCGCGTGTTCTATCTGAAGTATCACGGCTACTGCGCATACTTCCCGCTCTGGGCGCTCTCGGCATATCGCAACCTGGTGCGGCCCGGAGCCGCTCATTGGCACTGAACATCGTCGGCATCGTCTGTGCGCTCGCCTCGGAAGCGCGTCATCTGAGGTCCACAGACGGTACGTTGGTGGTCACAACCGGAATGGGGCCCTCTGCTGCAGCGCAAGGCGCCCGGACGCTGATCAAAGCCGGAGCCAAAGCGCTCGCGAGTTGGGGTATGGCCGGTGGACTCGATCCCTCGCTGCGGGCGGGAGCCATTCTGCTCCCCACCGAAATCCTGGGACCGGACGGCCGGACGCACCCGTGCGAATCCGGGTGGCGCAATCGATTGGCCGCTACGATCGAGGCGCGCAGCGGACGGCTGCTGACCTCAGCCCGATCGGTTGGATCTGTCGAGGACAAGGCGGAGTTATTCCGCACGACGCGAGCAGTCGCCGTGGACATGGAAAGCGCGGCGGTCGCTGAGATCGCCGAACAACACGAACTACCGTTTCTGGCTGTGCGCGTAATCGTTGATAGCGCCGGAGATGCTTTGCCTCGCGCGGTCACTGCCGCGGCGGATAACGAGGGACATCTGCAAATCTGGCGTCTGATGGGTGCACTGGCACTGGCCCCCAATGAGCTGGCCCCTCTGATCCGCCTGGCACAGCGATATCGCACCGCCAATCGTTCGCTGGCCAGCATTGCCAGGACGGGCTCGCTCGCTCCTTCGGCGTTCGATACGCGGCCGTCATGAAAGCGTTGGTGACGGGTGCGACCGGGTTCGTCGGTGCTGCCGTCGCTCGGGCGCTCATTCGTGAGGGTTGGGAAGTCCGGGCGCTGGCTCGTAAGGGTTCGGACCGACGCAATGTCCAACATCTTGCACTGACAGTAGTCGAGGGCAACCTCAGCGACCGCGCATCGCTCGACCACGCGCTAGCGGGCTGTGATGCGTTGTTTCATGTCGCGGCCGACTACCGACTGGGCGCGTTTGATCCGCGCCAGCTATATCAAACTAACGTGGAGGGTACGCGCAGCATCCTGGAAGCATCGCGCCAGGCAGGACTGCGACGTGTGGTGTACACCAGCAGCGTTGCTTGCGTGGGCATCCCTAAAGATGGCACGCCAGGGCGCGAAGACACGCCCGTCAGTGTTGCGGACATGATCGGACACTACAAACGTTCGAAGTTCCTGGCGGAGCAGGTCGCCCGGGAAGCTGCACAAGCAGGATTGCCGGTTGTGATCGTCAATCCGTCGACCCCCATCGGGCCGGGTGACATCAAGCCGACGCCGACCGGGCAAATGGTCCTGGATGCGGCCGCCGGCCGGATGCCAGCGTATGTCGATACGGGTTTGAACGTCGTGCATGTGGACGATGTGGCTGCGGGTCATCTGTTGGCCTATCACAAGGGTCAGCCGGGCGAGCGCTACATCCTTGGGGGCGAGGACCTGACGTTGCGGGAGATCCTCATCGAGATCGCCGGAATCGTAGGACGCAAGCCCCCCACTATCCGGCTGCCAACCGGCGTGGTGTTGCCGATCGCATATGTAGCAGAGGGTTTCGCCCGGCTCACCGGTCGCCCGGGTCGCATCACTGTTGAAGGCGTCCGGATGTCCCGCAAGCGCATGTTCTTCTCGAGTGACAAGGCCCGGCGGGAGCTGGGTTACACATGGCGCCCCCCTATTGAAGCGTTGCGCGATGCCATCGGCTGGCTGCGTGAAGAGGGCTTGCTGGCCCGCTGAAGGCACTGACGAATCCGCCTTTTGAGAGAGGCATTTCCTTTGGAAGCCCCTGAAAACGGGGGTAAAATGGATTGATGATGCCTGATTCAACGCTTTCGGCCCCAGCGGCTCGGCGTCCCTGGGATGCGCGGTTGGCGCGCCGTTTGGTGACCCCCCTGAAGGACAGCCGGGCGACCCCGAACCATCTCACCACGGTCCGATTGGCCGCGGGCCTGGCGGCGGCTGCGGCATTCCTGCCCGGTACATACGGTTGGACGAACATCGGGGCGTTGCTGATGGTTCTGTCCAACTTCCTGGATCACACGGACGGCGAGCTGGCGCGCATCAGCGGAAAAACCAGTCGCATCGGCCATATTTACGACCTGGCGAGCGATGCTCTCGTGACTGTCGCGCTGTTCCTGGCAATCGGGATTGGGGTCGGGGCACGCGTGGGCACTTTGCTGCAACTGCAACCGGCCCTGCTGGGCCTGGCGGCCGGTAGCGCAGTGGCCCTGATTTTCTATCTACGGATGCGGATCGAGGCGATGGTGGGCAAGTCCGGCACCCAACAGGGCTCGTTGGGTGGGTTTGAAACCGAGGACGTCCTGTACCTGATGCCGTTGGTTACGCTGTGCAACGGGCTCACCAACTTCCTGATTGCGGCCGCGATCGGCGCTCCCCTGTTTGCCATTTGGGTCACGTTTGATTACTGGCGCGTGGCGCGCCGTCTGCAGCAGCCAGCGGGCCAGCAGACGTCGGGGGTGGCCTGAACAGCGTATCCGCGGCGCTCCGGGGCACTTCACAACCGACCGCCGGGTCCGCGTCGCCGACACAGCGCGACTTCGACGTTGAGGGCCTGCGCCAGGAGTTTGTCCGTCAGGGATCATTCCTGTACCTGCCCGATTTCCTGGCGCCGGAGGTCACGGCAGGACTGGTCGAAGCCGTGAGCACGGTCGAGCCGCAGGTCAACCGTAACTATCTGCCGGGTCACAAGCAGGGCGGCAGTGTCAGCCGCCACACGCTGGATCAGCTCACGCCATTTATCGCCGAGTTGTATCGATCCCCCGCGCTGATCAGCCTGTTGGAGAAGGTTGCCGGCGAACGGCTCCAGCTGTCACCTCCTGACGATCCACACGCCTACGCGCTGTATTTCTATACGAAGCCCGGCGATCACATCGGTTGGCACTACGATACTTCGTACTATGCGGGCCGACGATACACAGTGCTTCTGGGAGTGCTCGACCATTCCTCGTGCCGCCTGGACTACGAGCTCCATACTCGCGAGCCCGGTGCAACGGCAGTGCCCGGTAGCTTGCAGATCGCCCCCGGCGGCCTGGTTTTCTTCGACGGCGACAAGCTGCGCCATCGCATCACCCCGTTGGGTGAGAACGAAAAGCGGGTCTCCCTGACGTTTGAGTACGTAACCGACCAGCGCATGCATCCGCTGTGGCGGTTGATCTCCAACTTCAAGGACGCGGTGGCGTATTTCGGGCTGCGCCAGGTATTCCGCCGCCGCAAAGGATCGACGGCCCCATGACCCGGGCGGCTATCTGGCTGCTCACGGCAGGGGTGTTGCTGTTTGCCGGTGTCCTGATCTCCCAGGGTCTGACGGCGGTATTGGCGACGCTGGCCGTGGCCGGGTGGGGGCTGCCGCTCGTAGCGCTGATTCACCTGCCGCCACTGGCACTCGACGCGGCCTCCATTCGTGTCATGTTTGATAAAACCCAGGTCAGGAGCACGCTTCGGGACGCGATCCTGGCCCGCTGGGTGGGCGAGTCCGCCAACAGTTTTCTGCCCGCCGGGCCGATTGGTGGCCCCGTGGTCATGTCCCGGTACTTCGCGCAGCGGGGTATGTCGATGGGGGACGCGGCCGCGGGTGTAACCGTCAGCACGACACTCCAGGCGCTGGCTCAAATGGTCTTCGCGCTCATGGGTGTCGCCATGCTCGGAGCTCATGCCACCAACCACGATTCAGAGCATGCATTACGAACGCCACTGCTGGTGGCGGGCGGCGTGGTGATGTTCTGCCTGACGGGCTTCTACCTGGCGCAGCGCCAGGGGCTGTTCGGCAAGTTGGTGCGCATGTTGCGGCGGTTTTCCGGCAAGCGTGACCTGACAAAGCTGGTCAGTCAGGCCGATGCCATCGATCACGCCGTGCAGGACGCCTACGGGCGCAAGGGTCGGGCCGCGGCGAGCTTTTTTCTGAGTCTGGCGGGGTGGATCATCGGGACGGCTGAGGTCTATGCAATCCTGCAGTTGCTGCAGTTCCCGGTCAGCTGGGGGGATGCGCTGATGTTGGAGAGCCTCGGTCAGGCCATCCGCGCGGCAGGCTTCGCGATCCCGGGTTCACTGGGAATCCAGGAAGGTGGATTTCTCCTGCTGGCCCCCATCGTGGGCATGCGACCTGAAACCGCTCTGGCGTTGTCGCTGGCCAAGCGTTCCCGCGAGGTGATTCTCGGGGCACCGGGTCTGTTATACCTGCACCTCTCGGAGCGAGGCTGGCGAAGACGCCTTGCGGTTTGATCACGAGGAATTTGATGCGCGCTATCATCTTGGCTGCCGGTCGCGGCATGCGTTTACAACAGGCTGAGGACCAACATACCCCCAAGTGCCTGTTGTCCTTCGAGGGCGCGACCCTCCTCGAGCGGCACCTGCGCATCCTGCGCCAGGCGGGTGTCAACGAGATCGTCCTGGCGCTCGGCTTTCGGCACGACCTTGTCGAGGCTGAGCTCGATCGCCTGCAATGGCAGCCGCGGCCCGAGATTGTCCTGAACCCCGGCTACGAGCTGGGCAGCGTGCTCACGGTGCACACGGTTGCTGACGCCCTGACACGGGGCGGCGATGTTTTGTTGATGGACGCCGATGTGCTTTATCACGAAGGCATCATGACCGCGCTCGTCGCCGGAGATAAACCCGTCAACCGCATTCTCATCGACCGCAACTTCGAGCCGGGCGAGGAACCCGTTAAGGTGTGTGTCAGCGACGGCGTCCCCGTTGAATTCCGCAAGAAGCTCGCGCCGGACCTGAAATACGACACCATCGGTGAGTCCGTAGGTTTCTTCCGCTTCGACCCGGCCGGCGCGCGTCGTCTGGCGACGCTGGTGGCCGGCTACGTGGACAGTGGTCGCTCAAACCAGCCTCATGAAGAAGCTATTCGTGACATGCTCCTCGAGCGCAGCCAGATCATCGACGTAACCGATGTCAGTGGGCTCGCGTGGATCGAGATCGATTTTCCGAATGACATCACGCGCGCGGCGCAAGCTGTGCTGCCCAAAATTCCGCCGTTGCCAGGATCGAACTCATGAATGCTCAAATGGACCCCCGCCCGGCCGCGACTGACGGCTCGGCCCAGACTCGCAGCGCGCGGCTGCGGCAGATGCTGCTGAGCCAGCAGCTGGAATTCATTATGGAGGCGCACAACGGCATATCCGCCCGGATCGTGCGCGAAGCCGGCTTCAAAGGCATCTGGGGCTCGGGGCTCACGATTTCCGCTCAGTACGGCGTACGTGACAACAACGAAGCCAGTTGGACCCAGGTCGTGGACATGCTGGAGTTCATGGCCGACGCCAGCGACCTGCCGATTCTGCTGGATGGCGATACCGGTTACGGCAACTTCAACAACATGCGCCGCCTGGTCCGCAAGCTCGAGCAACGCGGCATTGCCGGCGTGTGCATCGAAGACAAGCAATTCCCCAAGACCAACAGCTTCCTGAACGGCGAACGCCAGCCGTTGGCGGATGTCGCCGAGTTTGCCGGGAAGATTGCCGCCGGCAAGGACACGCAACAGGACCCGAATTTCTCCATCGTGGCCCGTGTGGAAGCGTTGATCGCCGGGTGGGGCATGGACGAAGCGCTGCGCCGTGCGGAGGCCTACCGCCGTGCCGGCGCGGATGCGATCCTGATTCACAGCAAGCTGTCGAAGCCGGATGAGATAGTGACTTTCGCTCGTGAGTGGGCTGGGCGCGGTCCCCTGGTCATTGTGCCGACCAAGTACTACAGCACTCCCACCGACGTGTTTCGCAAGGCCGGCATCAGCCTGGTCATCTGGGCCAACCACCTCATGCGCGCGGCCACCGCTGCCATGCAGAGCGTTGCCAAGGAAATCCATGACGGCGAGACGCTGGTCAACGTGGAAGATCAGGTCGCCACCGTCAACGAAATCTTTCGGCTGCAGAATGCCGACGAATACGAGGCCGCCGAGCGTTTGTATCTGACAGCCGAGGCCACGCGAAGCGCGGTCATCCTGGCCGCCAGCCGCGGTCGGGGTCTCGAGTCCATGACGGCCGACAAACCGAAGGTCATGTTGCCGATCGCGGGCAAACCCTTGCTGCGCTGGCTGGTCGATGGGTTCAAGAAAGAGCACATCAACGACATCACCGTCGTCGGCGGTTACCGTGTCGATGCCATCGACACCGCCGGTATCAAGCTGGTGGTCAATGAGCGCTACGCCGAGACCAGTGAGCTGGCTTCGCTCGCCTGTGCCGTGGACAAGCTCGATTCGGACACCGTGATTGCCTACGGCGATCTGATTTTCCGCAGCTATGTGCTGCGCGGCCTCGCCGAGAGCAAAGCTGACTTCTCGGTGGTCGTGGATTCCTCACCTGCCGCATCGAGCAATCTGACGGTGCGTGATTTTGCGTACTGCTCGCGCGACGATGACCGCGGATTGTTTGGAACACCGGTGCTGTTGCAGCGGGTCACAAGCGGCAAGCAGCCCGCGGCAGAGGCCGAGGAGCCGGTCAGTGGCCGTTGGATCGGCATGTTGAAAGTGAGCCGCGCGGGTGTCATCAAGCTCAAGGAAGTGATGACCCGGCTGCGCGAGCGGCCGGATTTCGACGCCCTGGACATGCCTGCGTTGCTGAATGCGCTCATTGCCGATGGAGTGAACATCGAAGTGTTGTATGTCCACGGACATTGGCGCGGTGTCAACGACCTGGAGGATTTCCGCCAGGCAGTCGACTTTGCGCACGCGCAGACGCCATTCCTGAAAGGCGGCGCATGATCGAGGCGCGGCAGTTCGTCGAGGCGGCCCGGGAGCGGGGTTTCGCCTGGTGGGCCGGTGTGCCTTGTTCATTCCTCACGCCTTTCATCAACTACGTGTTGCAGGATCCATCCCTGCAGTACGTATCGATGGCAAATGAAGGAGACGCCGTCGCCCTGATCGCCGGGGCTGCGTTGGGCGGTCGTCGTGGCGTGGCGATGATGCAGAACTCGGGTCTGGGCAATGCCGTCAGCCCGTTGACGTCGCTGACCTGGACCTTTCGGCTTCCGCAGTTGCTGATCGTGACCTGGAGGGCGCAGCCGGGTGTGCACGATGAGCCGCAACATGCGCTCATGGGGCCGATTACGCCCAAGATGCTGGAGACGATGGAGGTTCCGTGGGAGCTGTTTCCCTCGGAGACGGCTGACATCGGGCCGGCGTTGGATCGGGCGGTTGCACACATGGATTCGACCGGGCGACCGTATGCATTGGTCATGCAGAAAGGCACAGTCGCGCCGTTTGCATTGAAATCCGGCGGCGGCGTTACGGCCCGCGGACGCGGCGGGGTGACGCTGGAGCCGTTGCGACTCGAGCCGGCCGCACGAGCCTCGCGTCAGGAAGCGCTGAAAGAAGTTATCGCCCGTACCCCCGTAAACTCAACGGCAGTGCTCGCCACTACAGGATTCTGTGGACGAGAGCTTTACGCTGTAGAGGACCGTCCCAACCAGTTGTACATGGTGGGATCGATGGGCTGCGTTACCCCGATGGCGCTCGGACTGGCGCTGGCGCGACCGGATTTGCGGGTGGTTGCGTTGGACGGCGACGGCGCGGCTCTCATGCGTATGGGTGCGTTTGCAACTTTGGGCGCCTACGGTCCGGGCAATCTCACCCACCTGCTGCTGGATAACGGCGTACACGACTCTACAGGCGGACAGGCGACGGTTTCCCCTGGCGTTTCCTTTGCGGAAATCGCCGCTGCATGCGGTTACGCGTCCTCCCTCGAAACCGACGATGTGTCCCGAATTGGCGCCTGGCTCAGCGAGCCGCCGCTGCAGGGGCCGAAGTTTGCCAGGTTGTTCACGCGCCCTGGCTCGCCTGACGGTTTGCCACGCCCATCGATAACTCCTGTCGACGTCAGGACACGACTGATGCAACACTTCGGGGCCTCAGTCGGAGTCACTTGATGCTTTTGCTCAATCCAGGCCCGGTCTCGCTGTCCGAGCGTGTCCGGCGCAGTCTGTTGCAGCCCGATCTGTGCCATCGTGAGAGCGAATTTTTCGCCTTGCAGGATGAGATACGCGAGCGCCTGTTGGCGACGTATGACCTCGATCCGGGTGTCTGGACAGCGGTGCTGATGACCGGCTCCGGGACGGCGGCGGTTGAGAGCATGACGGCCGCCATGGTGCCGGCAAATGGCCGCCTGCTGAACCTCGAAAACGGGGTGTATGGCGAACGGATTGCGCAAATGTGCGCGCAGTACGGGATTGCGCACGAGCGGCGGATCGGCTCGTGGATGGAGCCGGTGGACCTGTCGCGGGTTGCCGGAGATTTCACACACGTTGCCGTGGTGCATCACGAGACGACGACCGGTCGGTTGAATGACCTGAAACCCGTGATGCAGCTGTGCCGCGAGCGCGGTCTGGGCCTGCTGGTCGACGGCGTCAGCAGCTTCGGCGCGGAGCACATCGACTTCTCGGAGGAGTCTCTCCATGCGGTCGCCGCCACAGCGAACAAATGCCTCCATGGAGTTCCGGGCGCCTCCTTTGTCATCGCGCGGCGCTCGGCACTGGCCCAAGCGGCGAGCCGGACCTATTACCTCGATCTTGGCCGATTGGCTCGCATGCAGGACCAACGCAATACCCCGTTCACGCCGGCAGTGCATGCTTACTACGCTTTGCTCGAAGCTTTACGTGAGTTTGCCGACGATGGTGGACGCGCCGCCCGCTATAAACGTTATGCAGCGCTGGCTGAGCAGGTACGGGCAGGTCTCGGGGAGATCGGCATAAATCCGGTCATTCCGCCGGAACAGTCGTCGGTGGTGTTGCGTTCGTATCACTTGCCGGCTGAAACGTCGTATTCAAAACTGCACGACGCGCTGAAGAGTGCAGGATTCGTTATTTATGCGGGGCAGGGGGATTTGTCGAAGATGTTGTTCCGGATTGCCACGATGGGTGCGGTGACCTCTGCTGATATTAACCGGCTGTTGAAGTGCTTCGCGCAACAGGCCTGATATTCATTTGCGGCTGTGCTGCCGCCTGGTTCTTCGCATGCCCGTCCTGGGCGGATACCCCGGACGGCCCTGCGGACGTTCCTACGCCCGACGCCAGCGGCGTGCGCTCGGCCACCCCGGGCCCCGACTTTTCCGAACGTCACTGGTACAACGCGCTGCCGTTCATACCGGTGCCGGAAATCGGCCAGGATCCCGACAGTGGGACCACGCTCGGTGTGTTGCCGGTGTGGCTCATTACCGATGATGAGCACCGCATCCGCAGGATCATTGCCCCGGATATTCTCTACAACCCCAACTTCGGTGCGGGATTTCACGGACGCATCTACGACTACCCGTCAGAGGACAATCAATGGTCCGTCATTGCCGGGCTCAAACAGAAAGTAGAGCGCGAGTTCAACGCTGAGTACACGCTCGGCCGCCTGCGCGAACACACGTGGTCGTTCACAGGCAGCGTCGTTTACGACCGTGACGGCGCACCCCGATTCTTCGGCATCGGCAACGGCACGCCACAACGCAACGAGACGAACTACACGAGTCAGCAGGAGGTACTGCAGGCTCAGCTCGGGTACAACATCAGCCATTCGTGGCAGTTGTTGTATACGGCGCGGCTGCGGTCCGTGGATGTCATGCCAGGAACGCTGGATAAAATTGTCTCCATTGAGACGCGCTATCCCAGCGTGCGCGGTCTCGGCACCAACTACGAGCAGCTCAACAGGCTGTCGATCATCTATGACACGCGCGACAGCCTCACAGCCCCGCGCGCGGGCATGGAGTGGGTGGCATACGGCGGAGTCGCGAGCCGCAGCGGCTTGTTCAACGACTCGCTATACAGCGAGGCCGGCATCGATGGCCGCAATTTCTGGCCGATCAACTCGGAAACCGTCCTGGCCAGTCACGTGTCCTTGCGGTATCTGCCGAGCACCCATCGTCTGCCGTTCTGGGCCCTGAGCAGTCTGGGCGGTGGTCAGACGAATATCGGTGGCGAGCAGCCGCTGCGCGGCTTCGGCGACGGCCGGTTTTATGACCGCAACTCATTTTCCGCGAGCCTCGAGCTGCGGCGCACCGCCTTTACCTTCGATGCCATTTCGCACGTGGAAATCGAGGTTGCGCCGTTCGTGGATGTTGGCGATGTGTTTCACGATGGCGCGCAATTCCCGATCAAGGCATTGCACAAGGTCGGCGGTGTCGGATTCCGCGGCATCGCTCGACCCTCGGTGGTCGGCTACGTGGACATCGGGTATGGCAGCGATGGGACCGCCGTGTTCACCGGGATCAACTATCCTTTCTGAGTACTGGCCCTTTTCGAAGGGCAGCCCCATATAGTGCTCCCATGCAAGCACTGCGCGAATTCATCGAGGCTCATCCCAAGCTGTTCGTGCTGACCGGGGCCGGCTGTAGCACCGACTCCGGGATTCCCGACTACCGCGACGAGAAGGGCGAGTGGAAGCGCGCCCAGCCGGTGATGTTCCAGGCGTTCATGTCCGATCCGCACACGCGGCGCCGGTATTGGGCCCGCAGCCTGGTCGGCTGGCGCCGGTTTGGACGCGCACTGCCGAATGCTGCCCATCGGGCCCTGGTGCGCTTGGAACACATGGGTCGTACCGAGGTGTTGGTTACTCAGAATGTCGACGGGCTGCATCAATCTGCCGGCAGCACCGGCGTTGTCGACCTGCATGGCCGGATGGACCGTGTTCGCTGCATGGTATGCGGCGAGCGCACGGATCGCGACGAAATGCAGCAGCGACTGTTGGATCTCAACCCGTCGTGGGAGCAGTTGGACGCTCGCGTGGCACCCGATGGCGATGCGGACCTGGAGGGACGGGATTTCTCCACATTCCTGATTCCAGCCTGCAGGAGCTGCGGCGGGATTTTGAAGCCGGACGTCGTCTTCTTCGGTGAAAGCGTGCCCCGGGAACGCGTCAACGCGGCCATGGAAGCGATTGAGCGCGCGGCCGCGGTACTCGTGGTGGGATCGTCCCTGATGGTTTACTCCGGTTATCGGTTCGCCCAGATTGCCTCAAAAGCGGGCAAACCGATCGCGGCGGTCAATCTGGGGCGGACCCGGGCGGACGAGCTGCTGGCTCTGAAGGTGAATCAGCCGTGCGTCTCGGCTTTAGCATTTCTCTTGGACGACGCTGCTGGCTGAACGGCAAGATAGGGGTCATGGATGACATCACCGAGGCCCCTGCGATGCCTTTGGGCGCCGCCGGGACCCGAAAACCCATCGGACTGATTGTACTGCTGCTGCTGGCCCTGGCGGCCGCGGGGTGGCTGGGTTTCTATGCCCAGACGCTGCTGGAGGAGCGGGCCCATATGCGGGTCGAAATTGCCGCCCAGGAACGCAAGATCCTGGACCTGCGGGAACAGCTCACCCGGGCGGAAGTGGCCATTCAGGAAAAGGACGCCGCCCTGGCGACCCGGGATGTGGCGCTGGCGGATGCGACTCAACCCGAGCTGCCGGTGAGGGTGTCGTTTCGTCCAGCCTGGATGGGGCAGGGCATGGTCGCCAGCTTCCGCAATGTCGGTACCCAGCAACTCACCCTCATGGTGGAGTTTCGTGACTCCAACCTGAAAACCTCCCGCGACTACGCGCTCGTGGTGGAGGCGGGCGCCGCAGCCGAAGTGGGACATCCACAGGGCTGGCTCGTGAGCTCCGGCCAGAGCGTTCGCGTCTCCGCGAGCGGCTTCAAGAGTGTGACGGCCTTCGCTCCCTGACATAGACTAGCGGCTCCTTCCAACCTCGGGGTTCGCGATGAAAGCTATAACAATGCTCGCGGCGGCTGGTTTGCTGGTGCTGTCGATGTCTGCCGACGCTCAGAACTCACAGCAGGACAAGATGAAGACCTGCAACGCGCAGGCCAAGGGCCAGAGTCTGAGCGGCGCTGACCGCAAGTCCTTCATGCAGACCTGTTTGTCGAATCAACCGGCGCCCACGGCCTCGAAGTTGACTCCGCAACAGCAGAAGATGAAACAGTGCAACGTGGACGCCAAGACCAAGAATCTGTCCGGTGCCGATCGCAAGACATTCATGAGCACCTGCCTCAAGGGATGAGTGGAGTGAGCGTCGGACACGGGCGTGCGATAACTCGCCGCGTCGCGACAGATCCGGGAGTCAGGCCCGGATTTTGCACTGCAGATGGGGTTTGAAACCCTGTCAGGAGCTTCGCGGCGATGGAGTTGGAAGACGCCTTGAATCTTGGACTGCCGCCTCACCATGTGAGTCAGTGCAGCAAGGGAGAGCGCGTGGCTTTCCGTGCCGAGATCCTCGGCTACCCGCAATGCACTGGCTACGGCGCTACCGCGGACGAGGCCGTTCGGGTCGCCCGCCACCTGTTTACCCAGCTCCGCGACGGTCAGACGGCCGTTGCCGTCACGGAAATGGAGCGTGACAGCGCTGAACGGCTGCGTGAGGCCATGCGGTTCGTGGTGACGCGCGCGTTGGTATAACCTCGCGGCACTATGTGCCGGAACATCAAAACCCTGTTCAATTTCGAGCCGCCCGCAACTGAGGCGGAAATCCACGACGCCGCACTCCAGTTTGTACGCAAGCTGAGCGGCTTCAACACGCCGTCGAAAATCAACCAGGCCGCCTTTGAGCGCGCGGTGGAAGAAATTTCCGCAAGTGCCGGTAATCTCATCGCTTCTCTTGTAACAACTGCGCAGCCGCGCGATCGCGAATTGGCAGCGGCGCGGGCCCGGGCTCGCTCGACCGAGAGATTCGGCCGCGGCTGAGACGGACTACCATGGTTCCCATGAAATACGTAAAGCTTGGCCGTACCGGCCTGGATGTGTCGCGCATCTGCCTGGGTTGCATGAGTTATGGCGACCCGAATATTCCGAACCAGGCCTGGTCCCTGAGCGAGCGGGACAGCCTGCCGTTTTTCAGACAGGCCATTGAGGCCGGGATCAACTTCTTCGATACGGCCAATGTGTACTCGCTGGGTGCCAGTGAGGTGATCACGGGGCGCGCGCTCAAGGAGTACGCGAAGCGCGACGAGATCGTATTGGCCACGAAGCTGTACTCCAAGATGCGCGAGGGCCCGAACGGGTCCGGTTTGTCGCGCAAGGCCGTGTTTCAGGAGCTCGACGCGAGCTTGAAGCGGCTGGGGACGGACTATGTGGATCTGTACCAGATCCACCGGTGGGATGATTCGACGCCCATCGAAGAGACGCTGGATGCGTTGAATGATGTGGTGCGGGCGGGGAAGGTGCGCTACATCGGCGCGTCCTCCATGTTCGCCTGGCAGTTCGCCCAGGCGTTGGAGATTTCCAAGCGCCACGGGTGGGCGAAGTTTGTATCGATGCAGAACTTCGTGAACCTGCTGTATCGCGAGGAAGAGCGCGAGATGTTGCCGTTGTGCCAGGCTGAGGGGATCGGTGTGATTCCGTGGAGCCCGCTCGCTCGGGGTCGCCTTGCACGACCCAACGGTGCGGATGCGACCAACCGCGAGCAGAAGGACAGGTTCGGATCGCAAATCTACAAGAACATCGGCGAGGGTGATCGGAAGATCATCGATGAGGTGGGGCGGATAGCCGCGGCGCGTGGCATCCCACGGGCGCAGGTGGCGATGGCGTGGTTGTTGAGCAAGCCGACCATCACAGCGCCCATCGTGGGCGCCACGAAGCCTGCGCATCTCGCCGATGCGGTCGCCGCGCTCGATGTTGAGTTGACCTCGCAGGAAATTGCGGCGCTGGAGGCACCCTACGTGCCGCATCCAGTCGCCGGCATCAGCTGGTAGTCAGCGCAGGCGCCACACAGCCGAGTTGGCCCGCAGCCCCTGGCGCATGTCGTTTGCCGGCGCCAATGGCGATCGGTTGTGCGCCGCGGCCTAGGCGCCGGCCGCAGTGAGCTCTAGCTACCCAGCTTGTTGGGATCGCGCCAGGTTCGCTCGAAGGGGAGCCGCCATGCTCGGGGTGCGATGAGCTGGTGAATGGCGTTAGGGCCCCACGACCCCGGTGCGTACAACCGCACCGGCGGCGGTTGATCCAACAACGGCGTTGACACTTCCCACAGCCGCTCGATGCCTTCCGCGGTGTTGAACAACGTGTGATCGCCTCGCATGGCATCGAGGATCAACCGCTCATACGCCTCCAACACATCGCCGATAAACCCGGTGTCGTGCATCGCAAACTGCAAACTCAGCTTGTCGAGCCGCATCCCGGGTCCCGGCCGCTTGCCATAGAACGACAGCGACATCTTCGAGGCATCCGCCAGATCGAACGTCAGATGGTCCGGCCCCTGCGCCCCGACGCCCGAGTTCGCTGGAAACATGCTCTTCGGCGGCTCACGGAACGCAATCGAAATGATTCGTTGTCCCTCGGCCAACCGCTTGCCGGTACGCAGGAAAAACGGCACACCCGCCCAGCGCCAGTTGTCGATCAAACACTTGAGCGCAATGAAGGTCTCGGTCTCCGACTCCGGACTGACACCCGGCTCCTGCCGGTAGCCCGTATATTGGCCCCGCACGACATCCGCCGGCTGAATGAGCTCCATGCAGCGGAAGACCTTGTTCTTCTCCTCGCTGATCGGTCCCGGCTCCAGCGCCGTAGGCGGCTCCATCGCCACGAACGCGAGTATTTGAAACAGATGCGTCACCACCATGTCGCGAAACGCGCCAGTGGCCTCGTAGAAACTGGCGCGTGTGCCCAGACTCAGCGTTTCCGGCACATCGATCTGCACATGGTCAATGAAGTTGCGATTCCAGATCGGCTCGAACAGACCGTTCGCGAACCGGAAGGCGAGAATATTCTGCGCCGGCTCCTTGCCGAGGAAGTGATCGATCCGGAAGATCTGCTCTTCCGCAAAAACTTCATGTAACTTCGCATTCAATGCCACCGCACTGGACAAGTCCGTCCCGAACGGCTTTTCCATGATGATGCGCGAGCGGCTGACGAGCTCGGCGTCGGCGATCATCCGGACCGCACTCAGCGCAGCCGCCGGGGGTACGCTCAGGTAGTGCAATCGCCGGGTCTCGCCTTCGATAGAGCTTTCCGCTCGTTGTACCGCTGCTGCCAGCGCCTGCGGGCCCGCGGCGATCGGTACGTAGTCCAACGTTTTGGCCCACGCCTCCCAGTCGGAATCGACGACCTTCCGGGTCGAGAATTCATCCAGCGCTTTGCGCGCGGCGGCCCGAAATCCATCGGCGTTCATGTCATCGAGTGACACACCGACGATGCGGCAATTGGGGATGAAACCGGCGTGCGACAGGTAAAACAGCCCCGGCAGCAACTTGCGGTGCGCCAAGTCACCCGTCGCACCGAACAGCACGACAACCTGCGGAAATCTCGGCCCTACGCCCGAAGGAATTTTTGCCACCGTACACCTTTCTTGAATTCGCCAGCGCGCTGCCGACGAATTTAACGCATCTGCATGACAATCGGTGACATGAGAACAACTCGGTCCACTGGCCTATTGACGCATCACCACCACCAGATAGGTGCAGGGCTCACGACCGCGGGTTTCGTATGTACATTCGGTGGGCGAGCCCAGCAGGAGGCAATCGCCTGACTCCATTTGGTGCACTGTGTCCCCTTCACGGAAGTTGAGCTTGCCTTTGAGTACCCAGATCCAGTGGTGATTGAACGTGTATGACGATGCCGGAAATGTCGCTGAGGCACCCGCAGGGAGCTCAACACGCACGAGGTCCAGGGGAAGATCGGACTGAGGCGACACCTGTTGGCGAACGTAGCCCGTCGCTGGATCCTGCCAACGCGGTTGGTCCGCGACACGTGAAAGTCGGCCTCCGCCGCCTTCAGCACGAGCCAGTAGCGTCGACATCGTCAGGCCGAATGCGCCGGAGAGGCGGCCGAGGAGAGTGGCCGTGGGACTCGCTTCGCCTCGCTCGATCTTGCTGATCATTGCTTTCGATACACCGGAGCGCTCGGCCAGATCACCCAGCGACCAGCCGCGTGCCTCGCGCTCGAGGGCGATCCTGGCTGCCAACGAGTGCGTCGGATCCTCCGGGTCGTTGACTATAGTGGACATTGTACTACTATAAGAGACGACACACTGCTTCGCAACCTGGAGCCTGCATGCGAATCCGCGATGCCACGACCGCCGATGTCCCGGCGATCCTAGCTATCTACAACGATGTCGTAGCCAACACGACTGCCATTTACGACGAGCGACCCTCGACGCTCGAGGAGCGACTGGCATGGTTTGACAGCCGACGTGCGCGGGACTTTCCGGTGTTGGTGGGGGAGCTCGATGGTGCGGTGGTGGGGTTTTCCACCTTTGGTGAATGGCGGTCGCGCTGGGGGTACCGGCATACGGTGGAGCACTCTGTGCATGTACGCGCTGACTGCCGGGGTAAGGGGTTTGGGCGTCAGCTGATCGAAGTGTTGTTTCCGCGCGCTGCGGCGATGAATGTGCATACGATGATTGCACACATTGATTCAGCTGCCAGCGCCTCGCTCCGCTTGCACGAGAAGCTGGGGTTCAAGAACGTGGGCACGTTCCGGGAAGTAGGCAAGATGCACGGCGGTTGGTTGAGTGTGGTGGCGATGCAGAAAGAGATGTGAGCGCGTCCCGGCGGCTTTGCGCGGTATGCCAGTGCGCGGGGGCGCGCCAGCCGGGTGGCCAGTCAGCGCGGTGGCAGTCAGTGTGTTGGTAGTCCGCGCGGTGGGGCGGTCACCAGCCGACGGCTTCACCATCTTTCCGGTGGTCCGACGCGGCTCGGTACACACCGGGCACGGGTTGGTCACCTGTGGCTGGCGCGGTGACAGGCGGCCCCTGGTACCAGATCGCCTGGTAGCCGCCCATCTCCTCGCCATGATCCGATTCAACCTTGTGCCCCAGCGCCTGCAACTGCGCCCCCACGAGCTCATATAAGTTGGATTCCAGCGACAGGGTGTTGGATTCCTGCGAATGCTCGAACCGCGCCGCGTCCGTGGCCGCCTGCGGATTCGCCCCCAAGTCGATCATGTTCATCAACACCTGCGCATGTCCCTGCGCCTGCATGGCGCCTCCCATCAACCCGAAAGCCATCACCGGCCTGCCGTTCTTCATCAGAAACCCCGGGATGATCGTATGGAACGGCCGTTTGTGAGGCGCGACGAGGTTAGGGCTGCGCGGGTCCAGCGAAAACAGATTGCCCCGATTGTTCAACAGGAATCCATATCCCGGTATCGTGATCCCGGAGCCAAACGTGTCGTAGATACTGTAGATAAACGACACCATGTTTCCCCAACGATCCGCTACCGCCAGGTATACCGTGCCACCCACGGGATCGCCGATACGCTCCGGCGTGTGCGCCTTGCTCAGATCGATCCGTGCGCACAATTCACCCGCGTGGGCCTTGGATATCAGTTTATCTACCGGAACCTGGGTAAACCCCGGGTCCCCGTTATAGGCATACAAGTCAGCGTAGGCCAGTTTCTTCGCTTCCACCAACAGGTGCCAATACGTAGGTGAGCGGGGGCCCAGGGCCGCCAGGTTGACTCCCAACCGGGGTGCGCACACGTCGAGAATGTTCATCATCTCGAGCACCGCGAACCCTTGTGTGTTGGGCGGCATCTCGTAGATGTCATAACCGTGATAGTTCGTGGTGATGGGTGTTTCCCACGTCGCATGTGTCGAGGCGAGATCCTCCATCGTGAACGTTCCGCCTAGCTCCTTCGACCGGGCGACAATCGCGTGCGCAATTTCGCCTGTGTAGAAAGCGTCCCGTCCCTGCGCTTCGAGCACGCGAAATGTCTTCGCGAGATCCGGGTTGCGAACGATGCCGTAGTTGTCTGGCGCCTTGCCGTTCGACAGATAAATTCTGCTGGACTCGGGGTCCCGCTTCAGCGTGTCGACCCCGCTGACCCAGTCGCGACGAATTCGCTCAGTCACGCCGAATCCCTGCTCGGCCAACACAGCTGCAGGCTCCAGAACCTGTTTGAACGTCATGGTACCGGCGCGCTTCAGGAGCGCGTCCCAGCCGTCAACAGCACCGGGGACGGTGGCAGAGTCGATTCCGTGATCGGGCATTTCCTTTGCGAAGCCGCGTTGCGCCAGATGGGCAGGCGTGGCGCCGGATGGAGCCCGGCCACTGCCGTTCAAGGCGATGAGCTTCTGTTCCTTCGCCATCCAGGCGAGGACGAACACATCACCGCCGATACCGGTGCTCGCCGGTTCCACCAGATTCAGCACGGCGGCTGTAGCAACCGCCGCGTCGAATGCGTTGCCCCCGGACTTCAAGATCTGCAGGCCCGCCTGAGCTGCCAGCGGCTGACTCGCAGCGACTACACCGTTCCGGGCGACAACTTCAGAGCGGGTCTGTGCCAAGAAGCCACTGGCGCGGTCGCCTCTGACGGCGGCAAAACCGTGTGGCGCCGCAGCTTGCCCGGGATCCGCGGCGTGGGCGGCCGCTGTCAAAAAGAACGCTACGAGCAGATGATATTTCATTGGTGCAGAATACCACCGGCGTAAGCATTTGAATTAAATGGACCTTGCGCTGCCCACAGAGGGCAGCCACGGTAATTGACAATCATTCTCATTCCCATTTAACATGAGCCTCACATAGGAATGAGGGACTCTGATGTACGTCTGCGTATGCCATGCCGTGACCGATAAAGACATCCGCAAGTGTGTCGATCGCGGTGCCTGCTCGCTGTTTGACGTACAGAACGAACTCCCGGTCGGAAGCTGCTGCGGACGGTGCGAAGAGACCGCGCAGAGCGTAGTCGACGAGTACCTGAGCAAGTGCCGCCGCGATGGCGGACTGCAATTGATTTCCCAGCCAGCCCTTTGAATCGATTGCGCCTCGCGCGCCGCTCCGTCAACATCGCGCGCTGACTTACGCGACGCGGAGCAATTGCAATGAAGGGCGACCCGAAGATCCTGCAGCATTTGAATGTCGTGCTGAAGAATGAGCTGACGGCCATCAATCAGTATTTCCTGCATTCCCGCATGTTCGGCCACTGGGGTTTGAAGCGGCTGGAGGAGACGGAGTACCACGAATCCATCGATGAGATGAAGCATGCCGACGGGCTGATCAAGCGGATCCTGTTCCTCGACGGCCTGCCGAATCTGCAGGACCTCGGCAAGCTGCTCATTGGTGAGAACGTGAAGGAAGCCCTGGAGTGTGACCTCAAGGTCGAGATGGCGGCCCGTGTGGATCTGAAGGCGGCCATTACCGACTGCGAGACCCTGAAGGACTACGTCTCGCGCGAGCTGTTTGAAAACATCCTCGAGTCCGAGGAAGAGCACATCGATTTCCTCGAGACTCAGCTCGATCTCATCACCCGCGTGGGTATCGAGAACTACTGCCAGACCATGATTGGTGAGGAAGAGGGAGACTAGCTCCCGCGCCGAACGCTCATCGCAGGGCGTTCAGCACCTCCTGCGCGCACCCGGTGGAGGATGCGGGGTTCTGCCCCGTAATGAGATTCCCGTCCACCACGACGTGCGCGCTCCAATCCGCCGCGCGCGAGTAGTGACCGCCGAGCCGGCGCATCTCATCTTCTACAAACCACGGCACGAGATCCGGGCCGTTCACTGACAGCTCTTCAGAATTCGAGAAGGCGGTGACCGCGCGTCCGGCGACCAACGCCGTGCCGTT